>Ga0209367_1000825_pt1 | contig 34799 bp, 26 predicted proteins | sample WorMetLIZISLAND2_FD_187412 | JGI IMG/M metagenome (GOLD analysis project Ga0209367, IMG submission 187412) | Marine gutless worms symbiont microbial communities from Max Planck institute for Marine Microbiology, Germany - Olavius geniculatus... ... | reverse complement strand
AAGTGATCCAGAATCCAGGATTCCTTCCGGATCACCCCAAAATTGAATCACTGGTAGTTTTTGCCATTCCCGACATTCCCAGAAAATTTCAGAAAGATCCGTCCATAACTTTTTGAGTTATCTTGCTCACACAGACAGAAAACAAAGTCTGGCAAAAACATTACCTCCTTGGCGGAGGTAATTATACGGTTTAATGAATTAGAAGAGAAATTAAATAAGAGGTAATAAACTTTCATCACAAAAATGTAATCACAATTGCAGCTCAGTAACATGAGCTTCATTATAAGCATACACACGCACACTGTGTCCAGAAGCAGGAGTCTACAGTAGTTCCTTTTATCTTCAAATTCTAACATATTGTAATTTTTGGTAAATGGTGTTGAAAAATTGTGCAACTTGTTTCTAGCAAAATGGATTGTAAGATGACTCGCAACAAAAAAAACACAAAAATACAGTTATTAAGGTTAGCATAGTAAACTGCAGACTTTCTTACTGGATACAGCGTACAGTAGCTCAGTAGTTTAATACAACCGTGGGCACAGGTTAAATTTGCACTAATGCACAATTCACCACTGGTAATTCACCACTATTATGAACAAAACTGTTACACTGCCCTCGGAAGTCACAATTTATACATATGCACTTCCAAGCCTTAAAGATACCATATGACAATGAAAAGGCATCATTCAAAGAATATGATTCCTTAGCACCACAGTAGTTGGCATTTATGCTACAGCTGGAATACACGGCATACATGCTCATTGCTCAAGATTAAGCACTTGCAGGATGACTCCGGGGTTCAAACCCTCACCAATGATATTTTTTTCAGAACAGAAAATACAACACAACAACTATACCGTGTTCCCACGCCTCCTGGAATTTTTTTACCCTGATTTTGCAGGACCTGGAAAGTCCTGGAAATAAAAGCTTAAATTAAAGTCCGCTTACGAAGATATATGAATTGGACCACACTCTGTACATGTAATAAGCAATTGTTTTCCTTAGCTTATGTTTAACAACTAATGGGCTGCAAGAAGGTCTTGGAAAAACGTTTGATGGTCCTAAAATGTCCGGAAATCTCTGTCAGGAAAAGCATGAGAACGCTGACCATAGTAAAGCGTATGAAGATAAGGTATATCTATACTCCTGTTAGTATTTTTTCGGTACATAAAAGTCTGCATGTAATAATATTGGGAAGGATTAGAACTGAGATGTAAGGTAGAAGAGTCCTTCCCAAGAACAGTTCCCTTCACACCACTGCAACTGAGCACTGAACCTAACAAAAATAGCAGCAAATTTAAATGTACAAAGTATTACGGGTTTTATATTATTACAGAGACAAAGTTCACAACAGTAGTACACAAAGAATTAATGCTTTTAATACAACTGTCTCTGTACCACACACACTCAGCACAAACACATAACACCATTCACTAGAAAATAACACAGAAACCTGTCACAATGTACAAAACTGTACCATAGCCCAAACTTTGTCAGCTGCGCCCATATTACACATGACTTCCATATTCCATACTGTACCAATGTAAACAACAGCAATAAGACAATGTCAACATCCAACTCCAGCGAGATTCCTAGTACACAGAAATGATTTTGAACAGCTTGGAATAACCAAATTTTTGCATCAATGCTGCAATTTTGTAACAATTATAAAGAAATAAATGCTCACTGTTTCCCCAAACTATGCTCCTATATTATGTGCTGTGGACAGCGGCAGCAGCTTGCTTCAGTACAAAAAAAAACGAACAAATTATATCTTGCAGCACATTTGACAAACTGAAAAATTGGGACATACATTGCGGACTAAACAGAAATGCAACAACACTGTTACACAAACTGAAATATCACCAGTCAATATACAGATGTTTACATGGCTATAAAATCATTACAACTTTGATTATCAACCAAGCTAAGATGATACAAAAGTTTAATAGAAGTTCAATCTGCAGCCAACGTGACATTCAGCGCCTGATGCAATTTCATGATTTACCCCTCCGTGATGGCTTTAACTTGGGACAAGTGTTACACTTTTGTAGTTTAAATACTACTGTCTGCTTGTCAGTTATACACTGCGTCCAGAAAAAAGTAAACCTCAAGACATTGTACAACAAGAAAGTCGAGCTAACGCAAAGGGGAACGTGCAACAGTGGTGTATGTTTGAAGGCCCACTGCAAACAAAATCTAAGCTCACCGATCCTAATAGCTGACATTCGACAAAATTATTATGAAGGCTAGTATCTATAGCGTTTCGTTTGCACCCACCAGAGGGTGTAACCCGTCTCATGCAGCCAACAGCAGTAAAATAATGACCTTTTAGGGGTACCCATCTTTGATACACTTTTGCGCAGGCCACTTTGAAAAATCTATGCTTAATGTCAAAAACTTCATACGCAGGTTGTACTGGTCCATCTGTAGTGATTTTGGCACAATTCGCTCTTAAAATGTGTGTCGCAGCCCGAAATCGCCAAAAAATCCATAAAACCCCTATTTTGGCATTCAAGGTCATTGATTTCAGTGCCAATCAAAAGCCAGTGTACGACTTCCTATTAGTGATGATTACTAATCTAGGCCCTATCTTGCACCATTTCTGAGATATGGTGACTTATTGGCTAAAAATCACAAATTTTTCTTACCCCCTTTTCATTTAGTGCCACTGCTCGGGGAGACCCATTTCAAATTCATGAAAAAGCTTTACGAAGATTTGGAGTTCCTAGCTTGCACCGTTTTTGACTGATCCACTCGAACAGACGGACAGAATTGTGATGGCTAAGACGTGCTACAGCAGTTCCTGCTGTTGCTCGTAATAAAAATGCCACATTTGATCAAATCTAGACAAAAGTCTGAGCACTAAGTCCCAATAAATTGCTGAAACGATCACCAAATTTCGTTGAAAAATACTGCGTCTTAGCAGAGTTATGAATTATTCAGATGGGTGACTGCCTGCAGGCAGGTAAACCATCTCGGTATGTAACCAGCCGCCTAGATCAACTCAGCCTTCCATCCTTCTGGGGTAGGTGAATCTAGTACCAGCATATCCGGCCAGGGTTAAGGCAGGGCGCGTTCACGTGTTGGGTGGCAGATAAAACTAAGTGATCCCATATGGCAGGTGACACTCCCTAACTCTTGAGATGGGCTTCCCATAAAGAGCTTTATCACCACCTTTAACCTTCAAATACCGATAACAAAATATCTCCGTTACCAATATAACATTACATAAGTAAACCCCTCTGTAGTCCATGTATTTACATAACTCCAACAAAAAACGTCTGATTCTGGCAAAATTTCACATCAGCAATGCACGGCAATTAAACTGCTACATTTTAGTTAAATCTGCCAACGCAGACATTAGTTACAGTGGCTTTTGTGAGGTCTCACCTCGACATGAAGTGTCTAATATTAAGTAACCGCACGAGCAGTTTGTTTAATCCTGACAGTGTCCACGGCATGCTGGGAAATTCCACGCTAAACTATTTAGCACCATATCATTTCTATTGCCTCAAAGGTTTGATTATTTATAAAACGATCATTTTTTCAACAAAATCTGGTGATCGCTTCTGCAATTTAAGGGAAGTTGAATGTTCAAAATTTTATTCAGATTCGTTTAGATTTGACATTTTTATTATCTTACAATGTCTACGGGTATACTTTTTTCCAGACACAGTGTAGTACAAAATTTGTCAAGGCTTTTAGATATGGCAGACCTAGCAAATGCATTATCACCTATGTACCAGTTTGGTGCACAATTTGTCTACTGCATGTTCAAAGTTACTGAACAGGTGAAATAGTGCAAATGGTTTGTCAGGGTAACCTGTAGGAAAATTCCCAAACTTTTCCAGTCATGGAACGACAATTTCCCTGACATTATCGAAACAATAACCCTATTGCATAAATGGTATTGAGTAATGAAAAAGTATTAATAGAGCAATATGCAAACAACAGAGGCCCTGGTCGGGGGCTCCCTTCCCTCTGAAGCTGCTTTGTTCCCGATGTTAAAACGCGTCTAGCTTTTGGACATTCAATGGAAGCTGCAAATATGCCTGCTTTTTAATATTTGGAGATGCAAAAAAATCACAGTTGTCTGAAGTCTGCATGATCCAAGATCATTATCCCTGACTTTTCAAAAATAATATTTTTCCTGACATTTCCCTGACAACACAAATTCCCTAACATTTTCCAGTTTTCCCTGATCTGTAGGAACCCTGGTTTGTGGGAACTGTATCAAAAAAGGCGAGAACAAACTGCAGACAGATACAACGACAACTTGACAGCCACGCAACGACAAATTTCAAGCACCACAAAAATATTCATTACTTCCATACACGACTGGAAACAAACGTGAAATAAATGCAACTGTTGACCACTAGCCAGAATAGCGGTACAGCAAAGCTTGATGGCCTGTGGCTGTAATGAAAAGCAGAACTCGACAGCAGGAGAACATTGAGTTGGTTGGACCAACATGTTCACATGTTCCGCAATTCCAAGTCGGACGCAAACGCACAACAGCGCAGCAGCATCCTAGCAGTCTGTTAATTCACCTAACATTTGTACAACAAAGATTCGTCGGCGCATCACAGAATTTTTTCTTCCAAACTTTATAAATAATAATAATGATCCGCATATACATTTAAGCCGGCGCAGAGCTGGTCGTAACATCGGAGTGTCACTGTGGCAAAACGTCTGCGTGAACAAATGCAGGAGACAAAGTGTGCATCATCAGAGATTTTCCTCAAATGAAGCCATCAACTCGCTCTGTGCGGTCATATCAATCTGACTCGCTCTCTGTTTAAACAACCACAAACCAAAACCAACTATAATTTCACTCGGTCTTGAGATAACATAAAAACACCAAAGCTAAACTAGATGGTGGTTACGACTCCGTCGATATTATGCCTCCACCAACATGTGACAACTCCAAGGTTATAAAGTGCATGCATTTTGCGGCATATTTGATCCCACTGTGACCTTGACCCTTGATCTTTTGACCCCAAAATTTGAAGCATTCATCCTTGCCCCATAGTCTGTTAGTGGTAAAAGTTTGCTCAAATTCCATCAAAAAATACTCGGAATATCATGCTAATAATGTTTGTTCAAGACTCAAGCACGCACAGACGAATGCATGAACACTCCAGAAACATTATGCTTCCGGCCACTATGTTGGCGGAGGCATAAAAAGCAATCTTTGCAATGTTACCCCTCTAACCATAATGTCATCATTACAAGTTTTGACAGATAGAGTTCTTTTAAGAGAAATATGTCTCAATTAAATGACCTCAGAATGAACAGATGTGGTATCTGTGTCAACATGTACACGTTCAGAGTGGTGCACGTTCTGTCATCAGCGGTCATAATCACACTATCAAATCAGACTAATCGTGGATGCGATGAAACAGCTTACAGAACAAAACTACATACATTTCAAAAAACACTCCTTTGCCATGAAGAGTAGTCGTAAATTGCACTGCTGCAATAATGCACTGTAAAGGATTTCTCAGTCAATATGCATTATCACACAAAAACTGCAAGAAATTAAGCCACGTATAGCTACGAAATTAAAGGACAGACAGACACACATGCAAGGCCATTTTCAAGCAATTGCGGGCTAGCAGTGGTCCAAGATTTGCCATTTCCGTTTCTTCATAACCTTTCTAGAAAGGCCAAAACTTCTTCATATCCAACTTGACAACTCAAAACTGGTTGTCCTCATGTCTAGTTCTACCAATCTAAATTAAAAGGCAGCAACATGACAAGAAGCCCAGCTGTCGCCAGGATAGCCGACCATACTGGTCGTCAGTGACATTCAAGATCATCCAAGGTCAATGATATTCATTTCATCTGAAAGGGCATATGCCACTTCCTATTAGTAACCTAATAACCTTGGCCATATCTCTTACCGTTTCCGAGATATGGCCAGTTTTCCGTGCAAAAAACGCACATTTTTCCTACCCTCGTCCATTCAACCCAAAATTTGAAAATGTTCCTCTTGCACTAGATTGCTGAAATTTTGCATACTTAGGTTTAAGGCATGTGGCTAATTATTCACGTATTAAAATTTTTCTTTAAGACCTACCCGTTAGCCATGATACATATGTTACAGAAAATGATGATGACGCCAGACGGATGGATGACAACAGTACCAAAAGCTCAACCGTTACTTAAGTACGGTCAGCTAAAAACTATTCAACAGTCACAATGTCTGTGAGTGTTAAGTACAACTTACAGCAGCGAGTCGTCGTCTCTGCTGTTCACGTTGTCGTTCTTTCTGTGCCATCAGCTGTGCATTGGTCATCTGCTGCTGCTGCAGACTGCCTGTGGTCGTGGAATCACGTTGCTGAGCCTTCAAAGCACTCTCAACCGCCTCGTCCTCCTCGCGAGCGCGTCGTCTCTCACGCTCCGCTTTGCTCCGCTCAGCTTGCTCCAGCTCCATCTTACGATGTCTCAACTCCGCCTGCTCACGAATCACTCGCTCCTAACAGCCACATCAGCGTTGAACGTTGAATGATGTATGTATGTATGTACTGTAATTTGCCTTGAAACACACAAGTACAAATACACAGATAACATAAAACAGTGAGGCTGGACAACCAGGCAGTGCACTCACAGTTGCCCATACTAAAAACTAATAAACACACTAGGCCTACTAAAAGATATTACAATGGTAAACACACTAAAATACACGTAACACATACAGAACACTACTGAATAATAAGAAAATCGGTAAAATCAATTTTATTAAGATTACGCTCGTGCAAAGATGTGCATAGAAACTCATCTCAGAGCTACAGAGCATATGGCACCACCACCCGACACAGGTGAATGCATCTCGCCTTAACCCCAGCCAGACAGACCAGTACTAGATATAGGTACACCGGAAGAATGAAACCGAGTTATTCAATATGGTACGATATGACCTTGGTGTCAGCTGTACACCATGACTGTTTATCTATTCGCAGACAGTCGCTCATCAAGATAGCTGGGAGTAAACCAACCATGAGTGAAACCAACGACCTCGTGATCAGAGTCTCACGTCCGAAAAAAATGCTGAGCAACCTCAGACATTATAACGACCTCTTAACAGCTGACATTTCGAGTTAACTGGGCAACGTTTACTTGTTGCTCCAAGCTGTCTAAACTTTGGGAATAACGATGCAAGGCTTTTCATAATAATAATGAGAATAACAATAATAATCATAATATCCAACTGCGACAACATTTAGCAGAGCTGAGACAAGTTCACAAGTATGCTCAAAATCACGTAAAATTTGCAGAATAAAATGTTTTCAGACCCCACTTGAATGACAAATGCCATCTTTGTCATGCCAATGCCTTAAAGAGTCGCAGTGAGTATTTGGTCAATAACAATCAGCAAAATCTTTTTTTCTCATCACAAACAAAGAACTCCTAAGAATGCTTCCATTGTGACAGGCGACTGCAAGCACTGCATTGCCTACCCGTTCCTCCTTCTCCTTCTTGGCTTTCTTGAACAGCTCAAAGCTCACGGCAGTTGTTGACTTTTTAACAGCACTAGCCCCAGACGTCTGAGACACCGCTAAACTGGCGAGGCTTGACCATGACCCGGCATTCTTTAGCTTCACTTCCTGAACAACAGACGTCAACACACACTACAGTCAGCGAAAATCAACTTACCAGCTAGTCAGTTAATTAAAACTAGGCCAAGTAATACACGTTAGTAATTTTCAAATATCTCTTTGCTCCTCAGCGAAATCGCAGGTTCATGAGAAAATCTTCTACCACTTGTGCTTTTCAATCATGACCGCACAATATTTACAATACAGCACAAAAGTAAGCTATCCATAGCATCACAGTCCGCAGGTTCACAGACACAATTTTAGATCATTTTTGAATCAATCACTAGATAAATAATGGCTATTGCAAAATAACAAAGTGAACCATGATACACTGCTTGTGTGACCATGATTCAGTCTGAATACAAGGGGCTACACTTCAAAACCATAACTAGCTCATAACTAGCTGCAGTTGGATCTTTCTCAACAAATAACAGGATAACAATAACATAAAGCAAAAATGGCATATTTAAGTTTTTAAAAATAAAATGACAAATTTAACACAGTAAAAAACAAATGTACCAGTCACTCGTTCATATGTGGCAGACCTAAGTTGCAAAAACAAACAATCACTGTCATACCGTTGCAGCCGGTTTCTTTGGTGGTTGAAATTTGTCATCAACGGCAACAGACGCTGTAGATGGCAGAAGACTAAGACCTGGTGATGAGACAGTTGATGCTGTGCTGCCATCTGCTCACCACAATATGCACACAAAGACTTATTTATTACATAACCATAATACACAAAAACAGCACGATCAGCAAACAACGACTAAAATATGCAATAAAATACTATAACCACCAAAAATCATTCAAATAAAGTAATATGAGCAAATTCACTGGCATAGGACAGAGATTTTTAATACATATAGGATATATCATTTTGCTAAAAACCGATCATAAGTTGTTACTATGAACAATCAACTGCAAAATTACAGCAAAAAAACATAAAATCTCGTAAAACATGGTCCCACAGTTAATGATCTGGACAGATTTCCATGGCCTGGCTGCAGTACTGATGATAACAGAACATAAAACTACAAAAATCTTGAAAAAGCAAGACAAATTTGTTGGGTTATGTTCAGAAGCATCTAACTGAAACATATCACTGACAGACTAGCACAAGACAGTTTTGGGTTGTTTTGTGGTGTACGACTAATTTTTCAAACACTATTTTGCCAGCAATCTGAACCTGTCAAGTCACGAACTATTTTTTGAAATACCGTCGGCCTATATATTTTACGCTGGCCCTGAATGGGTCAAAAGTGAGAAATCAATGAAACGCCATTATATCGTAAGCTGATGTCTGGTGTGTGTGTGTATATAGCAAGCCGCGCTAGGCTCGCAGCACAAGGGACGCCTCATGTATGCAACTGCACGCTCTTTCGTGGCTGGGGGACCGGAGCCTCAGGAAGGTGGCGGGCTTGGTCAGGCGAAGACTGTAATGGTCTAAAGATGCCTACGGCACCAAAGCCCCGATAAAGCACCGGTGTGCGTGGAGGGGACAGTGGTGAAAGAACAGTTTTGCTTCATTGTATAATAATTGCCATAGCTTCTTGGCAAGACAAAAAGGCAAATTTACGGGTTTTTGCAACGACTTTTGTCCAGTATTAACCAGCAGCACGAAGAAAACTAATTTTATTCGGTAGCATACTAAATGCTGTATATGAACTTGCAGTTATATAACCCGAAATATGTTTTTGAAATACCGTCAAAGTAGGTGTAGGTGTAGGTATAGTATGCTGGCCCTGAATGGGTTAAGAAATGCAGCAAAAACATACACATGGAGAGCGTGGAGGGCGGAGCAAGTCGGGGTACAAGGTGAGTTGCGTGGCTATCATCTCCTAGTCTCATTGACGGTGACACAAGTGACGACGACAACGACATCGATGGCTTGGTGTCGGCAGCTAGTGACAGCAGGGGCCGTGAAGTTGGCGGCATACCCAACGACGACGTCACCAAAGCCACTGCAGCTGCAGGCGACGAGTCAAACAGTTCTACACACAACCAATTATAAAGACAAATGCTATATATCCATTCCCACATTAGTGCCTTTAATTTTTGTACTAATTCTCTGGAACTATCCCAAGTTAAAGCGGTAATGACAATATGTTGGAAAGTGGCAAGTATGAGTGAGTGAGTAGGGTTTAACATCCCACCCGTCACAGACCGGTCATATCGGGATGGCCTTTCCAGGCAATGCACATACAGAAAATAACGGAACAAACAAAAAGTTTAATATTTACAACAATGGAGCGTAAAGTTTAACCTTTACGGAAAAACTTGATATGAAACACGACCTAAACCAAAAATTGTAAGAACTGTCTTTTACGAGTGTGCACATGGCAGCTCTAATAATCTTCCCTCTTATCCTACAGACTGACAAGTATGAATAGTTAGCTGGTTCGCTGCATATCACGATGTCAACATCTCCACTTTTTCTAAGTAGTTCAAGTCCGAGGGACAAGGCAAAACCGAGAGACCATGAGAGAGCCTACTGACCGGCATTTGTCTTGACAGGAGTAGAAATGCGAGTTGAAACTGTCATTACACTGGGATGCGACAGCTGCTGAGATGAAAAGTGTCCCATAGCAACATGTTGCTGTGTTACCTCGGGTGTCACAGACGCCAGTCCGTGTGCATTTGACACACCCACACCTACACAGAGTCATTATCTCCTCACATTATCACACTGCATGAACGAAAAACACAAAGGTTAAAAAGGTTAAAGGTGGCGATATAGCTCTTAATGGGAAAACCATCTCAGAGCTACGAAGCGTCACCTGCCATATAGGATCACACAGTGTTAGCTGCCACCCAACATAGGTGAACACGTCCTGCCTTAACCCCAGCCAGATAGGCTGGTACTCAATTTACCAACCCCGGAGGGATAGAAAGCTGAGTTGACCTAGGCAGCTGGTTACATACCGGGATGGTTTACCTGCCCACAGGCAGTCAGCCATCAAAGTACTAACCCGGCCTGGCGTAGAATAACTTCGTTGATCAAATGAAACACAATATCACTACGCCAAGGCACCAACCAAACCAGCTGAGTGATTCCATCCATTTGTAACTTTGTATTCTATCTGCTTGTCTGCAACATCACAGAATTTTTTTGTAGGATGGGGGCATATTGCAAGGATTATCTATAACATGCTGGTAAAAAATTTGGATCTGAAATTGGCCTTGAATAGATTTAAACTCCTGGCAAATATCCCAGAGCTGGTAAGTTTATAAATTATGGGGAAAAAGACTGCCAGAGAGGAGAGCATTAAAATCAGACCTCTCCATAAGTTTCACCTACTGATTACTAGCTGAAAGGTGCTATTTGGAAATTCACCATTTATTCAATATGGGTTATTGGCAGCATCTCGTGAACACAATTGTAGTATAACTTGCAGCCATCAACCAGTAAAGGTACAGTTTGCAGGCTTCACTTAGCATGAATTTCTAAAGATCTAGCATTAAAAAAATCAAAAAAAGTTCATTGCTTCAAGACAGAGAACTCTTTCCAGAAGCTTTGCATAAATTTATACATAACTTTCTCAACAAATGTTCATTTTTCAGACAGTTGTTGCTCATGTGTCTAACTGACAACGTTGGGCAAGTGAGAAGTATTTTTTCAAAACAGCAAATGATCACAAAAAAGACCACCATGTGCCCATATATCTTTTTACAGAAAAGCAACCATGTGTGATGATGAGATAAAACAGAAAGAAAAATTAACACACTTCACAGACAACAACTCAAGAACAGTGAAGCATTCCACAGACCTGATAATGGTGATACATCGGTGTCAGCGTACGATCGGAGAGGGTCACCAGTGACGACAGGAGTTGATGTTACTGGAGGTTTAGACACCTGTGCCGGCATTGGTGGACCACCAGGCCGGACTGAAGCTTGTGTTGACGACACCTGCTTAACACACGCCGCACAAATACCAATAATTCACATTTTTCTAGTGCAAATCCTCCGACTGGCAGCACTATCAATTTTCTCAGTTACTGCTCAACTGACAGTTAATGGCGGTTAAGCTGGGTCACTGCGAGACAACCTTTAAGGACCGAGGCAACAGGTTTTTTCACACAACCAAATCAACAGTGCAAAAAACTGTAGAAAAATGTAGCAAACATTAAAACCTGAAACTGAACCGAAGCAATTACAACTGATGCTTTGACCATGGTGTAAGTCAGAGTTGATGGATCACAAATATTTTGTAATGAAATGCTTCATAAATACATGAAAAAATACCTAAGTTGAAAAGTTGCACACAGATGGGCAAATGGTGGCTGCACAGAGTCAAGTTACAGAATTAGCAAATTTATCCCTACAATACACTGTTTATTCCATTAACACATACTATCTAATGTGAAATTTTCTTTAAATCTAAGTCATTATGAAAACAAATAAACTAAGACTTTAAACAATGCAATTAGTCATATCTGAGCTAAGAAACCTTTTCGCTAAACCATAAAGTAAAGCATGCGCAAGCTGTCTCTACACAGATATGTGATGGTAGGCTTAAACATAAAAGAAAGCATGAATCAACAGAAACAAGTATAATCAGACGTATTACAGTGACAGAATCATATCCCAACACTGCCAACAGTTAACATATGTGGAGGTATCATTAGGAGCAAAACGTTTTTCTGTATTAAAACCAGATGTTAACATAGCCAACTCTACCAGTTTATGCAATGCATGCAACAACATTTGTAGTCTTTAAATGGTCACTCCACATTAACAAGTAACTATCCTATAAATAAACATGTACCAGTATTAAGTAATGCAATATACTACAATAATATATGTCCAAATAGCACCTAAAGCCTATCTTAAAACTTTTCAAAGTATCAGACAAACAAAAAGGCTTGTCTTCTTGAGTTCCATGCTTACCCTGTTCACAAATAACAACCCAAATGCATTCAGTGTAGAAAGAGGTCTGGTGAATGTGGCTAGTACAGGCGATTAGTAAAGTTCAGATATGCTGTCGCTAGAGAAAGAATGCGACAGACAGCAACGGGCGACAGCATCCATACCTGGACAGCATTGGCCGCCGACACGACCTTGCTGACTGGCGCCGTTCCCGCTGCAGACAAATATATGTTACGGCATATAATTCACTGATCATAGTCTGTCATACGACATGACGACAGGTTAACAAGTCAGGCCAGAGTTATCGAGACTAATTAACGGACAGGACAGCCACTCCAAGTGACTGTAGTACAGAAAAGTGACCTGACCATTACTCAAAGTCTGAATTCATCAACAATCATTCCACCCAAAGACAGCAGTAGCAAAAAACAGCGGATCCGTTGTCAGTTATCAGATACATCAATTGAGATGAATGCTAGCTGAAAGCATCATCTAGTAGAAGAGATAACGATGATTCAGACTGAACTGAATGAGGCGACTGATTACGTATACTTACCAGGCTCGTCATCACTGGAGTCGCTCGAGTCACTGCTGTCAGAGTCAGAGGAACTGCTACTGCTGGCGCTCAGACGTCTGGCCGGCATGGCCGCCGAGGCGCTGGCATTAGCGGACGATGAGCTGGTAGTCACTGGCAGCTCTGTTTAACCACGGCAAAGCCAACAATTACCAGCTAATAATAATACACAATATTACCAAGCCATTTAAACTGCTTCACACTGAAGGGTTGCATAACACTTCATGGAAACCCATTTCAGAGCTACGAAACATCACCTAGCATAAGCAGCGTTGTTTAATTAAGCGATGGACTGCATCGATGCATCATCACGTCACAAAATTCAAGCTTCGACATAGACGTCACCAATACTAATATGCACTGATGCAATCAATCAATGAATTAAAACAACGCGAGAATATGAGACTGTTACCTGCCATCTGAAACAGTGTCCCACCATATCTCCAGCCAGGCACATTGACACTCAATCTAGCTATCATAACTTTAGCTGGGTGGCTGGTATTATGCTGAGATTGGCAGCCATTCATCAATACAAAAGTAACTGTGCCCAGCAAAGAGCAACCTTGCTATCAAGACCAATGCACCAACCACTACACCAAGCACAGCTCATCAAATTCAGCACAATGTGATTATTAGTAAACTTAGTCAGATGCAGACTGCTATAACTACTCAAATATCAACTAGGCAATGTGAACAAAAATTATAAAATAGAACAGAGTAACTTCGAAATTTGAGAAATTATAGTCATTTAATGAGAATAAATGTCTAGTAAAGTTCTAGTCAGAAACGATATCATAATTAATTGATAATATGGCTGAGTTAAGAAGAAAGTCAGTCTTGCTAACGATGCAGTGTAGTATTATACATAAACTGACCTGGCTTTGGCTGTTTTGTCACTTGACTTGTGCCAGGAACATTCTGTACGTTCTCAAGATGCTTTTCCAACTCTGACTTCTCCACAGGTGCAACGTCTTTTGGCTTTGCTGGTGACCGTCGAACTAAAGAGATCATTCATAAAACACTGAAACGATCAGCAACAGTTTCGGCAAAAGCTGCATCAAACTAACAAACGAACAATTCCGACTCTCACAAGTTGTTCAACAGCAGCTAGTTTTGCTCCAGATGAGAGACAACAGATGAAAATTCACATGCAAAAAGCATTTTTGCCATCTCAGAAACATTGTGGTATATACGTCTCAACATGTGTGCACAGCATTAAGAGTGGTGCATGATGTTTCATCACTGGATGGCAAACTTTCATGCAGCAAGATTCATCATAGGCACAGAGCAGAGACTACTGTCGATAAAATTCTGCTCAACATTTGACTACATATGAGCAAAGGCAGGCTTACCATAAAACGTTAAATATCTATTAGATGCTGTAAGTATGAAAACCGAAAATGCCAAAAATTCCAAGACAAATGTAACAATAACAATACTGCTTGCAGCAAAATGTGTATTTAATTGGCTACAAATGACTAAAAGCTAACTGCCTAAAGGGACAAAATGATAACCTTTCTGTTGTATCTCCCAATTTGAAACTCTATCCACTAAAACTAAAGAAATTCTTGGCCTCATTGAATGATGCTGACAGAAGAGAATTTTTCAGAACAAAAATAATTTCCAAAACCTTTTAGAAATACCATATGGAGCATCTTGACAAAAAATCCACCACTTCACACCTGGCACAACTTTGCAAATAGATAATAAACATAATAAATGTACAAAAGCAAACGCATCTACCATTGGAAGCAGGTTTTCGCGGAAGCTTCTTGTTGAAACACACTGCAACGTATGCTTCTAGTTCCCGTAGCGTTGACGGCTTCAACGTTTCAAAGTCGATTTCTATCTCGTCCGGACTCGAGTCTTTCAGACTTGGCTCACGAGACTGAATAATTGTCACGACATGACCCAACTTATCACCTGTTAATAACAGCACAATCCGACTATAAGTCTTCAACTACAACACATGACAATTTGCTGTTCTTCAGAATCACATGTTATATTTTTTTATCAGCCAAACACTATACATCGCTAAGCAGATTCTCCCGAAATATTCACTTTTAACTGGTCTCAAACGTAATTAAGATAAAGGTAAGAACAGAAGGACTTACAAAATGAAAGACTGCTGTGAAGAAACAATGGTCTGACCCTTCTTTAAAGAATGACACTCAAAACGACATGATGAAAATGCATTATTTCCTGACAGGCCAAAACTTTCATAGTACTTCACACAATCCCACCAGCCTTATGCACACCGCTCTATTAGTCACTTGCACTTTAACTCATCACATCTTGTTCAGTAACAACTGACACACACAATTATTAAACTTAGACATAATAGTTTTGCCGCCTCAGAAGGAAGCTTTGTGGTAGACCTATCAACGCACAAGAATATTATTCAGAGCGAAGTGAGGTGTCGTCATTGGTCGGCAAAGTTTAACTGCATGATAATTACTTGTGATGTCATAACAACAACTGTATCATAGTGACAAATGTATCAAGAAAGAGAAATGGTGAGTGGCAATACAATAACACAAACAAATACTCAAAACGTTGTACATCACATATCAAACAAGCTATTTTTAAGGTAGATGACACAGCTAAAAGTATATAAATTATATTTAATAAAACAGAAAAAAAATTTGGGGGGGGAGGGAAACAAATCAGTACAGCAGGACGCAATGTAACACTTGCTGATGGGGAAGGTTATACATAGACTAGAAATTTGCAGCAAAGCCCAACGTGAGTCTGCCCGGCGCCCTAAGTCTGATTGGGGGAAATTAGAGGGGGGGGGGTAAAATTTTCCCGGCATCAAAGTCACGTGGCCCGAACTCAGATGCATTGGCATACGCAGAACGCGCATTGTCAAATTGTCAACTTAGGGTAGGTCAAAATGAGCGCCTATAACTTTGTTCGTAGTGGATGGAATTTCACAAATTTTTTTGGTTCAACGCCCAAAGGATCCTTCTCATCAACACCGTTTAGATTTTGTCGCTACCTTCAATGGTTTCAGAGATATTCGCGGTCAAACTCGAAAAATTGTCGTAAAACGTACTAAATTTTGAACGTTTTTTTGCCCTCTCAAATTTTAAGGGGGGCAGTGCCCCCAAATTTCGTACCTGCGTTAACACCCCAACCTAGAGCCGCGTCAAGTGCCAAAGTTTCGTTGGGCTACACCCCCTAACTCCGAAGTTATAAGCGTTAATTTATTGCATTTTAAGCCAATTTTTGACCCCCCTTTGAAAAAAGTTGTAAGGGGAGCCGCCATCCAGGGTGGGGGGTGCGCTAGTAAGACTTGGTCATTTTCTAGCGCGTGTAAAAATTTGGGGGCGCAGCACCCCCTTGGGGCCGAAATATGGTCTTCCGAAAAATGCGCTTTCGGTGGGTATAATTCCACATCTAGATCTCCAAGGTTACTGGACGAAACTTCACCGGACTTGTTTCGCCTAACGCAGGAGGAATCACGGTAGAAAAAATATTTATCCGATTTTAAATATCTTCATCCGTTTCGGAGATATTCGCCGCCGAACTTTGAAGTTGTCCGAAATCGGGCCAAATTTCGCATGTTTTTGGCTCCTGAAATTTTTTTGGGGTGTGCCCCCCAAAAAAATTTTGAACAGGCATTATAAAATTGGGCCTAGTACTGACCATCGTGCAAAAATTTCACACCGGTCGGCCCACGCATCTCGGAGATCTCACGTTGGAAAAAAAAAAAATAAATAAACATCTGGGCTAAAACTTAAGTCCGCTCCGCAAGCTATCGCTTCCGGGCGGACTAAAAAAGCTTTAACTGGTGAATTATGTGTGTAACAGTAATTACGAAGCACGATAAAATAGCTCAGAGAAATAGCACATCAATAAACCTGCTAGCTGCCGAGCAATCACTGCAATCACAATCAAAAGAACGAGACCAGGGAGAAAGTGACCTGGCAGTTTATTGATTTCCAGACTCAGCTGCCTTTTCTCCTCATAGGTCATTGGCGAGGAAGTGAAGTCGACGTTGTGAAGGAGTGTCGGCGGTGGTGTCAGTGCAACTGTTGACGTTGGCGGCGACACTGCGGGGGCTGACGCTGAGCTCAAGACTGGTGCTGTTGACACTGCAGGGGTGGCTGGAGCCAGAGTCGGTGTTTTCTTCACCCTGGGAGTACGCGGCTGTCGTGGCTTCTTTGGCAGTGGTGGAGTGGTGCTTGGCACAGCACTTGTGGCTTGAGATTTCGGCTTAGGCTGCAGCCTTGGTCTGGGAGTGGGTTTTGACTGAACAGGTTCTGTGGCTAGCAGTGGGACACTGGCTACTGAGTGACTAGTGGCTGCGGATGGCAGCTGTGGTACGGCGTCTGGAACCAATGGAGACTGTGACGTTCTGCTTCGCTTTCTCTTCACTTCCGGTTTTGCGGGACATTCGGCCATCAACTCGTCCATCTGATTCTGAAGCATTGCCAGCTGTGACAAATCCACATATAACATTACATTACTGGACAAGTTACCATTAACAATATGTCAGTTCAGAAGTATTACAACCAAAATCAGATCATTCTATGAAAATCGAAAAGATGTCAGCATGTCAGTAAAAATTCAACTTACCGTGACAAACAGATTTGTAAAAATATCGAAAGTTATCCCAAACGACACAGCCTAACCTGGAGTGATTTCATAAAGTAGACTGCTTCAAAAATAACCAAAAACAGTGAACACTAATGGTAGCAGCAGCAGCAATAGTAGTACGCACAGTGCGTAGGCTTACAGTGTACAACATAGGAGACAAAAATGCAGCAAAATATATCCAACACAGCCACTCACAAACCATTAAGGATTCGAGGCATTTTCAACAACAGTCTACACAAACCTGAACTGCCAGAACTCAACTCGAGTACTATAAGCCTCTACCATTAGCTTACAGTTTGGAGATAGGCCTAAACAAAGAAAGCACAATGGAGTTATTGTGGAAGCAAAATGGCAAATTGCATATTTGCCATTTGGAGAAGCCACCTCCCAAGCCTTTTGACCCAAAACCCACCAGTTCATCTCTGTCCCAAAATGCACAAATAGCAGATCAACTGGCAAATATTCACCAATGCATAGCACGGGTATCGTGAAAACTACAGCTGTCAAATTAGCGCATTAATTGACGTGTTAATGCATTAATAAATTAATGCACTTTAAAAAAATTAATGCACATACGTATATTTACTTTCATTTACTAAATTATGTGATGCAAAAGTTCCAATATTCCGTTAAACTGTGGCTATTTGACAATCGAATGAATTCAAATAACTAAACTGTAGTTGCCGTTTCATCACTACCGTAAATAAATAATTATTCCGACGACAGGCTAATAGATTTCTATACATTTAAAAATGTGTTTCTAACTTTCTGTATTCTACAGGCGGGCCCCCATTCGTCGCGGGGCCCAGGGAAACTTACCCCCTACTCTCTTGACTTGCCTGGGTGCGTTAATAATGCACGAATTAATACATTTAAAGAATTAATGGTTCAACAGCTCTAGTAAAAACATTACAAACAAATGGACAAATGAATGTCGACAAATGCCAGCATAGAGAGGCATAAAAAACAACTGACTTGAGCGTACAGTGTACAATGACTCCCAATGGTGACAAATGCACAATGATACAATAATAGGACATAACAGAGAAACATGCACAAATATTAATAACAATAAAGATAGTAGAGTGACAACCAGACCTGTTGTTGAAGAGCTGTCAGTTGTTTCTCACGCTCGATAGACTCGATGTCCTCCTCCGAGCTGCTCTCCTCCGAACTCTCAATGTCCTTCGCTGGACCAGCTGCCGCCGCCGCCGCCGTGTTTATCATCGAAGTACTATTGCCTTCCAACGACTTCACCCGCGCAAACCGTGCCTCAAACGCCTCCTAGAAACAAACATCGTACGATTAGAACTTCTGTGTTGACATAAGACTACTTACTTACTTACTTTACATCAACAGTAACATGTTTGCAACTTGCATTAACACTCAAAGAAGCATCCAAACACAGCAGAATCAACCAAGTGGAAACTGCTGCTTGATAACGGTAGCTCTGACAGTGGTTCCTTTTGCTGCTTACGGTAATGGGAAAATTGACAAGTGGAAATTATCATTAAAAAAACAGTTAGTTTCAGAAGCAACCACAGTTCACTTTACCAAAGAAGGTTTTGATCTTGGCAGGAAAAAAACTATAATTAGTGCTAAAAGCTAATCACATTTCTGTAAACATAAACAAACTTTACACAAACTCTCACCTTCTGTTAAACCACCGACTATTTCACCATCAATTAAGACTAGGCCAGGTTCACGAAAAAAGTTTTTTGTTATTCTAAAACTTACAGAAACTGCTACAGTGGAAATATTAAACTGCTGACAATATTTAACTAAGATTCCCGATAGAGTAAGTAGTTCTGCCATCTCAGAAACATTGTGGTATTTGTGTGTTGAGATTAGTGCATGATGTTTCACCACTGGCTGGCAAACTCTATCCAACAGGATTCATCAACATGCAAAGCCCAGACAAACTGACTTTTTCACACACCTTACTTACTATCACTTTACCTATCTTGGCACCCAACCTCAACAAAAGCATAGCAGTAAAATTATAAATAAACAAAAAAAAAACTTTAAATCAAACCAAAACCAGTGTGGCATTCATCAGTCAAACGAATGTTGAGCAATGCATAATAAACTAATAATGCACCTGTAATTTTTGAGCCATTCTAACTGGAAAGCTGTCGGGAGGATTGTACAAAAAACAGTTGCTGATGATTAGCCGTATGTCTTTGGCAAACGCATCAATGCTGGCGTACTCGTGGGCCTCAAGCTTCCGCTAGAAAACACAGCATATAATATTTAAAACAACAATTCGCACAAACACTCCAAGAGTCCCACAAATGAGAGATGTAAATATATAGATTCACAGAAAACCGGAGAGCAGGACATGAAAATTCAGCCATACTTGTAATACCTTGCACTTTGCCAAATACAGTCGAGTGTTTAAAGGCGACTGATGAATGAAACTGTATTCAGCTGGTCTGCATTAGACCTTAGCATTTAAAAACAGTCACAGATGGCTATACTGCTTATTAAACTGAAGCTACTACAGAACGAAGGCTCTAGGATTATTTAATCCTTCAACTGCTAACAGTCACTTGCACAATCCATCCTGCTCAGAAAGGCTACAGCCCACCTTAACAGTGCTGAGGTCCATTGGATGCTTGATAACGTCATAGTAGTTGGCTTGTTCTGGAAATGACGTGTCCACAGGATAGAGAAATAGGTAAGAAAAGATCTGCAATATAACAAAACATAGATTAAACTCTACTAAAAGTAACAAAACGTATTCAATTTTAATTTAAATGAGTTTTATTAACGAGTTTCATATGAAACTAATCACATCTGAAAGTCGTTAACACAGTCATTAAAGTGAATGCATGTACAGTCACTAACTCACAGCAGGAATGCAAGAAGATGCAGAATTTTGCTAAAAGACGAATATACCATCAAAAACAGAACACAATTGACACAGTTTAACTAGCCCATATTTCAAGTCACTTCAGGCTATTCTGGTCCGAAAAGTTGACTGCAAAATAGCGAAAAAAAGAATACTTATTACACGAGTTTGTAACACTCGACAAATAGCACGAAAACAGTGAAATAAAAGAATAATGAACTAGATGTTAAAGCGATTCAACCCATAACACCCAAAACAAAAGTGCGATTACACAAAAAATCCATATACAGTACCTAACTGCTAAGTCACCTGGCACTTTTTAGACATTAAATCTCGGACGATGTTAGTGCACAGTTTCCACGCATCAGAAACCGGTGATGAATTACTGCCAAGCCTCGAATGACCGGCACTTTCTGTCGGCTCCTTCTTTGGCCGTTTCACCGGCCGTAAAACATCCTGCCGGCCAATGGCAGACGGAGCGGACAGCGGGGTACCAGCTGAATCTAATGAAAAACTATAAATAGATGTGCTGGCTGGAGTTACTGAACACGAAGTTGTCGTGTCGGCTTTCCGTTTGACACCTTTCTTTGTCTGTCATAAACAATCACACGCATCAATTAAATACCAGCCAGGACACTATCATTAACACGCACCATTTAAATGGTCGTATTAAAAACGGTCATTTTAAAAATTAAATTTGCTCATCTGGCCACCCCATAATTCTCATTTTCCACTGAACCTAACAAACCCAACATCTAGTAGACACAGCTAAAAAAATTTACATATATCCTTTGTCACACAAGTCCTGTCTGCTGGACTGCAATAACCAATCATCATCACCTTTACATATTACAAAATCGAAAGCACATTAATCTACCCTGCTTAATTAAAAAAAATAACTCACTATTCATAAGTTGGGATTATTTTCACAAATTTCAGTTAAGAATTCATTAACAATCACCATCTTTCATTCCAATATTTCAGTCGAACAATGCCGTAAATCAAAATCTGCAGAGGCACTTATTACACTGCCACTAAGAGAACAATGCAGTATCAGAAATGGCAGCTTGTTGATATGATTCAATAATACTTCAGCACAATATGCATTGGTGCTAATCACTCCTAGCAGTAGCAGCTAGCAGACATACCAATGTTTCAATCATCAACAACCTAAAGATGTAATGAGATCTTTTCTCGACATTTTCTTCATATTAAGCTGACCGCCAAAGCCTGAACAATTCAACTGCAAAGCAAATATGTCAGACAACAACAAAGCAGACGATCAATATATCTAAGTTACTATACCTTTGCTGAATGTGACAAGGCCGGTGCTACAACTGCCGAATTCTGAGGCTGCACAACAGATGATGATGCTTTAGCTTCTACTGAGCTCGGCTTAGTCACAGCTGATGTCAGTGGGTCGCTTGTATCAGGAGCAGTACGGTCATCTAAACGACTAACTGAGACATTGTTGTGCTTCGGCATGACACTGTCTGGCACGGAGGTAGACACAGGAACTGCTGTCGTTGTGCCGTTGGCTACGGCTCGGCGAGTTGTGGTTTCCGGTGTTGATCGAGGTGACGGTCGTGGCGGAGTTAACTTGAGCTTCTTACTAGCTGACTGTGCAATCATTTCCTATGAACCAATCAGCCCAGCTTACATCATACAACTTATTTCATACCATTATATTACGTAATCAATTTCATGTAACACAGTACTACTCAACTTCTACATTGAAATTTGCAAACTGTCACGAATGCAAAAAAAGGAAAGTGTTCACACCATACGCCACTGCAGTGTTGCTAAATTTTCTCATTTATGAAGATGGCAATGATATTTTACATTAGCTGAAATCACACATGATCTGTTACATGCAACTTTGGTCATTCCATGGACAATTTCTAATTAAAAACAACAATAGCAGAATTCTAAATTATCAGCATCAACAGGTAGACTTCCACAATACCAGAAAGAATATGATTTATTCATAAAAGCATGTCTAACCTCTGCTGGCATTCTGGCTAACTTCTCATTAAAAAGTTTCTCGAGAGTCTTACACATCTGATACACATCCTGCAAACAGCACAGATTACAGGCCAACACCGCAATGAACAATACTGACACTTGAAATACATAAAATAAAATAGACATTCAGAGTTCCCAGTGTTTTACTGACAAAGAAATCCAGGACTTTAAAAAAGACTCACGTGAAAAATTTTCCAGGACCTTTTTGTTGTCCACGAATATTTAAATATAACGAAAAAACATCATTTACTCACAATATTCATTCACAGTATAGTCTACTGCAGAGTGCAGAAACTTCAGCAAAGAAGCAAAATGTTGACATTAGCAGTTTTCAGAAATCAGATGAATTTAATTACATACAGTGAACACAAACTGGGTGACATAGTATTGCTCTTTGTTTTTCATCTAAGCCTATGAGAAAATTTTCAAGGAATTTTTCTAGGACTTTCCAGGACCTCAAGCTCTGACTTCCACGACTTTCCAGAACCAAAGTGATTTTCAGGACTTTCCTGGAGGCGAGGGAACCCTGGACATTTAACGAGTTAACGAAGAAGTAAGACATCCTGCTGCTGTCAGAATTCAACACAATACTAGGTATGATAGTTATTTACTACACTCGACATATTTCCCGAGTTGCTCAAGGTTAGATCGATTCCAAAAATGAAAATCCTTATAATAAGAATAAATGCAGCAGCACTTTTTCAGCCTTATAGGCCAGATGCGCTTTACATCACCAAACCAACAGTGTCAAACGGTAATAACAAATAACCAAAAACAAACAAATGAAAGAAAGTAATCACGAATACATTTTCAATTTTTATTTGTAAATTTTTGACATTCAAACAATGAATCAGAAACTGCCACAACATTTCTAGCAATTCACTAAAAATAGTAACTGCTAATGCTACTACTACTCCTGCTGCTGTGATTCCTTTATTGTTTAACGGTCGACAGAGGAACCAAGAGAAAAGACTGCCAAAGCACTTCCTGTTATAGTTTCAGAGTAGAAAAGTAGAAAAATATAATTGACTATTCCACCACTTACCTCATTCTCTCCATTGTAGGTGTAACAGTTATTGAACATGAGATTAAAATCATCAATGCACTCCTTTGCACATGAGTACTGCTGTGTATCAAGCTTCTTTTTAATTGTACCCAGGTCCATCGGACGTTTGATTATACGGAAATAATCCTGCAACAATTTCATCAGCAACATCTCACACAGACAAGATTTACTATACACTGGAACCGTACAGCGTACACCCAAATACGTGCGAGAAGTCACATCTTGGTCTCAAACGACAAACAACCGACTCCAGTACGATGCAAAATCACTGATTGATGCTGCCCCCTGGCAACTAAAGTTTATGCCAAGGGGGTTCTACCCCCAAATATCCTCTTCCCCTGGGTCACTGAACCCCCAGTGTACTTGCCAAATGGCATGTCATAATCATCGTTTATTGCACGAAGGTATCAGCAACAAAAAGACAACGAAAAATGCAACAATAAATCCATCAAACAGTTTAAGCAGATAAATGACACAAATATCTTGCAATACGACGATGACAAGAGACCACATTACGTAGAAAAAAAATGAGTAGCTAAAGGCAAAATAGCTTGTGCTGAAGCTATTTATTTCAAAGCTAATGATAGCATATACACATCATATCTGATTCGTCTGCACCTACCTAATGCGTATTTTTGACGCATGTGTATTGTGTGTTATGTACTCTGCACTTATCCCTATTTTCTACGATTTTCTTAGTGATGGAGCAACTGAGCTCAGTTGAATGAATCTAACATCCAAGGATAAATAACTGCACACAATATGTTATCAAAATGCGAAAAGAGAGGAAATGACATACTGGTAATTTTAATTTGACCACATCAACAGGATCGTGGAACGGCCAGGCAAACTGATGCTTGTAGACAGCGGGATAGACGGTGCGTTTGATGAAAGTCAGCTGGTTGGTGAGTGGGTGTGGTGCTGGACTCGCTGTTGATGCAGTAGCGCCAATGAACTTCTTCCCATTCACACTGTGAACTCCACTGCTGCCGACTCCGTTCGTCAGTGCTAGTCTCTCAACCTCCACTTTTGCCGACTTCTTCTGCTGGTCCACAGCACCAGTCAACATGTACTGGATCGCACAGAGAGAAAAATAAAAAAGTAAACCAAAGTAAAAACAAAAAGAAACTAAAGTCCTACACTTGACAATGACTGTTCAGTGTTCAGGCCACACTGAAATAAATATCAGCAGGTTAACTATCTTTGTTCCTTCATTCCTCCTGTCTTGCAAATCATACACTAGTTCAGGAAACAAGATGGAAAAAACCTGGAAAAATATCTTTTAAAACTAGTCATGACTCATGAACGCCAATGGTGAAGAAACTAATTAATGACAGCAAGTTTGACATTTTTCACAGCCACAAAATACCAAATTCTAAAACTGTGAAACACAAGTGCAAAAGAGCAGTCCGTCCAGTCACATAACAGTCAAATGTTCTTAATAATTTATAAATATCATAAAGTTATTAACCAAGTCCATATAAGATACAGCTGATAATTACACATTTTAGTACTATTTTAAATTTTTGATCTGCGATACAACAAAAACTGTAATTTGAAATCATTCAATCAGTTTTTACTGTTCACACTAGAGTAATTCAATAACATAACACGAACCAAAAATGAGGCATCCATGCTTGCGTCTGCTTTCAGCAACTGAAGCCCATTACATACAGGAGTGAAGTCCGACCTACATAAAAAATATCACCATTGTAGTACCATACCAAAAATATCAGTGTTTATGGCTATAAACAGATGACGATTATTATGCAATACACTGTTTTTATTTATAGACAGTGACAGTGAATGCAATATAGTGGCTAGACAATCCTTTCATTCATATGTAAATGAAAATAATAACAAAAAAATTTCAGTTCTCATTGTGCCATTGTGCCGCTCTTCAAAATATTATCCGAACCTTCATTTCTCACAAAATCTACAACCACTTATCTCTCATCAGCTATTCCATTTCTGACCCGTTGCCTTATTTGCCTTTTGTGTGATGAAGCAGGCCCGTCAAGAGAGGGCAGCCGGTAGGGGGAAAGCTACCCCAGGCCCCATGATGTTTGGGAGATCCTGCCATCACTCAAAAATTAAAAGTACACCAAAATGTGCCTTTTTAAAACAAATTCAAAATTTTTCTCCCCAGGAAAGTGTTTCTCCAGGCCCTGCTGTGGCTCTTGATGGGCCTGTGATGAAGTTATTAAAACTGTGGATTCTGTATATGTTGGTAGCATTTTTGCAACCAACCAACACTTCTGTCAGTTAGCTTTTAAATTAACCTACATGTCATACCGGCAGTCTACTCACAAAAATCAAATGTAAAAAAAGTTCCTTGGCATCCTCATCAGAGATTCAGCAACAATTAAATGTATCCACCCACATAAATGTGTTTCTTCTGCACTTCAAATTAATCAGCTGTGTTTGTGTATGCCCTATACACTTAATACTGAACTAGTCTGAGACAATTTTCTTTCATTGTCACTCCATGTCACTGTCCTCCAAATTTACACTGAAATTCTTGATGGCCATACAAAGCTGAGTAGACCTAAAATACTTGGGCATAAAATTCAACATACTGGTAGGAAACATTTATTCATTTAATGAACCTTTCTGCAGCTGCTTCATTACTCATTAGATACTATCTGTGAACTATTTATTTCTCATTACAAAAAGATAACTGAAATTAATTATCAAAGAAATAAAGCTTTCAGTGTGTGAACATCTGAGAAAGAATGGGCACAATGCCAGTATCAATGTCTGAAGCAATTTTGTACACAGTAACTAATTGCATGGTTCCTACTACTCTGCAGAATTCATTTTCACTGACATTTGTAAAAACTTTCGATACCGGTATTTTAATGTTGAAATGGCATCATTTCATGCACTCGTTAAGTGCTAAATTAACATTCTCCAACTTTTCCTTTATCTTCTCCATTTTCCGACTTTCCCCAACTTCTTGAAATTCCAACTTCCCTGACCAAAGGAACCATGTTAATATAGCATGAGTATGCCTAACTTAATGAACTTCCACTTGCAAATGAACACGAATGTGGTGAGGACATGGCATTAGAAGGTACTTGTCATCACACAACTAATGAAACTAGTTTACAACTGTGTTCTGTAATCATATAGTTCAAACTAAATCAAAACTTCATGATTTCCGACTATTGATATTCAACTTCTTAGTTCAAATTTAATGGGGTTTCTTCTTGACAATAAATATAATGCAGCAGCATTGCAGTCAGTGTTTACAGTGAATCAAATTAAATATCTTTAGAATTTACAAAATTTAATAAGTAAAAGATGAGATTTCTAGGTGACAAATTCCAGGCGTAATAGGATGTGTCTAGGTGGTTGTATGTAATGGCAGTAAGAGCAGCAGTACTTTACAAGGACTGTAATCTGTTTCTGTATCTAATTGTGAAGTTAAAATCAACTTTCTGCTTTACATCAAGACAGCTTGAAAGCTGAAGACATGCAAGAGAGATATAGACAGACTTTCCTATAACTTTCCTTTCTAATCTAATCTCATACAGACTTTCCTATTACACTGAATCTTACAGACATTTATTAATTTTTATGCACGAACTGCTTCAGCGCATCTTAGCCATCACAATTCTGTCCGTCCATCGCTGTATCTCAATAATGGTGCGAGATATGGCCTAGGTTACTATTAATCAAATAAAAGTCGTACACTGGCTTTCAATTGCCACGGAATTCGATGACCTTGAATGACCTTATACGCCAATATATGCCAAGTTTTTTTGGATTTTTTGGCGATTTCAAGCTGCGAGACACATTTCAAGAGCGAATTGCGCCGAAATCAAATGAGATAGACATGGAGAAGCTGAGTATGAAATTTTCAGCACTGAACGTAGATTTCAACGGTCCAAGTCTCAATTTTCTAGGTTTAAGAAAACCTGCACACGAGGGCATCAAAGAGTGGTACCGCCATAAGTCGTTATTTTGAGAGACGTTCGGGAGGCGGAAATGTCCTACACACATTATTTTACCGTTGTTGGCCAGTCTTTCGTGAAAACTGTTGCAGACGGGCATGGGCATGCTGCCTATCACTACAAGCACTAGTGACGAGCTTTTCAGTCATATCAACATCGATGACTTTGAAAGACCATGAACTTTCAAAATAAGGGGTTTTTGATTTTTGCAATTTTTGGCTGCAGCGCACTCCAGGAATGAACTGCGACGAAATGGCTAGAGATAGACTGACAGTTTGCGAGCAGGAACTGCTATAGGCTTTCGCGCGTCTCGTGAGCATTAGCTCAAATTTCTTGTTCTTATGAGTTATGAGAACTGTGCATCACTAAACACAACAAAAAACTACTGCACGATTTCCTAAGAAATAATGCAGCAACCAAGCCGTGCTTTAGTCAATATGCATCAGGCCCATAGCCAGACTTATCCAAAAGGGGGTTCAACTCCATCCCAATAAATCCAGCCTGCCATAGCGAGGGGCCGTCATAGCAAAGATCCGCCACAGCAACAGTCTACAACATCACTAACGTGCTAACACCATCAGAAATACTACCACCACCACAAAAATGGTACCCCGGTATCTAACCCTAATCCTATGCAGACCTTTGCTATGGCAGCCCCTTGCTACGGCGGGCCATTACTCCGGCCATAAATGCATTTTTATGGATTTCAAGCTCAAAAATCACATTTTGTGGTGACGATTTTGGTTTTTTCATGCAGTATTTCCTGGTTCCAACTGACAGGGCTTGGGTCAAACTCATCGAATCACCTCCCTTCACTATGGGCCTGTTCTGTAGTACGTGTATAGTGTATGAGTTGTTGACTGATTTAAGTCTTCATATGATGTTCATTATTACCAGTTTCTCATGTCCAAGACCACTTTAACCTGTTAAAATTAAATTTGCGCTGCTCATAACTAATTACACAGCTGTAATCAACAAAACCATTCATAATAACGTACAATGTAACATTTTAACTGACAGATCACTTTAAATCACAAGGATTCATTTTACACAGGTAACAGACCTTCAGAAATAGGTTAAACAAAAACGATTTTATTCAAATACAATGCTGAACAATCAGTTTTATACCAGATTGCACAACAATCATCTGGCGACAGTTCAGAAAAGCGAAACCACGCTTAAAACACAAGTTATAGCGTGGTATGTGTATCAGTCACGAAGAAATTAGCGCCCACGATTAGACCGTCATAAACTACGTTCAAAAACAAGGCACTACAAATAAAAACGCCAGGAATGTAATGAAACAATAATGGCGACGTATTCGTCAAGCAATGGCGGACAGCCTTTGTATTACACAGAGAGCGCATTTGCGCCGATACGAAATACGGACGGTAAATTTATCCAACTGTCAACAAATTTATATAATACCCTGCGTTAATGTTGTAAGAATTCTGCTGATAATTCTGCATAGTCGGATGGCGCTGCGTTCACGCGATATCACGCGATCAACACCGCAATCCGCCCGACCTCTTACAACCGCAGTAGCAATGGCTTCCGGGCCACAACAGACCGCTGCCTTTTATACTGCTCGAGAAATCCACGACAGCCGATTGGTCAGCGTGCATCACGTGACGAAAACAGCTACGAACAATTCGACGTTAAAAACGACATAAATCTATTCAGTCGGTGCATATCCATCAGCTATATTGTTACTAAAGTAATCCAAAATGTCAACGAACAACAGCGACGTAGTTGTACAGTCAAAACATGTCCGTTCACAGCTCGCGTACACACAGCAGCGTCACCAGCGCTGAGCCAGGCTGAATGCACTGTGACTGTGACGTCATGAGTCATGCTCAGGCTCACCAGTCCCCTCCCCTCCCGTCCTCCTCATCTCTCACTCTAGCTGTGTGCCCGACTGCCCACCGCCGTCTATCAGCGCTGCACCGCACTCGATGCTGACTGCTGACTGCTGAGTCAGCATCGAGTGTTCATCCTGTGTTCAGCGGCTACAGAAACGGGAATTAAGTGCGCAGGCCTACTGTTTTTTTGTGGTAGACTTAAAGGCCTATCCAAGAATTTAGTTCTGTTCTAAAGTGGTTTTATTCTTACCACTCTTCTGGAACGCAATTCCTATCTTCCCAAGATTGTCACAATCGGGCCACGTACGATATCGGTACGATATTCCTAAGAAAAAATTTATAGCACATTTTCACCAAATTTGCAGCGTTTCACAAAATGAATTTTAAGCAACACATCCAGCAAATTTCATCACAGTTATTTTGTTTGATTCACAATTAAAATAACTATTTGAACTTATTAGATGCATTTTAGCCGATCGTACTTAAGCTACGGTCTTGTCATGGTTGTCGTCCGTCCGTTCGTCCGTCTGTAACGGATGTGCTGTAGCTGTCACAGGCTGTGGCTAACGGGTAGGGCATAGGGAAAACTTTTACACGAATAATTATGCATGGTGTTAATCTGGGGCATGCAAAATTTCAGCGATCTACTCCAAGTGGAACATTGTCAAATTGGGGAATTGTTTAAAGGGGGTATGAAAAATGTGCGTTTTCAACGGAAACTGGCCATATCTCGGTAACGGTAAGAGATACGGCCTATAATAATCATTAATCAGAGCAATAAACGTCAACAGTTTACAAAGCTGTAGGCCTATAAGGACGATATGAGTCAAAACTCGAAAACAGCAAAAATGGTTTTGGGGCGATATTATCGCGTGTTGAATTCCAGACTGGCCCTTACAAGACTAGCTATTCTAAATACTTGAAAAATATTACTGAAGGCCTATAACCTAAACAAAATTTCGTTGTAGATACTTTTACTAGGTGCCAAGCTAAGCTATAGCCTATATAGGCCTAAGTGAAAGCCGTTTTCGAGTGTTGACCTTACATAGCATTGTAAACTGTGAAAGCGCGCTTGTGAGAATGCGTAGGCCTATATCTGTTATGTAAGTTTTTACTCAATGTAATTTAACGCACAGTGAATTATAAAGTTAAGATGATAACAATTCAATTTTTTTCTTAACACGTTGACTGCCAGGGCCCATTGGGTGGACGAACTCATTTTTAAATAGATGCTATGGCTTAACCCCATGGGGTAGACAAATGTATGCCCTATGGGCCTTACAGTAGGCCTATGAATGATAGCAACAAGAAACCCATATGGGGCGGACATGTCAACCCCATGGGCCATGGGTACGTTTATACGTTAGTAATTTATGATATTTTGTCAACCCCATGGGTGATACACAATTTTTCAGGACCTTGGAATGAACTTGTCGGTCATCCTGTGGGTGTTACTTATTGTCTCCTCCATGGAGTGTTTCCGTGTTGTGAGTTATGTGTCGTACCCATGGGTGACACATAGTGTCAGCTCATAAGGCACTAACTTTAGCTCTCTTTTGCGTCAACTCCATACTTGAGACAAATCGTCTCCTCATGCAGTATTTCAATCAAAAGTTCATTTCAGTCATCCCATGGGCGATGCAGACGTATTGAAGCACTCTCAGATGAGCCATGTAGCAACCAGTAACATGGGAGTTTTAGCAGATGACTGTATGTTTATACATGTACATGTTTTGCGTACACGTTTTGGGTCTGATGTTTTTTTACCTTATTTAATAAATAACTGAATAATTTTTTTCGACAGTATACTGCCATTGTAACAATTTTAAAGATAATTTTAAAGCTTGGATTGCTGTTTTGCACAAAATGTAACATGCAACTTGATTGCGCAATTTTTTACGTGCTCTCTATTTCTGACCACTTATATTTTACACAGTAACACAACTAAAATTTAGACATATTGAAATGTTACAGTCTGTTTATAACATTTGAACCACAGTATACTTCATATGAACACAGTTAGATGTTCGTTAAATGTTTATGATAGTCCGTGAAAATGCGAAAAAAAATTTTTAAAAATCTAACACTGCAAACTGCAGACAACTGGTTCCGTTTCAGTTTTTAGCATCACTTAAACAACAGAACTCATACAGATACAGGTGCATTTTAACGTTGTACAGTTGACAATCTAAAATTCCAAAAAGAACAGAGTTTTAAGATGAAAATAAATCTGTCCACCCCATGGGGTGGTTCGCACCTGGGGGAGCTTTTCGCGTCGACCCCATGGGGAAGTTGGCAGTCAACGTGTTAACAGTAACGGCCTCGCTGCCAGCGTTGCAGCTGGTGACGTCACAGGCAATGAATAATCTGTTGCTGGCCTACTGACATCATTGTCACTATGACGTCACGCCACTGCACGCACACGCAGACAGACAGAAAATCAGACATGCCTGGACGTGTCTTTCTACCATGGGTATTGGCATTCACTGCAATATAATGTGGTGTCAGCACGGACTGGCGTACTACATTGTTTCGGCTTGCAACTTCTGTTTTTGTATTTTTATTTCAAGTATGTATTTAGAATGGCTAGTCTTGTAAGGGCCAGTCTGGAATTTAACACGCGATAATATCGCCCCAAAACAATTTTTTTAATGATTTTTGCTGTTTTCGATGTGCATGTCGCCCTTAACAAATGTATAAACTGATGGTTTGTACATTTATAATATTCAATATTGGCTAACCGTTAGGTCGAGTCTGAAATTTGGTAGGCCTACAGTCAATCTGTCGTCTGTCGTCTCTCGTATAACGCATGTACATGCTGCTGTGGCCAAGCCGCTTCGAGCGTCAAATTCAGCGATCCAGTGCAAGAAAAAACATTTTCAAATTTGGTGTTGAACAGAGATAGTGTAGAAAAAATGTGCATTTTTGCAACCGATAAGTCGCCGTAAGCCTATCTCAGAAACGGTTAAAGATAGAGCCAAAGTTGCTAGCAATCACTAAGACACTAATCGACAGGGTCGGATTTAGGGGGGGCGGGGGGCCCCGGGCCCCAGGCCTCCCACCAACAGGGGGTTTCCCACCAAACCCCTCAATTTTTAAAACCCTGTAATTCGATAGCCAATCCCTTTCTGAAATCCCAAATACGCCACTGGGCCCATGCCTCCCACCAGGGGCCCAGGCCTCCCACCAGCTAAATCCGGCCCTGTTTAGGGCTTCCCTTTTGCAATATTAAACTTTGTGGAGACGGGCAGGGCTGGATTTAGGAGGGGGCGGGTCCCAGGCCTCCTACCAACAGGGGGTCTCCCACCAAACCCCTTAATTTTTAAAACCCTGTAATTCGATAGCCAATCCCTTTCTGAAATTCCAAATACGCCACTGGGCCCAGGCCTCCCACCAGCTAAATCCGGCCCTGCTAATCGATATAGCCCTTTCAGATGACACGAAAAATCATCGACCTTGGATGACCTTGAAGGGTCATTATCATGCACTTTCCTATGCCAGTCGCGCTATATTGTGCTAAACAGTAGGCCTATGTCGTATGGGTCGGTGATGATAACCTGCAGTTAGATACGGCCATGACGAGTTCATAGGCTCATGCACACTGTCAATAATTTTGAATGCAAAGTTGCAGCTGTCTGCAGCTGCTTTCACAATAGCTACGCCAGCCACTCGAAACAATAATCGACGACGGCATGCTTTACTCTTTTGCAATGCAGACTACAGTAGCCTAATGAAAAAAGAGTTGGGCTCATTAGTGCATCGTTTTACGATCGTTACATGCACAAAACTGATGTAAAAATTAGCTATAAACTTGAGGTTAAAGCCTAGTTTACATTTAACGTAACGCGCGCAACGGACGCAACAGAAGCGACGCAAGAACAGACACCGCTTTTACAGCATAATATTAAGTACAAAAAACTTACCAGTTTACATTACTGTGTAAGAGCGACCAAGTCACACATCCAAAACAGCAGAAATCATTTTACTAGGACACAGAGTGATAGAACGACGAACTGGATGCCCTTACAAACCATGTGACGTGACCCCATTTAACCTTTTCCACTCCCACTTTATCTCGTGACTCGTGAGCCAATAAACGTAGTCAATGCAAATGCGATACAGATATTTTCCAGCTGATTTCCGCTGGTTCGTAGCTAAAAAGAGTTAAATTGAAAAAGAGTTGAACCTCTTTTGGAAGTCTGGTTATACGGGCACGTAGGTGTACGGTACCTTAATCACCATAGGCTAGGGGTCATTCATTCATGCAGATTGCAGAAGTCATGATTTCATCAGTTTATTCACACCTCGCATGTCACGAATCACTTAAATTTAACCTTTATCCTATCAACCTGAAAACTCACGAATGAACATTTCAAGATTAAGAATGAAATCGATCCACAATGTTTCTTGCCACTCGTGTGCACAAAGACTCTGTGTTCAATGCTTACTTTACTTGAGAAAAAAGAAACGCGTCATTCGATAAGTATTGATGGTGAAAGATAGGCTTAATGTAGGGGCCTATTGGATACTGGTTTATTGCATATTTACAATAGACGTAACTTATTAATATTTTTGCGCTACCACGAGCTTGTGATGTAACGTTAAGTCATAATTATGGAAATTATAGGAGTTAGGACAAAAGGACTTCATTCCTGCTGAGCCGGCGGCCGACTCCTTACAAAGTGCAGTGCAAAATTTCAATTTCACACATTTATTGACTCATGGGATAATGCGGGAGTGCAAAAGGTTAAATGGGGTCACGTCACATGGGTTTATAAGGGCAGCCAGTTCGTCGTTCTATCACTCTGTGTCCTAGTAAAATGATTTCTGCTGTTTTGGATGTGTGACTTGGTCAGTGGTCACCCTTACACAGTAGGCCTAGTGTAAACTGGTAGTTTTTATATTTAATTTTGGATTAAGTTTTTGACTCTAACATTGCATTAGATTCAGTTTTGTTATTGCTATTAACAATCATGAAAGGGCTAGCCTATGGGCTAATTTACCAATTTTTTTATTGTTGCTTATTCTGCTGCCACTGCTTTGAGTAGCCTAACAATTACACGGAATGTTTTATTACACAAGGTAAAATGGCAACACTGATTAAAAGAAGTGGTTTGTCAATGTACTAAGATTGTTAGTTCCAAATGATTTTGGAAATTTTGCCTATTAAAAATTACAATATTTTTTACGCGCGACAGCAGAATGCTACGCGCGTCTTTGCCATCGTCTGGGCGTCTGTCTGTCCGTCTGTCCGTCTGTCTGTCACACTCGTGATTTGTATCAAAACGGTGCAAGCTAGGATCACGAAATTTTCACTGTGGGCTGCCCCAAGGTCTCTAGTCTATCGTGACAAAATTTCCTGCCACTGGGTGCAGGGG
>Ga0209367_1000824_pt1:32500-34803 | contig 34803 bp, 31 predicted proteins | sample WorMetLIZISLAND2_FD_187412 | JGI IMG/M metagenome (GOLD analysis project Ga0209367, IMG submission 187412) | Marine gutless worms symbiont microbial communities from Max Planck institute for Marine Microbiology, Germany - Olavius geniculatus... ... | reverse complement strand
CTCCAGGGTAATATACATGCCAAATTTCGTGCAAATATGTGCAATAGTAAACGAGTTATGAGTGATAGATGAAATTCAAAATGGCGGCCGCCGCCATCTTGAATTTCTGATTTTTGTCCACTTTGGTCAAATGGGCTGTTTCCGGTGGCAGCCGGCTACATCGCTGCAAAATTTCATTCATCTACGTCAATCGGCGGCTGAGTTATTGATGTTTGTGCAAAAATCCAAGATGGCGGCCGCCGCCACCTTGGATTCAATTTTTGTTCAATATTTTGGTATACCTGCACGTAGGACCTCCAGAGTAATATACATGCCAAATTTCGTGCAAATATGTGCAATAGTAAACGAGTTATGAGTGATAGATGAAATTCAAAATGGCGGCCGCCGCCATCTTGAATTTCTGATTTTTGTCCATTTTGGTCAAATGGTCTGTTTCGGTGGCAGCCGGCTACATCGCTGCAAAATTTCATTCATCTACGTCAATCGGCGGCTAAGTTATTGATGTTTGTGCAAAAATCCAAGATGGCGGCTGCCGCCATCTTGAATTACAATTTTGTAATGCTGGACCACCCACGATGTCCATTTGTGCACCTGAAATTCCCCTTAAAATTTCGTGTTGATCGAGTGTGTAGTTTTCGAGATATCGTGATTCCAAAATTTTGCAAATTTGGTTAAAATGTCTATTCAGGCCCCCAAAAATCATGTTTTTGGGGAGTTTTGACCCCCAAACATTATTTTTTATCATCGAGACCCACAAAAGGGGATACCTTATGCAGGAACACGCGTTTTGAGCCATAAACGGTCGTGATCGGTCTTCTGGTGTGACTTGTAGGCGTGAGCAAGAATACAAAAAAAGGATAGATAGATAGAACACAAAAAGTAACGGAAAATGCCCTCCCTACGCAGACCCCCTTCCCGTCGTCCCACAGCAACCAAATTTTGCATGTGGGGTCGTATCCCGGATATCTTTCTTAGTTTTGAGTTTCATTAAAAGCGGTTGAAAAATGTGGGAGCAGTGGGGGGTCGAAATTTTGGCCTTCCCACTGACTTGGCACATCGCTTATACAACTGCTTGTTGCTACCGCACAAGCCGTGATATATATATATACAGGGTGGTCCAAAAAAAACCCACAAAGTTAATGACACCATAATTTTGCAACCGTATGTCGTAGAATCATGTGGTTTTCAGCAAAATGTTCCGAAAGAAATTTCTTACGTGACTGAAGTCAATATTTGAATACAGCAGTTAAATATTCTTTGTTATTGCCGCTGGAAATTGAACTGTGCAAAAAAGTATTACCCTTGACACTGCAGTCCATAAAAAACATGCCAGTTTTATTTTTTGAATAGCTCCGTGAAACATTGGCCGATTTTAATAAATTTTGGCAGACAATATTAGAAAGAAACTTGACGCATGTGTCTTTAGTTTTGGCCACCTCGCTCTAAGGTTGTCGCAACACTACTACACTACAACACTACAAGTTTCTTTCTAATATTGCCTGCCAAAATTTATTAAAATCGGCCAATGTTTCACGGAGCTATTCAAAAAATAAAACTGGCAGGTTTTTATGGACTGCAGTGTCGAGGGTAATACTTTTTTGCACAGTTCAATTTCCAGCGGCAATAACAAAGAATATTTAACTGCTGTATTCAAATATTAACTTTAGTCACGTAAGAAATTTCTTTCGGAACATTTTGCTGAAAACCACGTGACTCTGTGACGTACAGTTATTATGGTGTCATTAACTTTGTGCGGTTTTTTTGGACCACCCTGTATATAAGCAAGTAAGTAGGTAATTTCTATAATGCAATGGCCATGTGACATAACGGTTATGAGGATGTTGCACCTATAATCAGGAGGTCATGTGTTCAATTATATGACGAATGTGATACAATACAATACACTAAAATTTGAAGTAAAAAATGCTATGGCGGTTACGAAAAAAGATGGAAAACAGATGAATCAAGTTAAGTCTTATGTTCACAGACATTATAATGACGTCACTTCTGATGGCAGACTGTTCCATGTTCTTGCCAGTTCAACTCCTGGTCACAGATACTATTTGCATGGGTAACTGTTTGCTGACAAGTAAGCCAACTTGTTCAAACCAATTCTGATTGCATGTGCATTGTCGTTAATGAGTTATGAGAACGGACAAGTCAAACAGAAGACCAAGACACATAAGGACAGTTCAAAACGCAACTAAAGACATATTTGTCAGATCGAGGCTGCAGCGCCTAGTGACTTTTGCCTTTAGACGCCATGTAAAAATTGACTAGCATTATTACCTCCGCCAAGGAGG
>Ga0209367_1000824_pt1:0-27500 | contig 34803 bp, 31 predicted proteins | sample WorMetLIZISLAND2_FD_187412 | JGI IMG/M metagenome (GOLD analysis project Ga0209367, IMG submission 187412) | Marine gutless worms symbiont microbial communities from Max Planck institute for Marine Microbiology, Germany - Olavius geniculatus... ... | reverse complement strand
GAAAAAAAGGAAAGGGAAGGAAAAGAGGAAGATGAAGGGAAAGGGGAAGGGAAAGAGAAGGTGGAAGGAAAAGAGCTTAAGAAAAGTTGCACACACTCATGCACGCACAGACACTCAGGTGATTTTATACTCTGACCAATGCTATGCATTGCATTGGACCGACAATAATAATAACTTTAATTTAATAACTTAATTCTAATAATGTCATGGTGTTAAATATTTTACGCTGAAAATAGCAGGTAACAAAACACTTTGAACATGAATTTTTATAATTTAGAAGCAAGTTGTTACACAAACTTATAATTCTGCTAAATAAATCACACTTTAGTTTATTGTGTGCTTAATCAAGTCATTAGAACTTTTACGGACACAATAACTCAGCATTATGCAACAATCTGGAGCATTTGCTTTCAACACAGTAGTGCATTCACATAAATTAGGTGAGGTGGACACTGGGTGTACCTCACATAATTCTATCATCCTGGCCATCTGTCTGCCAAAAATTATCAAATTTGGTGAAGACTTGACGAAGTTCTGACAAAAGCAAGTTGAAAATTTTATTTCTGGGCCACCCTGTATGTCACAAACACAACGTCTTGCTTGAAAAACCTGCAGAAGCAATGAACTAGCAAAGGCATGCTGGCCTATCCAAGGCAGGTCATGTAGACTGAGGACCAGATAACAACGACAATGACGATGATGAAAACAAACAACAATAACATCATCATCAATGGCAGAAACATCTGAGAAGTGGCCGAGCCAGGTCATACAGATACAAGTTGCTGTTTAGCTTTGGGTAAATGGGGCTGCTACGCTTTCCACACGGGGACATACAGTGTTGTGTGCTTGGTTTATTACTCTGAAACAATGCTTGTGCTTATGTCACACCACACACTACTGCTCAAAACATTATTCCACAATAATCCTAAGTTGTGATAATGCTATTATATAATTGACAAGAAAATTCATATAGAAATATTCTACATGTAATTTGTCAATTTCAGCTGCAAAATAAAAGAAAATATGTCGACGGAAAACAGCGACTTTTGCAGCTAGATATCCTCCATGTTAAACTAATACAGTCTGCAGAAACAGAGTAGTTTTCAAAAAATATAAATTTGTCTAATCATGCACAAGTAGAAGCATGCAGCGAGCTGATATTACCTTGCCATTGTAAGAGAAAGTAGCACCAAAAAGAAACGTTCGGCTGGTAACATTGAGCGACCTGACATCTATAAGCTTGGCGTCTCGTGATGCGATGTTGTACCGGACGAGATTCGTTCGTTTGATGTTGAGCAGCACGACGTTGCTATCGACTGGAGACAGGGCTATCTCGCACAGTTCCCGGCCATGTGGCGGTCCATCAAGGACCTTTGCCGGCGAAAGTGCTGTCCGATAGTTGAACACAGAAACGACCGAGCCAAACGTCTGGCTTGTCTCGTCAATGTCAAACACCTGCAACAAGCACAATTAGTGATGGGCAAATCTCTAATCAAATCATAAGCTCACATCTCAAATCTTGTTCAAAATTCATTTTTGCACAACCGGAACTTTCTACATTTGTAAAAACCAAAAATTCTACTTTTTTTAAATCTGTAAAATTCGAATTCTCAATGCACGAAATTCGCCGCTGCCGTACCTTGAACAAGCAGTCCTCAACGTATCCGACATAAACCTGGCGACTGTCATCGCTCAGGGCAAAGACGCAGGGCAGATTCTCAGCCGGAAATGTTGCCAGCAGCGTACCATGCTCAAAGTCAAACAGTTTGGTGACCATATCTTCGCCAATGAGTATAAACCGATGATCGGGAGTAATGCAGCATGTGACGTAGCGCTTGGTGCAGACGAAGTCGTCGAGCGTTTTCACGATGCACCCTGTACGCACGTCGATGATGTTCTTCTGTCGACATAACAGATTGCCGGTGAGAAAACTGCGTCGCTGAGTCGGCAGTCGACGACCATACCTGCACGCAACCAATTTCGAATTTACAAAAGAAATTTCTCTGTTCGTTTAATACAAACTATGCACACAAATATCATCAGCCTCACCATCATTTAATTCGCCCAGCAGCAACAAATAAGAACATAATAAAGCAGTAATGCAGCAGTGACAACCAGGCTGAAACTGTATTTACAGTTGATGAACACAATAAAATCAAAATTAACACAAAGATTAGATTCAAGGAGTGAGAAACAAACACAAAAAAATACTGCATAAAAATGGGAAACTAACAAATTTTACAATTCGCTGGAACTTTGAGAAAAAAAGTGTAACGCAAAACTGGCTTTCTGTGATTTGGAAAAACAAAACTTTTGTTTTCTGAAATGTGACAAAAGTTTTACACCTTAATGCACTTAAACTATAAAACTTAATGTGATGTGCATTTTTTTAAATTTTGACTATTCAAACCATATTTTTGCTGGATTAAATGTAAGTGGCAAAAAGAGGTTTCAAATGAGCCAACATGATGGTACCATACGTTTTTGCCGTACTCCAATCATTTTACTGATCTTCAGGATAGCTAGTCTTGTAAGGGCCACTCTGGGATTAAACGCACTTGCAACAATTCAGGCTCAAACTGTTTCCTGGTTTACGATATAAATCAATGACAAAAAAACAGCAAAAATCATTTTGAGGCTGAATTTTCATGCACAGAATTCCTAAGCAGCCCTTACAAATTGGCCATCCTAACTGAGATACAGCAAAAAAGGTATGCTACAGAATATGACAAAATTTTCTACAAAAATGATAAGATTTTCAAGAAACATCAGCCACATCTCTCAAGACATCAGAGAATTGAAGACAAATTATGTCAAGTAAGCTATTTTGAAGTAACAATACACACACTGAAACTTCAGGATATACAAGAACCAAAAAAAACTAAACAGCGACATACTTATGAAGCAGCTGACCAGTCTTCATATCATATATGTGTACAGGACTGTTGATAGCATCACTGTCGATGACCAGCCGACAGCCGTCTCCCGACAGATGCATGCGAGTGTTAGCACCAGGGTTCAGACCCGACACGTCCAAGATACGAGTACACTCGCCAGTCGACAACTCCCAGAATGCCACAGTGCCGTCTTTGGATATGGAGATCAGCTCATGGGCGGTGAACAACAGATCAATGACAACCTGGTGCAATGCAAACAAGAAGCCCAGCTGTTGCTAAGATAGCCGACCGTACTGGTTGTCAGTAACCTTCAAGGTCATCCAAGGTTGATGATTTTTAAGCCAGTTGAAAGCCAATATGCAACTTCTTATTTGTTATCAATATCAATTTGTTATCAAACCTATCTCGCACCATTTAGCTGCAATAGAGCGTAACGGCCCTCAAGGTCATCCAAGGTCAATGGTTTCCATCTCATCTGACAGGGTGTATGCAACTTCCTATTAGTGATTAATAGTAACTTTCCACCTATATTCCACTGTTTTCAAGATATGGCCACTTATAGCTTAGAACTTTCCATTGAAATTGCAACCAAACCGATGCAAATGAAGACATGGTTACTAATGACAGCCTATAAGAAGTCGCAGGCACCCTATTCGATGGTATCTGACTGTACCATTGCCGACCCCCTACGACTTATCATTTAGCCACAATAGCGCACAATTTTGGAACAGTCTGCCAGCTCATCTGAGACAAACTGACATTAACTTTGAACAGTTTAAACGGCAATTAAAGACATTTTTGTTCGGCGTTGAGAGCGCGGTGCATTGCAGCTATTGTTAAATTGTGCCTTCTAAATAATCTTACTTACTTACTTACTTACTTACTATAGTGCTTTATGACCCTTCAAGGTAATCCAAGGTCATCAATTTCCAAGTTATTTGAAAGCCAATATGTGACTTCCTATTAGCGATCAATAGCAACCTAGGCCCTATCTCGCGCCGTTTAGCCACAATACATCCGTGACAAATGATGACAGTCAGACGAACAAACGACGACAACCATGCCAATAGCTCGACCACTACTTAAAGGGTCATGGCCACGGTCAAACTCACTCGCGCAATTTCTGCAGATTTAAATTAGACATTTAACCTCGCATATATAATATGTTGATTTGAGCTTCATAAATGTATGAAATTAATGCGTGAATTTCGGCATTACGTTACGTTATGCGAAATATTCTAATCTATCAGTGCCTGCGGTGACGTCATGACCCTAGCGCATATAGATCATGAATATTAATGGCCTAGCCGACGACGTCATCATTCTAGGCTAGGCCATTAATATTCATGACGTCTATAGGCTAAACTCATGACGTCATCGCAGACCGTCATGGCAGCGCGTTTTGTACGTCGTTTTCGTAGATCGTCGACTTCAAAGGTAAATTTTTCGGTGTTGACAAAACGCTGCACGCCGATATTACTGTCAAAGTTACCAGAAAATTCTGCACTTTCAGGAAAATGGATAAAATGCATATGTTAATTTTGGCGTCCACGGACCTGATAACGTGCATGATAACGTTAGCAAGAGCTGCGAGAATTCATCAAATTATGATCCTCATTGACTGATTTTTAGAAGCCTCATCAATCATCAACCTTCGTCTGAGTGATTTCTGTTCACCATTAGATGTCACTGCACTGAACAATTTGTCAAGCATGAAGAAGTTGGTAAGAAGCGAAAGACATAAGTCAATGAATCAGCCGCCCACCAAGTTGCGGACCAAGCCGATGAGCTTGAACCACAGATCAGCCTAAACTGGAGCTAAGGTACTATATTCACCATCGTACTTTATTACTACTAAGCCCTAAAACCGATGCTCATCTTAACAAAGTTGCCATCCAAGAAAGGGGCAGAAGGCTGAGTCAACTAGGTGGTAGGTTACGTGCCAAGATTTTTCCTCCCCCGCAAACAGTCACCCATCCCAATACAAACTGGGCTCAGTTTAAGGCACCTACGTTTATTGGACACTATGTGTTAACCATTGGACCACACCACTAATACCTACAATAACACGTACATTGGGGGCATAACAGCGATGCTGCACTTACAATCAACAAGTCATGTGTTCCACTCCTGGGCCAGTTACTATCAAATTGTTACTACTTAGATAAATCACTGTCTGTGGGCAAATAATTGGCATATAACACACCAGTGACATCAACTCAGCCATCCATTGCTTTAGGTTAGGTAAACCGAGTACTGGCCTGCTTGGCTGAGTCAAGTCAGGACACACTCCGTCACTCACATGTGTCGGCTGGCAAGTAATTCTGTGAGATCGAAAGGTAGGCGACACTGCATAGCTCTGAAGTGGCTTCCCACAAAAAGCCATACACACACATGCTTTAACCCCTTGTAACCGTTAATAAAAGTAGTCAATTGGATGAGAAGCTGGATAAATACAGATGGGGTGTTACCTGCATGTGATCTTCGAGCACGTAGACCAGCATGGCTCTGGGTGAGTCAAAGCACTGGTAGAGCGGCACGAGCGAAGAATGGTTCAACCCACGCATGTCACACTGCTGCAATAGATCCCTGATGCCGAGGTTTGTGTTGTAGTAGACCAGCAGCCGGCCGAGCAAATCAAACGCCAGAGTGTCCGGGTTGAGACTGACGTAAGAGCCTCCGACACGCAGAGCGCTGAAGACCAGTTGGACATCGTGGTCCGAGACATTGGACTCGATTGCCAACCGATAGTCCGACAGAATGTCGTGAAGTGACATCGCGCTCAGCTTAGCGTGCAGCCACTCGTAATTCAACAGGACCTGCATTGACAACCAACAGGACCGCAACAATTAACAATAATCGACTATTCGTTAAAAATAACTGATTAAATTTTTTAATCATATTAAAATGTGATTAAAATTTCAGACTTCTTAACAGCCTTAAATTACTCACGATCAACATTTGTAACCTAATTTCATTTTGCACAAAACTTTTATCATAATTTTTATGTGTATAACGTTAGTTTAACAGTTTGTACTTTGTCAGCTATGACCACACAGTTTGTGTAGGCGACTACATCAGCAAAATTTTTTGACTTTGCTTTAGTTTGCAAAAGACTATGACAACCATTTACAAAATTTTACAGTCTTTCTGGCTTTAGCTGACTACAAAAAGTAATCTATTAATTTTGATTAATTTTAAAAAATTACTCTATAATAAAATTTAATTGGTAGCAGCCCCCAAAATTATGATAGCAAATTTCCAAAGATTAGCAATTAATTGATTGGTAATTTCGATTAAAGCTAACAGTGGTTAATGGGCAAGAGCGAAATGCATGCTTTTATCAACGGTATCAGTTATTCAGCCAACAGCTGAGCTGACACAAATGCACGAACATACATACCATTAAAAGAGCATGTTTGTTTCAACAACATTGTTGTCCAAAGAAAGTAATTATCGTTTATAGAATGGCCATTATTTTATCCAATTTATAATGCATTTTTAAGATGTGACTATAATCAAGTATTTAGCAATAAATTTTATCAATCGTTTGAAATTTTTAACAAGTTTAACAAGTATCACTAATTAATAGTTCATTTCCGTAGCTCTGCAACCTCTAGAGGAGTTGCTAACCAACTGCGTGTTAGTCAACTCAGCCTCCTCCCCTTGGCAAGATGGGAGATAAACAGCAGCTTACGGGCTATGGTCTAAAGATCTGATGTGGCTGATTGGAGTAGTGGTATGTCTGCTGGCTGCACAATGATCCCTACTGTTTGCTAGACCGGGCAATGGATGGCAGTATGATGCACAGCAGTAAAACAATAAGTAGTATTTCGGGGTACATGACCTAGTCTCTTCGACATCCCTTATTAAAACCAGAAGTTTGCTTTACATTTAGTACCTGAAAAAATTAAACAAACTTGCTATGACATCATATGTACAATGAAAAACTTAAGAAAGACTTGGTCCTGACCTCACGCTTGAGCACCAGATACTGTCGACTCTCCAGCAGATGATACGGTAATTCACTCAGCTTCCGCAGGTTGTAGACGACCATCGGATCCGTTCCCAGAATCAGCGGCTGCAGCGGAACCTTTCTGTCGGCCATGTCATTCTCCTGCCCACGAATACTCATCAGCGCCATCTGGGTAGGTGAGTACGTGAACGCCTTGCACTTTCCTCCGCCCCACGTCCCGAGGAAATAGTGCGACAAGTAGGTGTGAATATAGAGCCGATGCCCGATGTCGGACAGATAGCGATTGCGCGCGACGAAAATGAACTGACGGTGATACCTATGAACACAAGAAGTTAATCTGGATGAAGAACATATAAAACAGCGACACTCTGCACTTTAAACGGAAAAAAAACGAAATTCACACGATTCGAGATAAATATAGACAACAATCGGAAACTGGGAAGAGATTTGTGATTTAGACAAAAGAAAGATGGGATTTTGGACAACATATGTTTCATTTCCCAAAACATGCTGGTTGCACAACACAAAATTAGTGTGAACATTAAAAACATCTTCAATAAAACAAGTACAAAGAAAGCGACATTTCTTTATATGGACTTGAAAATCAGTATGGTCATATTTTTCTGTTTGCAAATCAAATACCTTTCAACAGCTGGACTAAACTTGCACAATGATCAGACATTTGGACAACATTTTAAATGAAATTGGTGGATTTAAACTGACAAAAAATGACTTATTGGACAGGGTTGAGAGACCTGGACTGATGCTCAAAAAACCTGACGAGTTTTACTGCACAAAACCACTGAAAACCTGCTAAAAATCCACTCCAAACTTAATCCAACCTTATTGTCTTGTTCCATAATAATTTTTTCAGAAGTTTTAAAAGTACGAATTTGCAAATTTTTGGATATTTTGACATGAACAGTATCCATCAGTGGCCAGTCTAATAGCTAAAAAACCCAAAAGCCACCAAGCTGAGCCTTTTTTTCAAAAAACCTGGCATTAACCTAAATACCCAGATTCCAATAAAACCTAAAAAGCCCAATAAAACCCAACGGGTTGGGATAATAAAAACCCAGATTTTTTTCAGCCCCGATTTTGGAGAGCATATTCGCTGTGTTGCTACCAGTAGAAGACGACGGTTCCGTTGGCTTCACGCTGCATTATGTAGCTGGAAAGTTCGTCTCGAAGGCGAGGCAGCAGGAGCGGTGGAACGCGACGGATTGGAGGCAACCAGTGCTGGAAGACGTCGTTAAGTACAACGTCATCCAAGGATAGGACATCCTCCATCTCAACGTCACTCAGACCGTTCTTTGATGCTGTCAGATAGGACAGCACGTGCGATACGAAGATGTGTCCGTGGTTTCTCTCCACCTGCATCATGCGCAGAGATATGAATAGATGAGTTTACTTATAAGTCAACAACACACAGCACAAGTAGAACAGTTTTAGCAGGATAAAGAATGACCGCATAATATCTCGACACCAGACCAAAACTCTTACCCAGTATTAGCTATCGTTAGATTAAAATGACCATCTGTCACTCAATTGGTCTATCTGCACTAGTAAAGGGTGTCTACAAATCCAAATTTCCAACAGATTTCCAGGAAACATTTTATAAGTTTCACTAAATATTTTTAGGTCAACCAAGCTTGATTAGTAAGCTTTACTGATGCACCTAATAATTACACTGACACTGCTAATTATAACAAATTTTCCCAAAGCATCAACTAAATTCCACGAGACTTCCGTCATTTTCAGGAAGCATTTCAAATTAAAGTAAGTTTCCAATATTTCCCGGAACTGTAGACACCACCATTTAGGATCCGGTGTGCACACCTAACAAAGTGCATTACTCACCTTTTCGAACAGCTTGTTGATGCACCCCTTGACAGTGAACTCAAGGTAAGTCAGTTCCTGGGGGTGAAACGATGACCAGTGACAGACTTCTTCAAAGACAAGTCTCGTGTAGAGTGGTAGACTGCAGCGGGCGAGTGCGCGGTGCACAACCTCCAGCTGTGACGGCGTCAACGTATGGTTGGCACTCGTGAGCCACTCGGACATCAGACTGACGCTTAGCTGCTGGCCCAGTGGCAGGATCTACACACAAACATCATCATCATCATCATTTCTGGCAAGCACCACTAAGAGTGCGTAGTGCCGAACATAGACATCAATCTCCAGAGTGGACGGTTCTGAGCCAAGTCAACTGCGTCGTCCATATTGAGGTCGCTGGATTTCAGATCCTGCTGAATGGTTTTCATCCATGTAATACGAGGACGTCCCAGTGGTCTCCTCCAGTTTCCTGCGGGGGAAGCTGTTAAGATCTGTTTCATCAGGCATTCGTGCAATGTGTCCGAACAGGGACAGGCGCCTTGACTGGACTATGGCTGAGAGATGGGTTGCTTGGTTGGTTAACACAAACATCAGCCGTAATTATATCCACCAAATGAGCGGCAGACATAACGTTTTGATCGGATACATCTGTGTATCTATATACAGCAGAGGTTAAATGCTAACAGCTCCAAACCATGATTTGACGTGCATACTCCAAAGTCAGTCTGGACATAACCCTTTTTAGCCGATTCTACTTAAGTTACGGTCGAGCTTATGACATGGTTGTTATCTGTCCGTCCATCATCATCTGTCTGTCACAGATGTATTGTGGCTAAGTGGTAAGTCGTAGAAGGTCGACGATGGTACCACCAGACACGGCACTTCATATAGGCTGTCAATAGTAACCATGTCTCCAACTGCAGCAGTATGGCTGTAGTTTTCAATCAAAAGTTTCAAGTTATAATTGGCCATATCTCGGAAAACATGACAGAAAAGTCATGAAAGAAAACCATGACAAAGTTGCTATTAATAGGAAGTGGCATAAGCCCTTTCAGATGAAATGGAAATCATCAATGTTGGATGACCTTGAAGGTCAGTATGCGCTGTTGTGGCTAAACTGTATGTCGTATCTCGGAAACAATGCTATTAGTCACTATAAATAAGAAGTCACTATAGTTACAGTATGTCACAAACTGTTTCTTATTTACATTGACTTCAGCCAACAGTAGACTTTTACACACTTCCACTTAGTTTACTTCTCATGTTTTTGTTTCACGGAGAATTTGGTTATTAATATTAATACTCACACCTAACCACACTTCAGCACTACTTACGCCTAGTATGGTCGACTATCACTAAGGTTCTTGTTTGAAAGGGGCGTAGTGAGAGTCACATGACTCCTAAATTCATAGATGTAAAATGCCAATAGCTGCGAAATAGTTGTAGCTACAGACATCAAATTTGATATGCATGTTCCCAGGCATTGTCAAGGCATAACACCTAAAATTTTTTTTTAAAATAAGCATCGCAGGACAGATGTCAATCTGCCACTACATGAACTGTCTCCACCAAGAGATCAAAGGCACAATATACACGGTGGTCCAAAAAAATGGCACAAAGTTAATGACACCATAATTTTGCAACCGTACGGGATGGAGTCATGTGGTTTTCAGCAAAATGTTCCAAAAGAAATTCTTTACATGACTAAGGTCAGTATTTGAATACAGCAGTTGAATATTCTTTGTTATCGCTGCTGGCAGTTGAACTATGCAAAAACACTATTACCCTTGACACTGCAGTCCATAAAAACGTGCCACTTTTAATTTTTAAATAGCTCCGTGAAACATTGGCCAATATCAATAATTTTTGGCACGCAACATTAAAAAGAAACTTGACGTAAACGTCTGCAGTTTTGGCCACCTCGCCCAAAGGTTGTCGCTACACTACCTTGTGAAATGCAGAAGTCGCATTTTGACCATTGACAACAATGAATTCATACTGGGCAGTGCATGTGACAGCTCAGAAAATTACTGAAATCACAAAATCATTGAAAATTTGTTGCTTTGTCTTTATTTTAAAATTTTAAGTTGACATACTGAAATGATACATCAACAGCGAGTGGGCTGCTTGAGTCGTGCAGTTACTGAACGTGCTGTTGGCAAATGGCGTCAACGTCCACCACTTGCGTTTGTGCTGCAGAAAGACATTTTGAGCACATGCTGAAATGAAGATAATGTGATGTGACACATGTGATTTTTTAAGTGATAATAATTGCTAATTGCGTTTGTCGCTATTCACTTTATAATTTCTGAGCCGACGCATACGCTACCCGATAGGAATTCATTGTTGTCAATGGCCAAACAGCGACTTCTGCATTTCACACGGTAGTGTAGCGACAATGTTAAGGTGAGGTGACCATAACTACAGACCTTTGCATCAAGTTTTTTCTTAATGTTGCATGCCAAAAATTATTGAAATCGGCCAATGTTTCACGGAGCTATTGAAAAAATAATAGTGACAAGTTTTTATGGACCAAGGTACACTGAAGGTAATTCTGTTTTTCAATAGTTCACTTGCCAGCGGCAAAACAAAGAATATTTAACTGCTGTATTTAAACAATGACTTTAGTCATGTAAAGAATTTCTTTCAGAACATTTTGCTAAAAACCACATGACTCTGTGATGTACGACTGCAAAATTATGGTGCCATAAGCTTTATGCCGTTTTTTTGGACCACCCTGTAAAGTATACATGGCAGTACCTGCACAAAGTTGGACTCAGATGATACAATGGCACGCAGCGTGTCCAGAAGGTCGTGCTCGTATGGTAGAGTGGAGACAATTATGCGGACATTGGTTGGCAGTGGGTGTGGCAACCATGATAGACTGTGAGCCCGATGTGAGGCTGTGAGCTGATCCAATGAGTCCAATAGCAGCACCACAGGCCGGTCGAACGACACCACCTACAACGTACAACAACAGTAACGCTGACAGTAACAGACAGGGCTGTGCACATTATCTCTGCCACTCATTTGGCGGATATAATTACGACTGATGTTGGGCCAGCAGCTAAGGGCCAGTCTGATGTCCGAGTGGCTTGCAAGTGCCTACCGTACATCGACACCATCACAGCTGGAGATTGTGCACTGCGCACATACACACTGGTAAAATCAGATGCAACACAATGAAACAAAACCACAACCAGTGTTTATAAGATGCACGAATGTAAGCAAAAGCACACAAACAAACCAACAGACCTTGAGCATTCTGTGAAAGTACGCCACCAAGCCGGAATAGTCTTCGGGAATGCCGAGTGGATCAACTTGAGCCAATGAAGCCAGATGCCAACAAAGGTTACCAAGCACCAGTCGCACGCTGCATGATTCAGCCGTTGTACCTTCATAGCAACATGCATGCTACTGATGTATTGCTGGAAGTTAAACTTCATGCAAACCCACCCATCTCAGATTGTCATCTGAGCTAAAGAAAAAGTCACGGTTCATGCGTTCAGCAATGACACTAAGGTCCTGTTTTTCTATGCACATTTGATGGCTGATCAAATTGATCTCCTATTAACTTTGGTACTTGATCTGAGATCATCTCAATAACCGTTTTTCCATCGCCAGTTAGCGACTGATCGTCCATCAAATATCCCATCAAGTTGATGGCTGAATATTGGCGGATCAAGTCAGATAATTGACGATTTAACGTGGCGATTTGCAGTTCGTTGCTTATTTGCACCAGAAACATCGCTTCACTTCGCTGCTCAGAATGGCAATTCAGGCATTAAAATAAAGTTCCAGGCATGGCGATCAATCACTACCCATCAATTCATACTGTGCATAGTGTTTTGTGGAGAAATAAAATTGATAGACGCTCCCGTATTGATTTGCGATAGAACATATTTCTGACAGCAGACGATATACGGACGGTATCGTTGATATCGTTGCTATGACGACGTTTACTGCCTATGGCGTCCACTCGCAGCGCATGCCCATTAGCACGACACCGCAAATTGAGGTCACTGTCAGCCAATCAGATTGGCACAAAGTAGGCTCAGTTGATGGCCGATCAACTAATCGCCGATCATGTAATTGGAGATGGAAAATGCGTGAAAAAATGAAACACAGTTGATCGACGATCAATTCTGAACATCAAGTTAATCGAAGATCAGTAAATCGGAGATCAAATTTGATTTGATTGGCGATGGAAAAACTGGACCTAAAAGCTCAGTTCAGTTCAGTTCATAAACAACATACATATATCACGCAGTCTGTTAATGAAAATATTATGACGGCTGCATTTGTGCATAATAACTGCTTGTGCAATAAGCATAATAATAGATATCAATAACATTATCAATGATTAAGCAGTAATTAATGATTAAGTAATTCTCTTCTGCACTGTGGTATGCAAAAAACATCATTAAAGAACTTTCACAAGTAACTTCTATAATAATACTTTTAACAAAAAATTAATTTCTAACATCTATCATTACATGCATAAAATATAACACAGCAGACCTAATGTAGCAACTTAGCATATCATTTACAAGCATTGTACTGGCATTAATTTTCAAAAAAACTTAATTTCAAGTGACACAACAAAACATTTAACTAGGTCGATGCCAATCCAGTGCTGCTGACACTGTGCAACCGTCCACATGACCTTTGACCTTTAAAGTTCTAAAAATCAGCCAGCCAATTACTACTGCCCAGAAAAATGTACACACCAATTCTGATCTATATCTTTTTTTGTTTTCGAGTTAAAACCTCACACAAAATCACAAGACAGACAAACAGACGAACAAATGGGCAAGATCTGCCACGCAAGATGGCTGCATCTTAGAACATGTCAAAACACTGGCAAATCAAACAAAACTACAGAACAAAGAATTAGCGTAGTTACACACCCAAGAAGCGTACAATTACAATGGGTGAGAGATCGCGAAGCCAGTGATGAACAAGACTAGCAGACTTTGCAAGCACAGATGTCTTGCCACTGCCCGATAGGCCATACAACACCAGTGGGTCCGTAGCCGGCTTGGACAAGTATAACTCTATACTGCTCAGTATGTCCTCACGGCCTCGAAATGCCTGCAAAATACAAGTTCACACATACATATGCACAATTTGTGTATTGCAACATATGATCAAAAACAGATTCTATACTCCATATAGCAACGACAAAACCAAAAACATTCTTCCGAAATCAAAACGTCCAGTGCTGGCCTTAATGCATGCTACATAGAAGAAGCTGTGCCAACCAACGGCTGCCGTACAGTGACATTAATGTACTCTGCTGACATCTAGGCATCAACAAGGCTATCAACAGAACCAAGAATGAATTCACTTCATTTTCTCCAATTTACTGATTTACTGTTACACAAATTTTACAACGACTGTTGCAAAAGCTTTAATTATTCTACCTAATTCCGTAAGCAGTACTTCTGATGACATCATAATCACGTCAGAATACTTTCATTTTGGGTGAAAATTTTATATATCTATTGTGCTCTGCAAATACACAAAAACATAGGGACATGCACACATGATATGCAGACTAGTCATATTGATAGATGAATACATTATGTAGATAATGTAATGGGACAGAGACAACAGACCTGGCTGCGCTGCCGGCAGACAGTGAGATGCTGCATGAGTTCGACAACGTGTGAATCACGAGTGGTGGATCGTTGCTCAAGCACGGCACGTTCAATCAGATGCATCATCTTACTCTCAAACACCTCCATGAACTCACTCAAGTATACCTCATCCTCATTTGGATTACCTTCCTCCACGTTGAACCACTCTACATCAAAGTGAACCATGCCCTCGGGACCGAGAACGCTCGCGATTTTATCGAACCGAAGACTCGACAGCATGCATTGGGCATCGACGTCAACAGTCGCACTGGACGGCTGAGCAGTGTCACCGTTGGTTACGACGTCGATGAACTTGTGCGCCCGACTGCGATGGATGTTGTCAAGTAGGTTGGTGATATGCCGAGTGATGCAGAAACTTGTGTCGGAAGGATGCTGGGACTGCAGCATGCCGCACTGAACCTCCCGCTCCGTCACTGCGCACCACATTCACGTCCTAACATGTTAACTCAGCCTACTATCTCTCACGGGGTAAAGGTAAAAAGTAAAAGGTAAAAGTAAAGGGAGCCATGCCTCAGCTGCGGCGTAGGCGGGGTGCTCATCTCCCACTCGCGGCCGTTGAGCCCGTAGGTGGATTAACCACTTGAGTCCATGACGCATGGCCAGTGCGACGCCAGACCTACGGTTACCTTCCCAGCCTCGGGGCATCACCGCCCTTTGACCAGTACCAAATTATACTGCTTGGTGACAGAGGTACATGTGTGTGAACAACTTGCCTAAGGTAGTTACCCAGCAGTGTCCTGGTGCGGAGTCAAACCTGCGCCCCTGAGTGACCTCAGGATTACAAGTCCGGCACGTTACCATTAGACTACCGAGCCACACTTCCCATAGGGTAGATAAACTAAATAAAGGCATGCCAAACTAAAGAGAGGTGTTGGGATTGCAGCATACCACAGTGTGCTTCATACTCTCATCAGTGCATCACATAACTATACAACAGTTAGAGTAACACTTATTAGGGGCCATCGCCCTAAAATCTGGGATGGCAAATATGCAAAATTTGCACTTTAAACTTTGTCTGTAAATATCTCACAAATGGACTGAGACATAGCAATAACAAGTGATCAACTACAACACATTCCACGTAGAATGAAAAAAAGTAAACTTTGGTCCAGTAACAAAAAAGGTCTGTTATTGTATTATCACCCAAAATCAACAGTGCACATTTAATGTAGTCTAGTGCAACTGCTTTCACCAGGTGGCATTGCTAGGAGCAGAATTTCAAACCCCTAAATTGTCTCTCCAGTCAAACTTACAGTGCCGAGCAAAACCTTAAAACAGCAAAGTCCTTCCTCAGCCTTATGGTCCAGTGGGCAGCGCTGATCTCCGTTTCCATAGCTTTCAGCTAGACACCAGTTTTACACTGTGAAACCACATATATGGGGCTAGTACATTGCGTGGTGTGCCTGTTTACATCCCAGCATTCGCTGGCGCTCATTGCGACTACCCACGGAGGGATGGCCAGGCTGAGTTGACCTGGGTGGCTTGGCAAAGATTAACTTTGTTGATGCGACAAATGACGTTACCAAACCAGCGCCATGTGCCGAGCCAGCTCACTTTAACTCTGCCCAAATTTCTAGTTAGTTTTTTTTGCACAGAAGACAGGCAGAAAACAGACACTTGTCACTGACTCTAATGTGACTTACTGCAACATGAGACATTCATAGCATACACAATCTAGAAAAACCAGAATAGCTAAAAACGACCGAGTAAAAACAAACACGTCTAGAACTCACACATTCCATACTTCATAAAAAAAATTTTCAATAATTCAAGTTATATCACAGTATTTTATGTTAGGTTTTATTATGTTCAACCTTATACTGAGCACTGCTACTTTTATATTCATGACATGTTTGTAAGCATTGTGTTGCACCGTCAAGCCGATAGGCTGTCAGATCAATAAACTAGAGAAAGCAGTCATAGCCTGCAGGCAGGTACCTCCACCAAGGCAAAGCTATTTGCCAGGTGGCGTCACCATCTTCGCTTAGCCAGCGGTTCGCTTATGCCCCCTTTAACGCAATGGTAACGAAAATTTCAAAGTGATCCAGAATCCAGGATTCCTGCCGGATCACGCCCAAAATTGAATCACTGGTAGTATATGCCATGCCCGACATACCCTCAAAATTTCAGAAGATCTGTCCATAACTTTTCGAGTTATCTTGCTCACACACAGACAGACAAACAAACAAAGTCCGACAAAAACATAACCTCTTTGGCAGAGGTAATTAGTCTGTGTGTATACGATGTCTATAGTTTCAGTGATGTGCATACCTGACATGAAAAAGATATCTTTCTCTTGTTCGCCGAGTAAGCCTTGTTCTATACACAGTGTTATCCCAGAGCGCAGTGTCTGCAACAGATGCTGAAACACTTTGTCCCATTCGTTCTGATCTCTTTTCTGCAACTCGGAATTCGCCTGCAAAACAACAACAACAATAACAGAATGCCATGTGTGCATGTGCAATGTAAGAAACAAACATCACAAAACACCAAAATATACCTATTTTCCACATATTTATTAGCAAACGTGTAAAAACAGTCTCAGTCTTACATGACTCAAGAGCTGAGTTTTAAGCAAATTCTTGGCAATTGTTTTAGCTGAAAACCGGTAACTCTTCTCAAGCGAGGTTGGTTTCTACGAAAGAAGAATTTTTCATTGCCAAAAAAAAACTAAAATAGAATATCAGGAATATTTGTGCACTAAAATATAAAGAATTACATATACTTTGGTACTTATGTAGAACAAACACTGCACGGCATCGCTTTTCCAAACATAGTTTATGTCTTGTTACGGTAGAAAATGCATTGTCAACTCTATATTTTACTGTTCAACAAAATGTATATTTGATGTGTTTATGTCATGCAGATTACAAAATCAAATCTAAATTTTATAGCCGCAAAATTGCCAGAATCCCCACCGTGGTCAGCCACCTTGCCATGGTGGTGGGGCTTTGCACCGATGACCCGAAAGATTTCTGAAATCTGGAGGTGAGGAGCCAACTAAGAGCTGACCAAACTCGTGTAGGCAGATTGCTACATGTTACCAGTGCTCTTGTGCTGGTTTCGGCTTTACAGCCGACTACGGCTTTATAGCCGTCTACTTACGGCTTTACAGCCATCTATTTACAACTTCACAGCCGTCTATGACTTTATAGCCGCTACTTGTAACCTTGTGGTTACATTCGGGGATGCGCATTGGGCCGAGCTGATACAGCCTCAGCGCTGGGCAGGTGTAAGAGCCTGTCCAACCCGGAGGTAAGGTAAAGTAAGGTAATTGCCAGAATATAGTAGCAGTAATATGACCAACTTTGTCCTTGTAGTGCTTCAACATGGAGCTGATGGGTTGCAAGACGTGCACTGGTGGCAGCACATTGAGATCCTTCTTGAACCATGTATCCAGCTGCCGAACATCATGACCCTGACTCAGCAAAGTGTTCCTGACAATCTCAAACGTGCTGGATTTAATAACAGATGGAAACGAGCGATAGCCGTACTTCTGACCGATCAGTGCCTGCAAACAACAACTGGTACTATATTATCTCACAATGACCGACTGGTAAAATGTGGATCTAATGGACAAAACCTAGTGGTTGAATAAGAAGATTAATGAGAGAATCTCATGTACCCTTTAAGAAGATAGGAAAATATATATTTAAACAAAACACAATATATGCAACTAGAAATTTGGGGCAAAGCCCAACGTGAGTCCGCCCGGCGCCCTAAGTCCGATTGGGGGAAATTAGAGTGGGGGGGTAAAATTTTCCCGGCATCAAAGTCACGTGGCCCGAACTCAAATGCATTGGCATACGCCGAACGCGCATTATCGACTTAGGGTAGGTCAACATGAGCACCTATAACTTTGTTCGTAGTGGACGGAATTTCACAAATTTTTTTTTGTTCAACGCTGAAAGGATAATACTCGTCAACACCATTTAGATTCTGTTGCTACCTTCATCGGTTCCAGAGATATTTGCGCTCAAACTCATAAGTTGTCGTAAATTGCACCGATTTTTTAACGTTTTTTGCCCTCCCAAATTTCAAGGGGAATGGTGCCCCCAAAAGTTGTACTTGCATTAACACCCCAACCTAGAGCCGCGTCAAGTCCCAAAGTTTCGTCAGGCTAAACCCCCTAACTCCGAAGTTATAAGCGCTCCTTTATTGCATTTTAAGCCAATTTTTGACCACCCTTTGAAAAAAGTTGTAAGGAGGGCCCCCGTCCCCGGTGGGGGCTGCGGTAGTAAGACTTGGTAATTCTCCAGCGCGTGTAAAAATTTGGGGGTGCAGCACCCCCTAGGGGCCGAAATATGGTCTTCCGAAAAATGCGACTTAGGGTAGGTCAAAATGAGCGCCTATAACTTTGTTCGTAGTGGACAGAATTTCACAAATTTTTTTTCTTCAATGCCCAAAGGATCCTTCTCGTCAACGCCATTTAGATTTTGTCGCTATCTTCATCGGTTTCAGAGATATTCACGGTCAAACTCGAAAGTTGTCGTAAAACGTACTAAACTTGGGACGTTTTTTGCCCTCCCAAATTTTAAGGGGGGCGGTGCATCCAAAAGTTGTACTTGCGTTAACACCCCAACCTAGGGACACGTCAAGTGCCGAAGTTTCGTCGGGCTACACCCCCTAACTCCGAAGTTATAAGTGTTCCTTTATTGCATTTTAAGGTAATTTTTGACTCCCCTTTGAAAAAAGTTGTAAGGGGGGCCCCCATCCCAGGTGGGGGGTGCGCTAGTAAGACTTGGTCATTCTCTAGCGCATGTAAAAATTTGGGGGCGCAGCACCCCCTAGGAGCTGAAATGTGGTCTTCCGAAAAATGCAATTTGAGTGGGTACGATTCAACATCGAGATCTCCAAGGTCACTGGACCAAACTTCACCGGACTTGTTTCGCCTAACGCGGGAAGAATCGCGGTAGATGGAATAAAAATCCGAATTTGAATATTTTCATCCGTTTCGTAGATATTCGCCGCCGAACTTCGAAGTCGTCCGAAAAAAATCCGAATTTGAATATTTTCATCCGTTTCGTAGATATTCGCCGCCGAACTTCGAAGTCGTCCGAAATCGGGCCAAATTTTTCATGTTTTTCGCCCCCAAAATTTTTTTGGGTTGTGCCCCCAAAATTTTGGACCGGCATTATAAAATTGGGCCTATTACTGACCATCGTGCAAAATTTCACGCCGGTCGGCCCACGCATCTCGGAGATCTCGCGTTGCAATAAATAAAAAAAAAACATCTGGGCTAAAACATAAGTCCTTCCGAAAACTATCATTTTCGGGCGGACTAATAATAAACATGAATGCTGTGGTCATGTGCTAAGACACAGTGGAATCCTGTGCAATATATTAAAGGAAAGTGAGTGAGTGAGCAGTTTCTTAATGGCACATCAGCACACAAATGGCCACTTAGTGCCATAAATAGAAGGAAAATGTGAAGGAAAAAAAACAAGAAAAGAAGATAAAGACAGATGGTAGACAGAGATCGATCTGCCTTGGCAGATATAGCTATTTACACTGACATGAAGAAAGCAGCAGAAGATTGAAGTGTTTGGCTGTGAACACTAAGAACAGAGTGTCATAAATCTGTGAATGAGCATTTACTAAAAACAAGAAAAGCATACATTTATGCAATGTACACATGTGGTTATTTCACAAGCTTGTGTGGCCAAGCCTAGATGCAACGGTTGCAACCATCTGCAAGATGTCATTGTCAGACATGCATTTTGCAACCAGCAAATAAACAGGGTGACCACTTTCCAGACCACACGAAATTCCCCAAATTTTCCCCAACTTTTCCAGTAAGGTACGCAAAGATTCATCAATATACTGTTTAATGCTATGGTCAACAGTTGTTACTTCACGTTAGTTAAAATAGGCCCCTGTGCTTATCACTTAACGAATTAAGTCTACACTGTATTCCGCAACAGCTGCAGAATGACATGCAAGGGTAGCAAGCCGAACATTTTTTTCAGAAAATGTGAAACCATGCAACTTTTAGGAAAGCTTTTGGGCAATTCTCCATGACAATTCCCTGACATTAAAAGGTTTTGCAGACAAGTGGTCACCATGAATAAATTACGACAAAAATTTTCTTATCATGGTACACCAAGAATGTATGTTGATAATCAGCATGACACATACAACAAAGCTGGGGCCGAGCGACATCTTAGCACAGTTGTGAATCTCCTGGATACAGAACTCGATGACGGTGTGATTATCCTGAGACTCTTCACGAAGACCCCAACGCAGATCAATCATCTGCAAAAGATAAACGTGAGCATGCTAACATCGAGCAAACATAACAAGATAACCATCGGCAATGCGACAACATATTGTGTGGCCATCTATCAGAACCTTAAAAAGGGTACACCTAAAGGTAAAGGTAAAGGTCGTCAATTTGTGTAGCGCATAGTCACAAGCATGCACACGCCTCTAATGCGCTTTCGTCACTAACCAGAGCCACCTGCCGCACAGCCACCGTGTGCAGCCTGCAGACACAGGCTGACGCAGCGGCTGGCTAGGCAACCACAGTCAGCTGTACCAAGGTCCCCACCTTTCGTAACCCATACAAATGAGTTACTACTCATTTTACAGTCCCACGGAGGGTAGAAGGCTGAGTGGACCTAGTTGGCAGGCTTCGCACAGAGATGTTTTACCTGCCCGCAGGCAGTCACCCATCGCAGTACTAACCGGGCCCGGCGTAGAGAAACTTTGTTTCAGCCAAAATGCATTACCAACTACGCCACGCCACCAACAGCTTTTGGCGGGAAACCCATCTCAAAGCTACAAAGTATCAGCTGCTGTATGGGACCACACAGTCTTACAGGCCACCCAAAACAGCAGAATGCACCCCATCTTAACCCCAGCCAGAAAGGCCGATACTCGATTTACCTACCCAAGAGGGATGAAAGGCTGAGTTTGGGAATCCAAGATAGTATACATGTCCACAGACAGTCACAGCTAGCAACCACTTGATATCAACCAAGCAGGGATTTGAACCAACATCATGACCTCGCAAATGTAAGTCAAACATCCCACTACCAAGCCATCTGAACCATGATTGCCTGCTCTAAAAATTGGCACACGGATTACTCCTGTCACAATCAGTCATCTAAATTGTTGGTTTTGTTACTAAGAATGCTCACACTGATTTTGGTTTTTCTACGACTTTTTCTTTTCAAGTTAGGAGCCTGTTAGAAGACTGATGGACAGACAAAAAGATAAGCAAGATGCATCTAGTGCAGCACATTAGAATGACCAGTGACCACGCAATAAAATGTAAAACAGAAGCATTCAAAAACCTGAAATATAAATTTTAAAAACCATTAAACATGTAGTAACTAAAGATTCCACCACATTTATATATACCACTACACTACCTTGTGAAATAGATTCCAAACATGCTCTCAAGTTAAGTACCAGTAAATTAACTCATCAAACCATTTATCAGTAAAACCAAAATAAAAACATTTTAACCTGAAATTGCAGTTGAAACTTTTCACGGCAGACTTTCTTCAGCTTTGGATACACAAGCTCCATCAAAGAATTTCGTTCCTGAATCATGTCTGGAAGCAAACAACAGAAAAAGACTAATATAATATAACTTCCACTAAGACAACTACAAAGCACACCCCAAAATATATACGCCATCGGCCATAAAAAAACGTGCCACTCTACTTTTGTCCACATTTTCGCCAATTATTGACTGATTATCAAAATTCTTTTACTGGCACATTCTGCAGACAATTTGCAATTTAATTGATTATTACGTATCCCACTACACGGTAAATGTGTCTCCACACTACAGCGTGTATGTTTTTTTGGCCCACGCTGTATACTGCACACTCACCCTGTTAACACTACCTGGCAAGTTGGTATTAGGTGGACACCCAGCTTGTACTGTAAACCGGCCAGCTATATATCTACCGCATACAAAGCTGCTTTCAACACTCACTGCAGCTAGAGTGAAGAACGTGGAAACAATAATCAAACCGATGCACTGTTTTGTGCACTCACAAAAAAATAGTTCCACATAACTTGCACATTTGCATCTCATTTTTACGCGCAATAGCAGAATGCTTCGTGCATCTTAGCCATCATCTAGGCGTCCGTCTGTCCATCCATCCGTCCGTCACACCCTGGCACTGTATCAAAATGGTGCAAGCTAAAATCACAAAATCTTCACCATGGGCTGCCTCAAGATCTCGAGTTTTTTGTGACACTATTCCGTGCCACTGGATGAAAGGGTTCCCCTTGAACAAGGGTGTCAATGAGGGCTACACCCTGTAAAAGACGTTATCTTGACCCTATGGGCTCTTCTAGTGTGAAAACGGTTGCAGATAGACACACATGTTGCTTATTATAACAAGCACTGGTGACAGGCTTTTTAGATTTATCAACATCGATGACCTAGAACGACCGTGAACCCCCCAAAAAGGTGTTTTTAGTAAATTTTTCACAATTTTTGGATGCAATGCACATTTCAATAGTGAACTGCAATGAAATGGCTGGAGATAGACCAAGACAACCTGCATATGAAACGTTCAGCACTAAACGTAGATTTCAGTAGTCCAAGTCCCAACCCCCTACGTTCAAGGAGGCCAGCGCAGGCAGGCATGAAATATGGCTACCCCCCTAAAAAGTGGTTATTTTACCGCAATTATTATTTCATGTGGAGTGAAAACGGTTGCAGATAGGTAGAGACATGCTGCTTATCATAACAAGCACTGGTGACAAGCTTTTTATTGGCGTCAATGTCGATGACCTTGAATAACCTTGAACACCAAAATTAGGCATCATAGTAATTTTTTTGCGATTTCCAACTGTGACACACATTTTAAGAGTGAATTGCGCCAAAATGGCTGGAGATAGACCAAGACAACCTGCGTACGAAATGTTCAGCACTAAACGTAGATTTCAGCAGTCCAAGTCCCGACCCCCTAGGTTCAAGGAGGCCGGTGCAGGCGGGCGTCAAACACAGCTACCCCTAAAAAGTGGCTATTTTACCACAATTACTTCACGTAACGTGAAAACGGTTGCAGATGCATACAGACATGCTGCTTGTCATAACAAGCACTGGTGACAAGCTTATTATTGGTGTCAAAGTCGATGTGATTATCTCTAAGTGACCCCAAAAGTTATTAAAAGTATGCACCCTTTAGTTAAACTGCGGTTGATTATTACCAAATAAGCCAAAAGCAAAATTGCACTTTTAATTCTGCCTGGTGCCTAGTTGATTAAAAATATGCCAGCGTAGCGAATGCAATTTGCGCACAATTAATAACAGTTCGTTAATTCTATTTTCAGTTCGGCAAACTGATAGAAGCAACGCAAAATTTGCTACTTTCAGTTCGGGGAATACGGATAATACCCGATGCCGCCAGGCTGCTGAGATCCCGCCGCCGTCATTGTTAGACGCTGAACTGGTCTGATGTCACTGCAGCCACTGATACTTCATCGGAAGTTGACGGCCTCATGAGACTAAAATGTAGGAGAAAGTTAATTAACTACCTAATAAAGCTGAAATAAATAAATTTAAGTTGCGCAGTAAGATTTTAGGTCCATGCTGTGAGTTAACGAGCAGGCCATTGGTCCAATTCTGCCATTGCAGCTGCATGAGAGTAAAATGAAAAATTTTTAACCTCTCAGTATTTTAAAAAGATATGAATAAAAATTGTGGTGCTTAATCATCTTTTTCATTTCATCTTGTGTAAAGAAAAAACGTTGCCCTGCACAATAATTAGTCATTGTAGATCACTTCACTCTCCACCGGTGCAGATTTCATTTCAGCACCCAGCGCTGGTAACGAGGAGTTTAGGCCTACTACAGAACTCTGAATTAAAGGTTTTCCTAATATTTTTTTTTACTTCAGAACTAGTGAATCTATTCACTATCTTTAATGCAGTACTGGTGGCCGTGTGAAATAGGCCTAAACAGCAACGCGGCCGAACTGATTTTAGTAGTCCAATTAGCTGCACTTCAAATCGCCGAACTGCTTTTAGTAAATTCTGATTCTTTCAACTCAGTTCGGCGAACTGACGATAGTAATTTTGGCCCCCAATCTCTCAGTTCGCCGAACTGACAGTAGCACTTTGTGACTTTGTGACTGCATACGGACCGTGCGTGCGCACGGTAAATATAATCATTGTGGTAAAAATGGCTCTGTACGCTGCTGTAGTCCTTGATTATATATTAAGTCACCTGAAAATGTAGAGCTAAGGAATACTCTGACGCATCTAGTAGGAAGAGGTGGTAATATGTCCAAGTAGCCTTCTAACATAGGCAAAACATCAGCAGAGTGTCGCAGACAAACGTCTTCGTCCATCTTGCCAAATAACCCCTACGACTTCAAGACATCAAAAACAAATTCAAAATAAAAAAAACAACTACTGGGAAACAACAAATAATTATTTTAAGTACAATAATTAATAAACCGCAACTAAACAACAATGTCAACAAAATTTTTGAACACGCAGACCACAAGGATGTCACCACATGAATTGCTAACCTAGCGATCCGCATTTTTACACTCGAGCGTTAGCAGGTAGGCAAGATGCATATTGAGTCTGTCAACAAGTAACTTCAGAACACAGTAGCCTACCACACAGACAGACAGACAGACAGACAGACAAAAGGACGGGCAAAACCCATAAAACTTTTATTAGAAGCCCCGGTTTCTGTTAGAACAAGTTAGGCCCACTTCAGTAGGTTTCTAACTGATGCTCCAACACTAGAAGAAAATGCAAAGGCAATCAGGAAGCTACGAAATGGGAAAGCAGCCAGACCAGACAAATTTAACCGGAACTCCTCAAGTATGCCGAGCAACCTGTCGCAGAGGCTATACATGATCTATTTCTAAAGGTGTGGTCAATGAACAGAGTTCCAGCTGACTGAAAAAAAGAGTCTCATCCAACTGCAGCAGTAACCGTCCAATCTCACTTCTTTCAGTCTCCGGCAAGCTAGGCCCTATTTATGCACGTTCTGCAGCGTAGGCCTAACATGAAAGAGGATTTGAGCTATCCGGCTGACTTGCGACAACATATAATCTTGATTGACTTTTGGCGCGGAAATCCGGCGAAATCTTGCATTTCGCTTTCTGGGACGCGCTGCCGGTAAAGTTCTGGGCGAATCCTGCCGGTACTGGGTTAGCCATTGGGCATGAATCAGCTATTTCAAGTGGGCTGGTGGCCCGGCGCCTGTATGACGCGCTCCGAGCGAAGGTCCGGTAACGGTTCGAGATAACCTTGGTTTTCTGGATCGGTTTGGTATTGTGCCCGTCTGTCGGTCTGGAGGTATTTCTGTACTGGATTGTCTTGCTGTTGCCGGTGGACCTGTTACTACCGGTTCTCATTTTTTCTTAGACCAGTTGCCAGTCAATAAGCTTAATGAACCACGTCCGGGGTGGCTCCGATTATCCTGGATATGCGGGATTATCGGGGTTGCGGAATTTTATTAGTGTGTCCGGAATACAGTGTCCTAGATAGAGCAGGCCGTCTGGCTAAGCATTGACGCTCTTCCGCACTGGTCGTATAATGCGGTGGGCGTACCACCGGACGACCTTAACGGTAGCCGACAACCATTGGTGCTTTTCGGCTCCGGTGACGGTGCTCGATGTATCCGGATAGTTCACACTGACCGGTATGCTACCGTGACACCGAACCGGCCACTGTAACCGGTTAGCAACGGTAGTTATACCGGTGGTCTTATCAGACCCGTCTCTAGGGGAGGTACCAGCACCACAATTGGCACGTGTCAAGAGCCCCGCGATCAATCAAACCAATTATCATCGTCTTAGGGGACGAATTGCTGTCACAACTTGACCTCAGTTATAAAAGTCTAGAAAATGTTTGTGAGAAGCTAAAATCTACAATCGAAAATATTTTTCGCTCGCTCTTCTCGCAAAATTGTAATATACACAGAAGATAAAGTTTACATCCCTACAGATAGGCTTATCCTACAGTTTGTGGTGTAGTCAAATATTGTATAAACGCGGGCGCTAAATACAGTAGGCCTATTTGGTGTAGTGTGGTCACAGGTCACTATTTTTGTCAGGCCCCGCGGGGAGGTCAGTGCCAAGGGCCCCGTGCTGACAAAAGACGGCCCTGGGTTTTATTAGGGAGATCCGTGCCGTACAGAGCTCCGGACCAAAATGAAGGTCCGGTGCGATATCAGCCGCTTTTATGCTGAAGGACGATTCCATTATGTGGTCGGTCAACACTGAAATATAGGGGTGTTTTGGGGTTGGTCCACAGTCCACACCATAAAGTAAAGAGTGAGAAGATAGGCCAGTTTGCGAAATTACAAGAGGTATCTCTGCAACGACTGGACCTATTTGGACGCGGTTTGATTTGTCGGAAAGCAGGTTTTACGGCGCGTCTACCCGTAAGGGTGCCTGGATTTGACGGCTAACGTGCAAGACGTAATTTTGGTTACAGTTCTCCTGAGCAGATTACACGCATCTACTAGTCTACCTACTGCCTACCAGTCAAAAACGCCCACATCAGTCTGGTTTCACACCACGTCCGTCTACAGCTGATACAATTCTCACATTGCGGCTTCTGTCAAAGTTACATCGAAAGTTCATTGATATCAAGTCGGCATTTGACTCTGTCAACTGTGATGCATTATGGAAAGCATTGGCAGCAAAAAAATCAAAATTAACCAGTGGGCAGTTTTGTACTTGCCAGATGGGGTAGAAGCAAAAGAGAAGGCGAGAAGGCAATGCCTCCCCACCCCGGCTAAATTTTGGACTGTCGAAAAAATTTTTCTTGTCGAAAAATTTTCGTCCAAGAATGAAAAAAATGTGGGGTTAAACTTAAAAATTTCTATTTGGAGAAAAAATATGGGCAAAATTAAAATACTGAGCACCTGCAATTTCCGCTGTCGGAAATTTGCAACTATTTGTCAGAATTCTGTCAGAACATTGCAGTGTGTGGTCGGAAAATTTTAAGCACATAATATTTGACCGGCAGCTGGTCAATTTTTGTCACCGGTCAAACGTGATCGATGACCGGTCAAATATCCGGATCTTACAGGGCCGGATATTTGACCGGTCATGACCAGTCAAACATCCGTACGTTAGGACGGAGGTTTGACCCATAGATGTAAAAAACGTTCCAGGAAAAATAAAAA
>Ga0209367_1000823_pt1 | contig 34813 bp, 21 predicted proteins | sample WorMetLIZISLAND2_FD_187412 | JGI IMG/M metagenome (GOLD analysis project Ga0209367, IMG submission 187412) | Marine gutless worms symbiont microbial communities from Max Planck institute for Marine Microbiology, Germany - Olavius geniculatus... ... | reverse complement strand
CATAATTAACAACACAGCGGACGGTAAGACAGAGTAACAGTAAGATGACACAAATAGATGAAAGCCTTAACTAACAAGCGAAAAGCCCGAAACTCAGTTCAAACTTTACCGATCTATTACCCAAAACAACGCTGGGTATAAGGATATGCCAAGGTACAACTGAATACTCTTAACAGTTTCAGCGTTATTTGAACTGAATAATTTCGTGAAGAACCTGTTAAATGCAAAGTCAATTGAAATCTAATCCGACTTACTAAGCCAGCAGGCTTCAAGTCCATAAAGAAATACAGGAACACGTTTACTATTAAATAACTGTATAGTAACTTCTTCGGAGGCAACACGCCCAACTTTGCCAAAGACACTGTTCGCAGCACTATAGAACGAGCATTTGGGCTTATCGAGAGAGATTTGGCCGACCGTACTTAAAGTAGCGTTCATGGCACAAAGTTGTGTGAGTCGTCTGTCTGTCGTCTGGCTGTAACATATTTAATCATGCGAATGAACAGCTTTGGGTTCTGTTTTCGCTTCTCAGTTCTCGGAACCCCAGCATCGGCTAACTAGTGTTTGAGGCACATCTTCAAATTTTAGGCAGAATACATCGTCCGCAACTCCGCACGTATCATCAGGATAACAAGTGACGTCACCGCAAAGCATGATTGTAAACTACAGAAGGTGAACGCGATGACTATTTATCCATCAACCGTACAAATAGCTTTGTACGGCTTTCGGATAATTAGCCCACAGTATTTTATACCAGCTAAGGCCTTGCCGGTTAAATAGCAACCGGATGAATAGCCAAAGGTGAAATACATTTTAGGTCAAAATTCCGATCGTACACGTACAGTACATGGTGAACAAAACTTATTGTTTTCGTCGTGCTGTAACAAAAAATATTTAACTTACCAGCCACATGTGCTTAGACTTGAGCATCAACGAGACATCGATGACGTCATCGACGTTGTCATGGCGACCAATCAACGGCCCGAACCGCGTCCCTTTTGGTATCGCTTCAGTCGTCCATACACTTAGCTTCTGTAGCATATAATAGAAAACCAGAAATATTAAAAAATAGCAAATAGCAAATAATAACATTACATATTAAATATTTCGTTATTAATTACATGTGCTCAGCCGTAATGCAACGACAATTTCGTTTTTTATTTGCCGGTTTCACTCTATTCAGCAAGCCTTTATGCAGAAGGGCGTCAATCCTGACGGTGCGGGGGGGGTGGCCCGCCGGGCTATTGGGATTTGAGACATGTAGCCAACGTGAACGTAACTAAGATAATATTCTGGTCAGTGACATTTATATGAGTAAAGGAAAACAAAAAAAAACGAAACTTGTCGTTTGTTTGCTATACACCATCGTTTCAGTATGTCTGTGAAAGTAATTATTTTCCGCCGGCGCTCTACCCCGGGCTCCATGGGCGGCTTATAACGCTCCCCAAAACCCCTAATCGGATGGGGAGGGCGATACCCTTCACCAATTCTCCACCTAACTAGCTCCAATATTTGACGACACTGTATATGCACTAATTAACAGCTGTATGTCGTTTTTGGTCTGTTTACAGTGAGTGAACTCGTTGGCCAACGAACGCATAGATTTTTGTTTAAATATAATTTGCTGGACAATTTATTCTGTAAGATGTGCCAGTTGTAACAGTAAGGCATCACAATATTCAAACATTTTAACTCATGCGTGTGACAATGTTTATTAGGCCTATTTGAGACTGTTGTAACTTTCTATCTATGTGCGTGCGTGTGCATGTGTGTTTATTTTTGTTTATGACGCTATCGGAATTTTTTCGATGATTAAAGCTGATTAAAACTTGGTCTCTGTCGTTCGCATGCATTATAAATACATTATGCATTACTAAACTTTGATGTGATGTGGGAAAATACGTATTATTTTTAACTGAAAACAAGTAAGTAATTAAGTAAGTAGGAAAATAAGCAGTCTAATCCAAGTGACGAGTGCCGTCTTGTGCTCTATTTGCATGAGACATCAGAACAGAATTTGAAACGCGTGCGATATTATCCGAACTCCTCGCTATTAGTACGCCGAAGTGTAGGCGAACTGTTGCAGTAGGCGGCAGAAGTGCTTCGTTACGACTGGGTGCGATGCGGCATTTAGCAAGATCGTCTTACTCAAGGTTCTCTAATCTGCCGCATCTTTTTGCACTCAATCTGCTACATTGTGCAACACAATGCGAGCGCGGCAGTCGATAAAAATCTATTGGCGATGGGCAGATACTCGGGCGAACTCGGCAACAATAAAGTGAAAGCAGCGGTAAAGTACAAGTTGGAAGCGATGTGGTTAGAAAGTGGGGACCAGCTTTGATACCATAATGAGCTAGACGCTGTGGGGTTATTGTTATTATCATGGGTTTGGAAGGCTCGGCTTTCCAACAGTCTGCATGGCTCTTTAACACTGACAGCAACAGGTTAAGTAAGGTGATGTTACATAATATTTATCATTTTTAGAAGTTGAAAATAGCAAAATTAGTTGGTAGAAATAGGCCTATAAAAATAAATGATGTACAAAAAGAGAGCTTAGAAACCGCGCTGTTACGCCCGAAATGTTTCTTTGCACTTCCTTGTGAAGAATATTGTGTCTGTTTTTGATCACCAATGCTGATGAGTTAAAATGTTTGAATATTGTAATGACTTACTGCTACATGTAAATATTCAAAGGCGAATTAAGGCGTGTTCAGCATGTTTGACCAACTAGGGCCCCCACAAAGGGCGACTGAAAATGCAAAACCTGTAAAATGCAGGACTATGAAAGTGATGGACTAAATCGCACGACTGGAATTTGCAATACGTGGAAAATGGTACTTCCGAATTCAGAAAGTCGTATCTCAAATCAAATACTAGCAGCAAAACTGTGTGCAGTTTTAACGCTAAATGTATGGTAAGCTGTAGTAACTTTTTCTACATTACATTTTTACTTGCAATGACTGATCAAGTTTAAATCCGGCAATGTGTGAAATAGGCGCTATGGATTTGAGATTAACTTACGTTTATCACTTTATCTTTTTTCGCATTTTCGCCGTTTGCTCAGTCATTACTGTTTGTCGCTGTTGCACAGCGCAGCAAAGGCGCTGTCCCCGCAATGTCAGCCGTGTTCGTTAATATGTCGCCCACCTACCGCGTTAGCAAGGTGCTCGTGCATAAGCGTGAGAATCGAGCCCGTTACGTTCGCTGGTGGATTGTCTCGAGATTTTTCGCTGGACGGCGTGACAATTGGCCGGCGCCGCGGCTGGCTGGTGTAATGGGTCTTTATCTCACGCACTCGTAGTCTGTCAGTCGGTCTCTATAGTGAGGGTAATTAGCAACAAACGTAATTCTGTGCAACGGCGCGGCGTGAGCGATATGCGTAGTGATGCACGTGCTCCGCATTCTTACCTCCTTCGCCAAAAAAGAAGGGGTTACATCTACGGCTATAATCGTTTAACGGTTAAAGCTCGTGTATAGCTCTTTATGGGAAACACATCGCAGAGCTCGAAAGCGTCACCTGCCATATAAGAGCACACAGTGTTATTTGCCACCCGACACAGGCCGGGGAACGTGCCTTGCTTTAACCCCAGCCAGACAGGCTGGTACTCGATTTACCTACCTGGAAAGATGGAAGGCTGAGTTAACCTTGTGTTGGTGCTAGACCTGACCGAAAGTCGAGCTCACGACCTCTCGATCGTAAGTTCAAGCCACTAAGCCAGCTGGATAATGGAGAAAGTTACGAACAAATTTTGATGAAATTATTGGACGGTTGGGGTCCGGCCCGCACCGAAGAACCATTGAACGAGGGCTCTTCGGTTAGAATTATAATAGTCGTATCGACTTCGATTCGCAAGTTGCTAGTTTAGTTGTTTGATTAGAATGTGCAAAACGTTGTGCCCAAGGTAAATGCAGAGCAACTCGGCGTGGCCACCGTTTCGTGAATGAGTGAAACCGCGCATAACCGCCCATGCGGTAAGTCTCTGTTCGATCGCAATCGCGGAAGAAATCGGCGACTTCTGCGTAACAGTAAAGCTTATTGCTTTGTTGCCAGCATTAAGGCCTATACTATCTATAGCATTGGTCGTTTAAAGGCGATGGCTGATATCAGCTGAGGTAAACTAACTCATACTTAATGGCCGGATAAAGCACCGCAAATCGCATGAGCTTTCAGCCTTTCACGCAATGGAATCGTCGTTTCCTTCTCAGTTCTTGCTCCATACTTAGCCTAAATGCTGGTTGTCACGAATTATCACGAAGTGACATTGAAATAGCACTAACTGAAGGTGTAGATTGTCGTTTGGCGTGACTTACTTGGCCTAATGACGGACGGCAGGGGCGCATCCATTCCACGGTTCAGCGATTTCGCGAATCGAAGCCGCGATGAATTTTCGCAGTTGTTCGCCAGGTGTCACGAGTATTCTTATGGGGCGAAATCCTCGCTTGAGGAGCAGAAATCACTGTGGATGTGCGTAACGGATTAAAATGTCAACACCTTCGTAACGAAACTTGCGAGCATGCTTTGCGATTCGGCGATTAAACGGAACGATTTACCCACGGAGCATTATGGTACGAGGTGTCAGAGATTGCCGGAAATTTATCGCATAAAACGGTCCGCAAACAGCGATTTGACGTCGGGCGGTGTGTCGGGTAAACGGATGAATGAATTAAGTCAGTCCGCGGTACGGCGATGTGCCCTAAATCTGTCGTCGCAAATACGCCAAGTTGAGCCGTTTTACTTTGTGGTGACGCGACAATTTATAGAAGTTTTTCCTTCTTTTCCTCCCTTTCCTTTTTTCTTGCCCATCATCCCACGAAAAACGATGAAGTCGATGAGTTTTTCAAATTAAATTTTCTAGCCCTGATTACGAGTAAGGTATCTAACTTATCATGAATTTCCAAATTCCAACGCCGAAAAACACTGCTGAAGTGCTGCCAAGCTTAAATTAGGCCTAGCTAATGAATATGCATGTTGCTTTTGCCGAGCTAAGTTTCTAGCCATTTTCAGGAAAATTTGTATTATCTGTTCAGTGCTCAAAACCAATTCCTCGGAACGTCTGAATCCGTATTTTGAAGGCCTTATTCGTACGATATTTTAATTACGATCAAAATGGTAGGCTAATTTTAACCGCGATTATGACTTAAAATCGTACAGTTTAATATTTCGAAGTAAACCAAATTATTACGCCGGGCTACTTTACAACGAAGGTGGTATTGGACACTTGATCACTTTAATCTTTTGTGCAGTCTGTGCATTTGCAAAATTTGTTTCTGAAGTTTGCGGTTTTGTTAATTAGATGTTTGTCAATTAAATATAGCACAAATCAGCAGACTTGCACAGCTATCTACTAAACAAACAAGTTAAATTTAGTACAAATACATTCACGCATTTCTCAGATATCGTGATTTTCGTGTCGGGGTATTTTTTGGTTGACTTTGTAGATATCAGCGGCAGACAAGAGGAAACCGAGTTAGAGAGAGATCATGCGACTTACGTTCGGTTGGGCGGCTGAAGGCAGAATGACTAGGTTGCTAGGCAACGTCTGTCGGATGCGGTCCCACGTGTACGGCGGACACGCTCTGTCTGGAACATGGTAGATCGACATCCGCTCAAAGTCTTCCTCTGATAACAGTTCCACGTCATCGTATCGCTCGTATGTAATCGCTTCTGCACAGACACAGCATTACGACAGCTCAACGATATTATCAGCAGCATTTATAACTTTAATCGTTTTTTATTCGCCACGGGATGGTCAACAACATTATAGGCCTATACACGTGTCGAAGCGACAAATGCAGATACGAGCCAGAATGGTGAATTGTCACTCAAATGCCTACCACTATGTATGGTTGTGAACAAAGTGGAATATACGAGTATTACGCGGCCTTCCCCTATAGTACGCAGGGCTTAAAGTTACTTATTTTAAATTTCAACTTAACATTTCCAGCGCTGCGATGTGCCGTGATCCAACTTAGTGCAGGCGCGCCTCCACCGCGAGCCATGAGTAAACATCATTTTCGAATGTTTTCTACGTCTATAGTAAACTTAAAGTTTAAATTGGCACACCGGTTACTCTTACCTACGAATCGCGTTATGTAATTATGATTTGGCTATTTTTTTTTCGTTTTTGAGTCAAGAGCCCTTACGAGACGAAGAGACGGACAGACGAGTGGACGGGCAAGACCCGTAACGCGCCCTATTAGGACGGCTGCGCAGTAAGTAAGCATTGCATACGAAAAACAAAATGTGGTACCCGATAAGTGCACAGCAGACGCCGCAAACTTAGTTTGAAAAACAAAGCAGAAGGAAAACACATCAAAGGCTTAATAAATGTTTGTGCAAATTGAAAGAAATACACACATGCATATTATGTTACCCGATGTACCGTTTTTGTACCATTTTTTACGACACTGTAAAATATTACAAACTTTGTCTTTTTATGCTCAGCCTTTTTTCGAAAATAAAATCTTTAAGCAAATTTGTCTGTGCATCACTTACCTTGCATAGCCTACTATGTCTATTTGCAGCCCTGTCTCGTATTCTAGTCTGTGAATAAATCGTCAATATAGCTATAGATACTAGTGCCCAATCGTCTATATGATGACCATTGACCAATGACGGACAGAAGACCTCTCTGTGCGAGTTAATTCGTCTAACTGTCCGCGGTCGGAGGTTCAATTGCATATGTGGGACTAATTCCATGCGCCCGGTGAGCAATTCATCCACCCGGTGGACAATGCCAGTTGTTTGCTCGTCGCATGGGGAACAATAGCCTCCACTTTGCACCTTCATCACACCCTCGTGTCCTTTATAGTTACCGTTCAAGATCGCTGGATGACCCGTCCAATTGCGACAGATAGTTGAAAGAGCTGGGCGGTATTCGGAATTCGAATTAATTCGATAGTTTTCTTTGTATTGAATCAAACGAAGTAACAAAAACTTTGACAAGAAGACGTATACACGAATATTACTGTAATCGTGTATGACTAAATCACAGCTTTTGTTACAGAGCAACTACAGTCAACTTTCCAATTATGTAAGAGAGCTCTTAGGGATCAGGTCTACGTTAACAGACAGCTTATTAACAAACTCATTTTTCTAAAAAAACAAGAAATGGGACCTCAAAACAGAAAATATGTAGGCTACGTTTAGACAGCACATGCACTGTGTCCCAAAAAACATTCCCGACATTTTCGACTGTAATTTAAAAACCAATTATCAGATTTTGATAATTTTTAGTATGAATATTCCTGACACAACTGGTCATCAAATAACCATTCAGTTTTTTTACCTCGCCCAATGTATGCTTCTTCACTACCTAGGAAAAGCAGATCAAGTGAAATATGTGTTGAAATAAACACTAAACCTGAAAAAACATCCCCGACTTTATCGATCGTAACTTAAATAGAGATTAGCAAAGTTTAATAACATTTGGCGAAATATTTCTGACACAACTGGCTATTAAATAAATGTTTAAGTTTCCACTTCACCCAACGTCTGCTTTTGCACTATTTGGGGAAAGCAGACCAAACATAATACGTGTTAAAATGAATGAAAAATGTCAATAACTTTCATCTATCCTAATCTGTGAGCCCCAACAGCCAGTCTATTACAATGTTTGACTGTCATGCAGCAGCGTGTCTACCAGATAAAGTTTAGAAATGTTTGTGAAGTCAAGAAGCAACTGGTACAGCCTGGGTTGGTCTGGAGCAGAACGTTATCAATACTGCTGTCAATAAATGGAGAAAGCGTCTCCTTGCCTGTGATCGCATAATAAGCCAACACTTCAAGCAGTTTTACTGCAGGCAGATAAAAAATAGATAACTGAATGAATTGTCAGCCACAGTGTCAGAAATGTGAACAATATGTGTTTTACGTGTTATGTTAATTAAGCAATCATATTGCATTGGATAAAAAAAGTAATATTTCGCTGGTTGTGTTTTCCCCAGGTAGTGCAGAAACAAACGTTAAAAGAGGTGGGAAACTGAATAGTCATTTGATGGCAAGTTGTGTCTGAAATATTCGTACCAAAAACTATCAAAATTCACTAATTGGTTTTTAAGTTGCAGTCGAAAATGTCGGGGATGTTTTGGGGACACAGTGTACAATAGTGTTTAGACTTTAATAGAGCAGACGCAAGCTAACATTGCCCTTCAGTATGAGATGCAGGAAATTTTGCTGATATCGAATCAAACAGTATCGACTATATTTCGCTATGGCCCATCATTATCAATTGGTCAGTGAGTCAGTCGGCGCATGAAAGCAATCCGCTATACAGGTGTTGTCTACCTGTTCTCGTCGTCATCGTAAACGCCGCCCGGAATGCCTTTCATCTCCGGCTCCGGGCGGATTAACGTGGGCCGAAGTGACTTGGGCCGAAGTGAGCTCGGTCCATCCCGGTGGGAGCACGATCAACTGATAACTGTCAGACAGTCACGCCGGAGTACACAAGTCACACGAACGCAAACAGAAACTCTGATACGTCGAAATAGAATAGTCTACAGTGAAGTCTAGCTGTCTCTTACTTAGGGCTATGACACATGTGCAAGAAACTTGTATAAAAACAATTGCACAGGTACACAAGTTTGTGCATTCTACAAGTTGATAAAGTAGAATAAAGACTTTATTCCACGTCAGCAATGAAGTGAGTGAGTAGGGATTAACGTCCCACCCGACACAGCATAGATCATTTTGGGGATGGCCGTTGCAGGCAAAATTGCACATACACATAATAACGGAACAAAAAGTCTAACCTTTACAGAAAGTTTAACCTTTATGAAATCCAAAACACAAAAACGACCTATACCTGGAATTGTAGGAACTGCCGATTACAACTATGCATATGAAATGGTAATGGCAATTCTGATAGTCTTCCCTGTTATCCTCCAGACAGTCATTAATCTCATAAAGCTGTCTATGAGGACAGGGGCTGAAGGGTCAGCAACAAAGTTATGTTCCATCGTGGCTAAAGATTTCCCCCAAAACTTGTACAAAAACCCAACCAAATCATTATCTTACAGTTTCAGTAAGTTTAGTGCAAAACCGATTTGTTCGAAATTCTTTCACAAAAATACTGTTACATTAGTTTCCACATTAAGCCAATGATTATTAAAGAACAAACTGAAAAAAGCAGAAACTTAGGCTTAACTATAAAAAGTACAGGATATTTTTCCATCAGCTGTATCAATAGCCATTAAGATTATCTCTTTCACCACTGTTAAAATACTTTGTTTTGGTTTTTAGGCCTGTGTTATTGTTTCTGTGTCGCCCAAGCAGTATTGACGGTAGTCCAATAGTCGGTTAACGTTTTAGCAATCCGACTCAACCGTTTCTCCACAGGATCATTCCGTTTAATAGGCCTAGTTGGTGCTGATGATTCACTGAATGGTACATTCGAGTACTTGAGTATCCATACACGACTGTTTACCAGGCCCGTCGAGAGGGTGGGGTAGGGGGGTCAGCTACCCCGGGCCCCGCGACGTTTGGGGGCCCCACCGTCGGCCAGAAATTTTTAAAGTACGCCAAAATGTACCATTTTGTAAAGGAAAATTCCAAAAATTTCCCCCAGAGGGGCCCCGTGAAAATGTTTGGGGGCCCCGCAAGAATGTTTCCCCGGGTCCCGCTGTGACTCTCGACGGGCCTACTGTTTACAGATCCAGGGGTAGAGGCTTAGTCAGATTGCTTGAGTGATAATCTAAGGGATAAGCTAAGCTATAATTTTCCTTCGTAAATAAACGCCTGCTTAGCAACAACATGATAATTGCTGTTGAATCGTCTGTACCGTAGGGTCTTTCCAATTCCCACCATGCAATTCTTTCCAGCAACAGCAAAAACATAGTCAAACTGAACACATATTCAGGTCCACTATAGTTGCCGCTAGAACTTAGCCGGACTAATAACAGACGACTGCAGTATTGTTGTCAGCATCTTCGTTAAGTTTTTTTGTTTCTTTTTACTATAGTTTATAGTAGCCTATTGGCCAGATTTCCGTCACACATCGCTGATTTCCAGGCAACAAATGATCGTATCGTGGACAATAGACTACTAGACGACCAGTTTCAGGCCTTCCCGGTTATTAGGTCGTCCTTACCACGGCCCAGCCCAAACGTAAGCCGACAAAACGATTATTGTTCCGTCTTTTCTCGCAAACGCGTGCACCGACCGAGGAATTGACGCGACACGTGTGTGATGTACAGTAAGCGTTATTGTTAATGTCGTCCGTCGACAAAGCATTTTGATAGCGTTGTCAATGCTTTATGGTTTCGTTGCAGCTTTTCGCTCTCATAATCGTTCGTCATCAGCGAAACCAGTGACCTAGTTATTCGCATTGGCTATAGGCCTATAAGTCTCAGGTGTCGAAAACTTTTAGGCACCAGTGGTCAAAACTAAAAATTTAAATAACCACGCTTTGCTCAAGACTAAGTAGTAGGCCTACTTCTCGTGGGTCGAGCTATTGCAGCATAATTATGCTGTATCTGGGAAATTTTTAGCATTGAACATTTTTTAGGTTCAAGGAAACCTGCGCACGAGGGCATCACAGAGCGGTACCCCCCAAAAGTCGTTATTTTACCGTTGTTGACCAGTCTTTCGTGAAAACAGCTGGAGATAGACTGACAGTTTGCGAACAGGAACTGCTATAGGCTTTCGCGCGTCTCGTGAGCCTTAGCTCAAATTTCTTGTTTTTGTTAGCGAACTGAATCCATGACAGCACTAGCGACGCCGTGCGCTCGCCAATCGAACCTCATCATCACATTTTCACTCATCACTCATTTCTAGTCACGCGCACCATTCACAACCGTCGTCAAAATCTCGCAAATAGATTTATCATCTCGATTATTATTCTCTTTTACCTGCTGTCCCATCGCGGCCTGTTAACCTCGGTGGCTGTTTGCCTTGTTGTTATTTCTGTTCACCAATTTTTGTCGACTCGATACGCAGGAATTGCTAGGCCTAGTAGTTCTGTCGTGTAAAACGTACAAAACATCTTCATAAATGCACGGACTTGCCAATCATTAGGCTGACCGAATTGATACTCTTAAGCTTATGTAAGAATTTTGTTACATTAAATGTCAGAAACTTGAAGTCCTAATTTTCAATGACATTTGAAACTGTACGTAATACAGCCGGTTTACCCCTTCCTGCGGACATTTGCTTTACTCTATAAACATCTAGTTCTCTATTATCGAATTGAAGAAAAAGAATAGCGGCATGTATAGGCCGGCGCTTTCCAGCCGTTGCCATTAAGCCAATACTGTAATTCTGCAGAAAACACTAAACTCGCCTATTTTTAAACTATCATCATAAACTTAAATTCACAAAAGAATGGCCAGGCTGAGTCGGTAAAAATGCTATTTGCAAAATATTAAAGCACATTTAACCAAAATTTGGCATAATAAATTGGTTTAGAATCTTTAAAAGCATCAAGTACATATAAGCCCATTGTCGAAAAGACATTAGCAATAGCACCGACGTGCTACGGATTGGAGAGTGATGCACGTGCAGCGAAATTTTCAAACGAAACTCGTTAGCATTGCTGCTATTATATACGATGCAGATGCATCGCATTATCGTCCAGTTCGGTTTCGCCGCACGCCTCACAGTCGCCGCTATTATAATACGATTATCGTAAACCTACAGCGCTCAGCGACCTTTCTTCTATTATGCTAGGAGCTAAGAGCTATTCGTATATTGTCTGTTTGTCTAGTTAGACGTTTGGTTGATTTCTTCACGTGCATAAATACATTACTAGCACTCGGCAGAGTCATGGATCATAAACTTAAGTATATATTCCCGTGGGCCGACATTGAAACTGCTATACGTTTAATGCTAAAGATTTCGTACGCATGTTTTCTTGCCATTTCAGCGCAATTCATTCTTAAAACGTGCGCCGCAGCCTAAAATTGCCAAAGATCACTAAAACTTTATTTTGTGGATTCTGCGTCGTTTAAAGTGATTGATGTAAAATAACGAATTTTATGAAAGTACGCCTCTTTGATGCCCTCGTTCGATGTAAACCTCCTTACCTTGCGGCACGAAATTTTGTCACAAAAACAGTAATCTTCGTGGCAGACAACTGTGAAGATTTCGTAATACTGGCTTGCGCTGTTTTAATAGAATTGCAGACTGTGACGGACGGACGGACACACACATACGGACAGACGGACGCCTCCACTGTCTAGCGCATGAGGTCGCGGAGCTTGCAAAAATGTCCAAAAACGTACTCCAAAGCTGCAATGTAATTCGGGCACAAGTGAACTGCATGCCCACGTCTATTTTTTTTCATCGCAATAGCTATTTTCTTGTAAGATTTAGAGAAGTGCTTCTTACAAGTTCGGAGCATAAGTTGCTATCTTTCGATAATGTGATAACGTGAGTTTAGTAGGCTTATCATGGCGACGATTATGTCGCATCCTTTTAATTAATTTCTTTGCACGTCAATTTTATTTTACTTTGCAGCATATTTGCAATTGATAATAATAATAATACTGTTTCATTATAAGCTGCGCATCGGATCTCTGGTCATTCCGTTAGTTGTTAACATTTAACTTAATTTTTTCCCGGCCGGCATTTTATACCAGGGGTACAACATAATAATAATAATAACAGTAATTTGGTCATGTGGAACTATCATCACAGGTTTATTTCAGGCAACACGGCCCATAGCAAACACAAATAACACAAAGTTACACACAAAAAAAACACTCACAAACACGCAAACATATATACACGGTAAGTAAAAGAAAAAAAGAAAAAACACACAAAAAGGTAAAATACGTATAAGCCTACATCATAAAACCATGGTTAATAACATTATTATTATTATTATTATTTTTACAGCGCCATGCGAAATATACGTATTGCAAGAGAGGAAGTTAACAAGCGAGAATGTCGGCCCACTGGCGACATGATTTGCGGCCGCCCGCCTATACTATTCGCACACTGCACTGAGCAAAATCTAACCCAACCCCAAAACCTGACCTTCTGAGCTAAAAATAGCACAGCGGGGGATACTCTTGTCCCGGGAAAGTTTATCTAGATTCTGTTTGTTACTGCAATTCTTTGTTTTTGACTTAAAATCCCGACAGACGGACGGACCGACGGGCAAAACCTGTGATTTGATCTAGGCTTATTAAGTAGGCCGCATAATAATGTATAGGTTTACTATACGTACTGTAAAGCACCATGACTGGGTGGTCATTGACTCATCGACGTGATTCCTCGCAGACAGACAGACGGGAAGCAGTAATCTGACGTCACAGTCGTATATAGACGATGTCGCCAAACCTGTGACCAACAGCACAGATCACAGGCATGCGTCTGGGAGGAGGCGTGTCCAACCAACCGTGTCCACTGTCTGACTGACCAATCACCGCCGCCCGTCACGCTCCACCGGCGTAACTATGCTCCCATAGCTCCGCCTACCGCTGTTCCATGTATGGGATAAACTTAAAGCGAACTGCAAAAACTGGGGTCGTTGTTTTATTACGCGCGACAGCGCGTCTTAGCCATCGTATAGGCGTCTGTCTGTCCGTCCGTCACACCCTGGCACTGTATCAAAAGGGCCATACCTAGAATGAATTATGGCTTTTTCGCCCCTTTGCCGGTTCGCCCCTGGCTCATTCGCCCACTGGCTGATTCGCCCCTCACCCTGGACGATTCGCTTCCCGTTAAATATACCGGTGATTCGTTATTGAAGCTTGCAGGCTATCAGACAAAATAGGTTTTTTTTAGTATTTTTGGCAATTTTCGGCTGTGGTGGACATTTCAAGAGTGATTTGCGCCGACATGCAGCTGGAGATAGACATGGAAAACCTGCGAACAGGAACTGCTAAGGCTGTCGCGCGTCTCATGAGCTTTGCTCAAATTACTTGTAACGATACCAGCTGGGCCAAAAAATGACACTTATACTGTGTTTACACGACGAGCGCTCGTCGAGTTAGCTTGATGAGCGCTCGATGAGTCTGTTTTGTGAATGCTTGCAATATTACATCGTGTAAACGACGAGAAAGCCAGCCCATGAAGCCAGCTCGTCGAGCGTTTATCGAGCGCTTGACGAGCTCTTGACAAGTCAATTCGTTAAACCAGCTGGACGAATGCTTGCAATATCAAACATGTTTGAGAACTCATTATCAAGCCAGGGGTTTCTATCCCTGTACCTGGTAGACGCACTTTGCGCCGAATGAAAAATAGGGGATTCGTTAAGGGTATGTGAAAAATTGCTTATCATCAGAAGCGTTGCTTTTAGCTCAAAATGTGTTACAAACTGTCTGATAGTATGCAGGCTCTGCCAAAACCCGCTGGAAGAGCTTACAGCGCTCCAAGAGACTAAGGGTGTGGGGCCCGGAAAAAGTGGTGGAGAATGAAGTACGAAGGGGAGAATAAAAAAGGGGTAAGGTTAGGGCAAGATAGCAAAGGAAAAAAATTAAACAGAAAACAGAAAAAAATCAAGAGAAAATAGAGGGAGGCAAGAAAGGTACGGGGAACTTGAGCGCTATTTCGATTTTCGATTTGGGGGATAAAAGCTGCTTCGAAAAGGGTTCATCAGGCACTCGTCAAACGCTCATCAAGCCACTTCGATGAGCGCTTGATGTGTGCTTGTTCAGTGCTTGTCAAGCCAGCTTCATCGTATAAATGGTGTATTACACGCGCTAAAATGCACTACAGTGCACTAAATGGCATATACACTTCAAAAGCCTCCAAGAAATGAATCCGGACCTCGTCCATTTAGCAGCGAACAATATTCAGTACATCAACGTAGCCAAATGAAGCTGAAAATTGGCGACTGAAAATTGTACGTATTCGCGACGCAGTTCACTTTGTGGGACTTTGGACACACCAGGATAGAACGGCGAAACTTGGTTGTTTCTCGCTCATTAGCGTGCCAGAAGTGAGATAGGCCTACTAGTTACGGACCGATGAGTTCGAATATCCACGTGTCCGCGTGCTTCACCTTTGCACAAGTCCCAGCGAGCGGCAATGCGGACAGACAGTAATTGCCAGGTACAAGATGCCTCGCAATGTCGTAATGTGCGCCGTCTAATGGGAAATGATTAGACTCGACGACATGAAGCTAGATGGCGCTGACGACCCGTGGTCCCCTCAGGCGTCCAAATATACTCGTTGTGGTCGACAACACGGAAATAGACATGTCGAGCGAGATATCTGCTAGATCTACAGGTCGAGGGTCCGTGTACACAGTCACATAGATTGTGCAGTATGGTGACTATAGCAGTCAGACGTGCAACGTATTATTATTGAATTCGACACGTTCTTAAGTTCATTGTTTGCGGATCTTCAATTAGACACGAACACACGGTACAGCACGAAAGCAAACAAGAAATCCGAGCGCTCATGAAACGCACGACGCAGGTTGTCTTGATCTATCTGCAGTCATATTTTGACCAAAATTCACTCACTCTTTAAATGCGCGTCGCCCATGAAGTCGCACAAATTCACTAAACCCCCTATTTTTGGATTTAAAGGTCGTTTACATGTGAAGTAATCGATGTTGGTACTTCCGGAAAAGTTGCTAGAAGTGCTTGTTATGATAAGCAGTACGTCTGTGCCTATGTGCTACCGTTCTCATGCTAGATTAATCGACCCTAGCTGAAATCACGCGTTTTGAAAGGGATAGGCCTACACTAATTTGATGCCCTCTTTAGATCGGAGCTTATAGACAGTTAAAATGTACAAAACATCAGTTTATACACTTCTTAATGGCGACATGCAATGACTGACACATCGAAAACAGCAAAATTCATAAAAAGATGTCATCACTCACCATCACAACGCCTAACTGTCAATGTCTGTTGAATAATATCACCTTTTTATGATTTTTGCTGTTTCTATTACAAAAAAATAACGTTTTCCTGTTGGTGGTCAATTATATAATCCACCTGTCTTCCACTGTTATGAAGATATGGAGCATTAAACATTTTGGGGTCACGACGTTGACCTTTTGGGGTCACGTGACGTCATCGGTCACGTGACCATTGAACTCTGCATAATATGCCATTTTCTATTGGTGGTCCATTGTATCTTGCACCGTTACGGAGAAAATTATAACGCCTCATAGTTGCGTTTAGCCCATGCTATAGATTACAACATTTGGTGAAGTTAAGGGCGTATAAAATAGTGTCATTTTGGCTCACCTTGTGTGTGAATGTTGCGCTGACAGTCAGACACATGCAAAAGATGAAATAACTTCGTGGAAATAATGTCTGTTGATATTTGATCACAAGTGACTTCGTTAAAGATGCCAATTTCGGTATGTGCGGCCATCCGCGGTGAGGCGCAGAGGCGCCAGCTGAAAGGTGATGACGTCATCAGCAGGTGCCCGGTGTTGCCGCCTGGCGAATACGAGCCGCATTTAGCTGGACGACCGCTGAGCATGGGTCTTGTGAAACCGAAAGCACACCGCGCTAATTGGCCATCATTCGAGTCTTGCTTGACCATCTCATGTCTGTCGTAAGAACCATGGAGCTCATTGTACAGGGCGCACAACGTCATGATTTTCCGGTCACCATTTACTTTGTCGTTTGGCTTAGCTTAACTTATGCATTGTTGCACCTGCTGTCATAATGGCCGCTGATTTTCAGCAGCGTCAGGCTAAGCGTTTTATTATAGGCATGTAGGTCAAATGCATTAATTTATGGAGAAAACCCTTAGTAGTTTTTGAAGATATTTTAGAACCAAACAATTGACCTACGCAACCGTTACTCTTCTTCTACCTTCCACTTCCACACTAAAACATATCGACCCAGTGGCGACATAATGCGGCCGTCCGCCTAGCTACACTGCATTACGTAGCCTGACCTTGATCCTAATCGAAATACCAGGTGGCGCTAAAAACGTCCCGAACTTTGTGTAACTAACTAGCCTATAACGGCGCATATCCTTTATAGAGATAAATTTCCTTTTGCGCTTTTGTAGACCAATATGTTCTCTTACTTATAAATTTCATTGACCTCACTAATCATACCAATAAATGCCGCTTAACGCTTAATGAGGCAAGACGACTTAGAAATCTAATTATGTAAAGACGGCGTATCACCACACCGCATCAAAGCAACTCAAAATTTCCTTCAACACAACACGCAAAGTTTCACCAGCTCACAAAAATGTACGTCACATTCAACAGATCTGAATCCGCTACATTACTCAGTTTGCGATGCCTTGCAAGAAATAGTCTATCAAAGAAAGCGTGAACTCTTTGCGAACCTCAAAGTGAGTGAGTAGGGTTTAACGTTCCACCCGACACAGGTCATTTCGGGGACGGCCTTTTCAGGCAGAATGCACGCAGACGCATAATAAAGGAATGGTTTAAACTGTACAATAAACAGAAAGTTTAACCTTTACAGAAACACAAAAGATCTTCAGAATGTTATCACAGACAGATGGCATTATGTCGACATCAGACAGCCAGAATCTGAAAGTCATGTAGCAGTGGAAAAACGAAAAGCGTCTAGCAGCAGTGGCAAAAAGGAAGACCTATTCAGCACATTTTCTGCTGAGCAGTTGACTGATGATTCGGCCCAATGTGACGTTTTGGCGCAGCCTGCGTACAAGCGGCAATGCAAATAATGAACCACTTGCAAAAACTGCTTTATGGCGTGTGACGCTATTTTGTTTGTACCACGGCTATTACAGAAGTGTTTTAGGCGAAAATTCCTACACATATTTGAAGATGTTTGGCTATTACTTACACGCTTTCGTGCTGATTCATTTCGACTACTCGGCTGAATAATGCATGCAAATGTTCGAGACGTTTTTTGCGCCACCCGGTATTACAGCTGAAAATGGGCACACCTTAGGCGCGTCCGGTAACGTAGCCGCTGCGAGCGGCTGGCAGCTGCTAAGCTACTGGACACTGGGCTACGGCAAGCCGCTACGAGCACATTGTAGCGTAAAAATTTTACGATACGTTACAGTTAAGGCCAACATTCGGGCTTCTAAACGTATCAGTTTTTAGAAAGTTGAAAAATCACTGATCTAAATGTGCCACCGAACAGTATAAAACAACATTAATGCAAAATCGTCTTCTTAATTACTATTTTTACTTGAAACTCGCCTCTTACAAGCAGCAACAGCCATTTTAGTGGACAAATTGACGTCACGTTGGTCTGCGCTAGCCGCTAACGTAGATTGTTGTCTGACGAAAAGTCGTAGCGGGTACCGCAGCAGCTGCAAGCCGCTCGCAGCCGGCTAAGTTACCGGACGCCCCTCTTAACCTTCAAGTCTTGCCCTGGGAAACGCTCACGTAAATGTGTGTCTTTCTATGCCTTTTGTTTTCGAGTCGGAGCCCCTAAGGGATACATGGACAAGACCTACATTGCGGCCCAATAGGACGTCAACGCAGTCATGCTGTGACTTGTTCTAGCGAGAATGTACCCGAATTTTTAACACTGTAGACCTACTACCCGCCTACTACTAGGCTTCTACCACAGTACTGTGCTTCTACTACCATTAGGCCTACTAGTACACGGTGCTCCAATAAAGTTTCCCCCAAAAGCAAATAGCTAAAATTCACCAAACACTCGACAGCTTCGTCTGAAATTTTCTAAAGACATAGTAACTGAAAATCAAGCCTAGAAGAATGGCATATCAGCTAAGAACAAGTAATTTGAGCAAAGCTTACGTGACGCGCGATAGCAGCGGTCCTGCCACCTGACAATCGTGCACATCATGCAATAGAATAATAGTGCGTTTTGAATGAGTACCCAAATTTAAGGCCTACGTACGAAAGATTCCTTGAATTTAAGAGATCAAAATTTAGATTATTAAAAATGCACGTTCTATGCAAAAAATTTCATAGACCTACACAGGCTGTCCAGGTTTATCGCTAGCCATTTCGGCGCAATTCACTCTTAAAATGTGTGCTGCAGCCCGAAATCACGAAAAATTCATGAAAACCCCTAATTTCGGGGGTTCAAGGTTATCAATGTTGACAAAACTAAAAAGCCCGTGACCAGTGCTTGTTGAAGAACCCCCTCACACAGGGGCACCAAATTTTGTCACAAAAAACTGAGTCATTGGGGCAGCACATAGTGAAAATTTTGTTAACCTAGCTTGCACCGTTTTGATACAGACCAAGAGTGTGACGGACGGACAAACAAACAGACGCCCAGGCCATGGCTAAGACGCGGCGCGAGGCATTTTGCTATCGCACGTAAAAATACAAAACGACGTAAATTTTACGACAGTGGGACACAGTGTAGTATACTGGTTATAGAGAAGACGCGGCTCAGTTAGTTCTGCACACCAACAGACACGTGCTTTTATTCACAGTAGCAAGAACCACATTACATCTCTGTCTCTCTTGTCAAACATACAGCCAGACGGACACAGCTGGCGGAGCTGAGTTGACTTGATACACTACGTCAGCCAGAGAGGAATGGACAGCCGCAACATAGGCCTACATGTCATAATGCAGACAGTGGTACTTCCGCTACACGATGTGGTCTAAAGCCCGTGGGGGACGTTTTGTCTTGTGGGTCACGCTTATCCAGCTGGCACTCGCAAAATACGGCCTCGTTTTCACATGCCAACTCGATCAATTTATTAATTAGTGTCAGTGTTGAGAAATTTTAAACACCTTTACATACCATAGAATGTACTTTCAGTGTGGGCAAAATCAAAAGACGCAAAAAAAACTTTGGCACCCAGGACTATGCTACGGACCCTATGGAGGCATTTACGATGCTTCCCGGATCCCTTAGATGGATGCAGCAAGACACCTGCTCTCTTAAGCACTAAAAAAATTTTCCGCCACTGCAGATTTATGCCAGCAAGTGCATACACATTTTGAAGAATTGCACTTCTGAACAGAAATTTAGGTCAAATACAAAAGTACCAGAGAGAATAAAGAAAACATTCTCAGATTCCGAATCCAACGTAACTTTCGGCTCAATCCAATGTTATATCTAAATCCCAACTTCTAAAAGTCTTGAATCCAATGCAAATAGCTTGGCACGTATTCAACAACAAGGTCAGTGGTGTAACAATGGAAAGCAAACGGAGACATTGCCTCCGGGCGCCAGCCCCAAGAGGGATGGATGCCGGAAAGGGCCAGACCACAGGGTTCAATTTTTGCATCAGTATCACAGTTTTTAGGTTTTAATTTGAAAGCTTAACTAATTCATGATAACAAATAAACGCACAAAATTGTCATTTTGCCCCTCTTTCTTTCACAGTGTTCACCAGCTTTTAAGTAATTCTCCCTAATTTTCGTACACACAAGACAAGAAAATACCAAAAACAGTGAGTTTACTAACACTGCTGACAACTGAGTATTAATGACCACGTAAATGGGCCTGGAACTGAGAACTGCAAATAAGCCTATCACCATGGGACTGGGTATCGAAAGGCATGCCCTCTTCGCACTGTGGGAAGAATCAGAGATGGGAAGTATGTGTTCCCTCTCCAGAAATTTTCTTGTAATTTTGGGTTCGCAAATTGCATATTTTGGTGCACATGAGGACCCTTCAAAGCAGTGGCGGATCCAGCAGGCTAGGGTGGACCATGTTGCCTCTTTCAGACCACACAGATCACACTGATCAGAATGCAAACTATAGAAATACTGACATTGTTCTGGCACAACAGAAATATTTCATTTAAAGTGGTCAGAAACGTCATACGACTGCTGAAATCCGGGGCTCTGACCGGACCTCACTGGGGGAGCTTACAGTACTCTCAAACCACAGCTGGACCCTAATTTTTGGCATTTCAAGCCCACTGCCTCTACCTCAAAAATTTCTACGTCCAGCGTCTGATACTGCCTCAAACTGCTTCTGTTTACAATGTAATACATCACTTATTTTGTTGAGTAAAATTCAAATGTCAATTTTTATGGTAATGATTATAAGTTATCGAAAAGTTCAAAGGTCTGGCCAGCAAGGGATGCACTATGTATTATTTTGCATCAGGGTGCCAATGACAAAGTCATGCCACCGAACAAGGTCACATCAACTGGGTCAAAAATCCCCCAAAGCAACCACAAATCAAGTAGCATACAAATACAGCACAGACAGAAAATAACCTAACTGCAAAGACGAGTCGGGAAATGGCAGCATTTTGCCCGAGTTCATGAAATGATAAAAAAAGCGCTCAATCAAAGTGTACGGATTACTACTGATCGATAAAGCAGTGATACATATGCAGCAGCAGACAGCGTATAGTAGTAGTAACAACGACAATGACGAATACAATACGTATGGCACCAATAGCAAACAAACAAACACATGACAGATGGTATAAACTGGTACACATACCTGTACAGACAGACTGCTGGCAACTGCAGTATTGTCCGTTCTGCCGTACGTATAAACAGTCATCATAAGCCGAAGATTAACTACACTACGTAACCAGTTTATGCAGCTGCTGTGGTCAACAGCCAATAAGTTAAAGCTATGCCACTGCGGACATGACAGCAAGGCATTACAATGCTATCATCATCACTAACTGCCCATCGACTTCATAGATCAGAGCGCCACGTCGATTGACAAAACAGACAGGACAACAAAAGACTAAGTCGTAAATCGAACAGAAAATAACAAACAAGAAGAACTTTTTCACCGTGCATGCCAGACATGCCCGCGTAACTGACGAGTGCTGGAGAATTTTCCATACACATAGAAGTAATCGTAACACTTCGTCCAAAGAAGATCACACAATCATTGCACGCAGTCTCCGATTCGTACAAATCCGGTGGCCATCAATCTCTAAACGAAAACATGTGGTACTGCATGACAGAATGACCACTTTCCATACACCAGCAAACTACCATAAATAATCCCCCCCAACTATTTGCGGTATTCTTCATGATGCAGATGCATAATGAAAAACAGCAGTAGTAACAGTTATTATAATGCAACTCACTGCGAACAAGCATCATCTAAGCCATACTTATTTTACTAACACTATAACATGGATATCAACCAAACATGATGTTAACAATTTACAGTTTTTTCTGACCAAATTTTTTCCCAGCCACTTCCCTAACTTTCGAGATCAATTTTGTGATATTTACCAAAATTCAAATTCCTCAAAATGTTCAGGTTTCATATAGACAAGTGGTCACTCTGTGATAGACGTGATTCACTAAAACATGGAATTGAGGACTAGATATCTGACAAGTTCAGCAAACACAAGTTGGACAAAAACAAATCAATCATAGTTCTAAACAGGCAGCGAATCTCTATTCCAATGATTCCTCAGTAAACAAGTAACACTGCCACAGTAAGAGTTCGTTCACACTGACATAAGTGCGAGTCCAAGTGCCCGTAATCCGCTGGTGGCCATTCACACTGACAAAAGGTCTGCATGCATGAGTGAACAACATGTAAATAACATTAATTTATGATGCACTCCTGACATCAGAATTTATGTCTCTGGTCACTACTAGGAATGCATGCACAATATTTCCAAAATATGTATTAATTTTAGTTAATTATGCAGCAGAATATGTAATTTCTTTGTGAAGCTTTACTGAAATTGCCAATGGACACAGGTTTCTTACCAGACAAACAACAGAAATTTTGTGCCTGTACAAGTAACTATGAATGCTCCAATAGTACAAGTATACTTATATAAGTAACAATAACTTGCAAACAGAACTAGAACTTGAATCAATGTGAACATAGCCTAAAAGTGGACAATTAACCAACCTCTATAACTCTGTTTCCACTTTCTGGGAAAATAAGCAAGATGTGCTAGAATGCCTGGCAAATTTTTCCATTTCCGTACCACATCGACTGCCATTAGAGCTTGACAAATTACAAACAAAGACTAAAACGTTAATCAAGATTAAACGACTAACACTTACATGGACTGTAACAAGAAATTTGAGCTAATGCTCATGAGACGCGCGAGAGACTATTCGCAAATGACAGTTCTAATAATCTTCCCTGTTACCCTCCAGACAGTCATCAATCTCATAATGCTGTCTATTGGAGGTCAGGAGGGGGCACTTTTTAAGGGGGGGTGCCCCTCTTTTGTCCCCTTGTTCGAGGGGATCCCCTTTACCCAGCAGGATGAAATTTTGTCACGAAATACTAGAGACAATAGGCTATCATATGAAGAAAACCCGAAATCTCTATCTCACCTGGTCTTCGATTGGTACCGGGTCGTGACGGACAGACAGAATTACCGTAGCTAATACGCACTATAGCTATGTTAGCCCTCGCGCGTAAAAACCACTGGAGAATATCAGTAAGCTGTAGCCATGCCAGGGACATGTATTAGGCTGTGCCCCAGGAATGCACAGAAAACAACTGTCTGCCCCATCTTAAACTTTACACTATTTCCATACAAAGCACTGTGAACAATAAATCATCTAAACCGAGGCCTGTATAACAGTGCACAGAGTTTTGTTAATCTGTATATTATTCTCATTATTAAATGTGCCATCGTACTAACAGCTACTGTTCATGTACTGATTTATTCTATTTACAGTCTGCTACATTTACTCACAGTGCTAGTTTACTACTGACCTACTGTTCATGTATACGTAACTGTGCTTCTATCTTTCTACAGTATAAACTGGCAATTATCTGACTCTGAACAAGTACTTATGGTATTACAGATTAACATGACCGACAGGGCGACAGGGTTATACTGACAGTACGTGTATTGCTGAGTACGACAACGTCGAAACCTGCATCGACTGGTGTGTGAACAATGCAGACTCATGTAGGGGTGGAATACATAGCAAGCCGAGACTGTAACCCGAAAATTGACTCAAGACCCAGTAATTCCAAGATATGCATCCATTTTAGCGGGAGGGCAAATCTCAAGCTTTGGAGGGTCACGGCCATTCTAATCACCTTCAATGTGGTACAGAATGACATGACTGAAACAAGATTCTGTGGTTCAGCATAACTTAACAGCATCACAACAATCACAAAATAAACAAACACATATTATATATATGCGCCGAAGAAAACTCCCCTTCCGCAAAATCTCATGCGAAACCACCGGCAGATAGCAGACAGCTGGCAGTATCAAATGCAAACCAATAATATACATATATATTTACAAATAAATTTCTGATAATTATAATACACAATACCTAATGTGCTCAGCTATACAAAGCGCTAGTTACTATGAAAGGCAATCGACTTGCACGCAGCGGTGTATAATGATTAACATGATCATTCACAAACTAACAGCATTTGTACATAATGCCATGCAGCTAAACTGTAAAAATGGCTCCGTTTTTGACAGCATGGACCAACAGCAGCATAACCAGCAGAAGAAAAGAAAGCAAACCCAATGGTATTGCAAATGCTATATTAAATCAGGCATATGCAAGTTTTTCCAGACAATGTTAATGAGGGATTATATTTCAGAGAGATGTTTATTTCTGCAGACATCCTAGAAAATGAAATGTACATAAATCCATATCAAAAATTTGTCATTTCCTTTAACGTAAACTGCATTATTCCATGCTTCTTACTACCCTGCAGAATTCATTTTCACTAACTTTTCACTGACTTTCCAGGACAAAATGAATAGTTTTCCCTGACTAATTTGCTCAAAGGTTCAAATAATCTGCAAGCAAAGCAAGCAAAAAAATTTTGTTAAAATTTTTGTACGCAAACTGCGTACAACAGTTCACAATTTTTCTGCATTTTTGTTAACTTCTGCACCCTGGTACTTTTACCTTCCCTGCTTTTCCTTGACCGTAAGAACCACGCATTCATAACCATCGTGCCAAGTCTGCTCAGGAAAATACTCCTTCATCATTCTGGATCTGTCATCAACATATCACGTCCTAAAAGTATTAGTTGTTTGATCACAGAGCACAGGAGTTGCAACACAAACGGTAGGAGCCAAAAACACAAAGGCAGGTAGGTCAGACAATACCAGGCAGCAGACGAGCATAATGCAGACCAGTACATCACAACGACAGGACGTTCATGTCAGGGTTCCCACTCAATTTTGAAAACATCAGTCAACAATTCTCCACAACTAACACGGACTAAGCATCTAGATTTCAAGAACCATTTTGCTTTTGAACACTTTCAAGGCCTAATACAATAGAAGGGGGGGGGGATTCAAGGACTTGCGAAAACTTCAGAGGATTTGCAGGAACCCAGTAATTCACGCCGAACTATTAAGCATGACTGGACGACAATCGGCAGCCAATACACGACAAATACAATACAGCCGCCATGTGTGGTATAACGACCGACCTTTGGCTGGCACGCTCAGTCCATGCATGTGTGTGTGTGCCAAGAATACACAACAACAGCAACTACAACAAAACCTTGCACCAACGCTGCCGACAACGACAGTCTGGCGACACCAAAATAATCATATGCAGAAATCGTCAGTTCATTGCCACCGGCCCACCACATACGTATACACTACGCTGTTGGCTGGCTGGCTCATCCTGGGGAACAAAATGACAGTTTACTTATGCCGCGCATAGATCGGTCATAATTGACATCACAAAAAGCGATCAACCATTGTCGACGACCGACCGACCGACCAGCATGCATAAATGAACAGTAGTCGACTGATTGGGGCCGACCCAGCATTGAGCCACACCACAATGGCATCGTGTCGGTGGCATGTCCGATACAAAGACAGTCAATCCACACGTCGCGGGCACTCGACAAAAATTAAAAGGCTCGTAGGCTTGACGGCGTGCGGGCGGACATGCGTCGCGAGGTGGCGTGTGCATCAGTCCGTCACACAAGGTTATACTCTTTCAGGTTCAACTGCAGTATTGTGTCTTTGACCGCCGCAAATACAAACCGTATGTTTTCTGTGTCTGCAAGAGACACACCACACATAAGTTAGCCAATACTGACACACACGAACAGATATGGTACTGCAGCTCTGCAAAATTCCATAACATTAATGTGACACTTTTCATAATCAGGACTGCACCAGATCCAGTATGCTCGGATCCAGCCTGATTTAGATCCAGAGACTATGAATCTGCCAGATCTTGGATGCAGAATCGAGCCTAATACGCCGGATCTGGATCCAAGCTGAATCCACAAAAACCATCATATATTTGACCAGACCCGGATCCGATGCACTGCTATTCATAACCTGACCCCCATGTCACAGTTAACCACATATTACTAACAGGACAGAAATAATGCAGTACTACAGAAGCAGTGAAACAGTTGTGTATCTCTGGACTCCATGTGCTATAAGAATGCTGTATTCTTATCATTATAACTGCAACAATGCAGCACATAAAAAAGCACATTCTGAACTACGATGGTACTACAGATGCTACCAAAAATCTGTCTTGCATACTGTATTTAAACACCTTTCCCTGACAAAATTCCCCCCCACAATTGCCTAGCTATTCGTCGATTCCCTGACAGTATCACAGCATCAAATTTTCTGACCTTCCAAGCATTCCAGACAAGTGGTTACCCTGTCTACCACAAGCTAGGATTCTACACAGTGGATCACCAAAGCTTCTAAGGGATTCTTCTAGCCTATAAACACCATGGATGCAGTAGAGTGACCTCAGTAATGAGTGTATCCAAGCCAACAGACACTGTAATGCACCCTGAGCTTACCATTGTAAACAGTGCACTATAAATTACTGTGATGACAACGATGTAAGCCTGCCCAAAAGCCACACTGCATGTAATTCAGTTAATCTCCATCGTTGTACAACAGAGCCAGGCTTAGACATAGATGTTTCTTTACTCAAGCCATTTGACAGGTATGTTAGAGAAATCCACCATAATACTAAACAGCAGCAGCAGCAGCAGTCGGACTGACCTGTGGCACATGTAAAATGGGAATAGATGATCTTGTCTGGATCAGGATTCAACTCAACAAACATCTTGAGGATGAACTCGCGGGCTGCAAGAGCATCCTTCTGCGGACCTGACACAGCACACAAACTACAGTTGTTATTTACTTGAAAAAACAAATGCCATGAATCGAGTCGACAAGTTTCTTAGGCACTGACAGTAAACTAGGCCCAGTCTGCAGTCATTGCTGAAGCCACCTAATGCATCTGAGCAGACCTATCATCTGCCAGCCAAAAGCAAATATGCAGTGTCACACACACTAAACATTTCATTTTCCAGATGTCTTTTACGCACGAGAGCTAGCCATAGCGCGTATTAGCTATGGCAATTCTGTCTGCCTGTCTGTCTGTCACGAAACAGTACCGATTCAAGCACAGGTGAGATAGAGACTTTGGGTTTTCACCATATGACAGCTTAGAGTCTCTAGTACTTCGTGACAAAACTTCATGCCATTGAGTGAAGGGAGTCGCCACGAATGAGGGGGCGAAAGAAGGGCACACCCCCTCTTAAAAGACGTTATTTTGCAGGTATTGGCTCGTTTAGCATGTAAATGGTTGCAGATAGGCACAGACATGCTGCTTATCATAACAAGCACCGGTGACAAGCTTCTTAGTAATGTCAACATCGATGACCCTGAATGACCATGAACCCCAAAAATAGCAGGTTTTAGTGAATTTTTCAAAATTTCAGGCTGTGGCCCGCAATCAAGAGTGAATTGTGCCGAAATGGCTGGAGATAGACCAAGAGAACCTGCATGTGAAATTTTCAGCACTGAATGTAGATTTTAGCAATCCAATTCCGGACCCTCTAGGTTCAACAAGGCCTGCGCACGTGGGTGTCAAAGAGTGGTACCCCTCTAAAAAGTGGTCATTTATCTGCTCTTGGCTTGTCTAGCGTAAAAATGGTTGCAGATAGGCACAGACATGCTGCTTAACATAACAAGCACTGGCGACGATCTTCTTAGGATTGTCAACATTGAAGACCTTGAACCCCCAAAATAGGGGGTTTTAGCAATTTTTTGGTAGTTTTTGGCTGCAAAAGTGTAAATTGTGACAAAATGGATGGAGATAGACCAAGATTACCTGCAAAGAAGAACTGCTCTAGGCTCCTGCGCATCTCATGAGCATTAGCTCAGATTTCTTGTTGATATTCACAACCTTAACCTTTGACCTTTTAAGCTGAGAACTGGCACAATGGTTACTCACACACTCCAGAACAATCACATAAATGTAGAGTTTTCTCTGCCATTTTGTTAGCATCTGGGACCAAAAGAACGGACAGACAGACCGACATTAACAACTGATCGGCCTAAAGTTAACATGGGTGGTAACTGACATTCTTGCACCTTAAGTATACCAATGAAAATTTGGAACAGGGCCTAATCTGAGGATGCCTGGGGCCTTAAGTCCGATTGTCTTGGACAACAGCAGCTGATTCTTCAAGCTGTTGATTATAGATGTGGTAAAATGCCATTCCCTCCAAAGCCACTCAATGGATCTCACTGAAATTTGCCTCAATTGCTTCCCGGTAAAGGTCATCCTTTTCCCAATTTCGGTCTGCTGTCTGGTTTTGAAAAAATAAAAAAAGAAAAACCAAAACAAAAACATAAGGCCTCGCATTACTACGTAGAGACAGCCTAACAAACATGACAACAAGTAACATGCATAAGTGCTTATTTCTCCACAGACAAAATTATTTACTCAGTTGTAACAACGGCATGTTCTGTCCAATGTCATACCGTCAAACTCTGGAAAATAGTCTACGAGATGCGAGTAGGAGATCTTTTCCTCGAGCAAGTCTTTCTTGTTGAGGAAAAGTATCACTGACGAGTTCTGGAACCACGGATACGTGATGATTGTGCGGAATAGTGCCTTCGACTCCTCCATCCGATTCTGAACAACAAAAGTTTGCACACAATGAAACTATTAACATATCTGTATATTTCACTGCAACTACACATTTCCACTTGACTCCTTAGTTACCCCCCGATACAGCATAAGACTGATGATATACTAGCTACTGACGAAATATCTGCATGATCCACATTATTGGTGCTATATGCATTTAATCAAATATAATATAAACAATAGGGCTTCCAAGATTATGATAACAAATAGTAGAAGTGCCATAAGATACGATACTGTTCCCTTTGAATAAACATGGTAACTTCAAAAACTTGCTAATTTTATGAGAAATTCATGGTACCAGTTTACGGTGATACTGTGCTTATAAGAAATGCATCACCATTCACCCAGGAGTCACTAATCAACTGTTCAGTCTTATCAGTGAAAGACGAATGGTCATCGTTCCAAATAACAGGCTAACACCTCTAGTAACTATGCACACAACTATGCCACCTAGCAACACACATCAGTTTCGAGATCTCTTGTGTTAAATCAAGTGTGATATAAACTCAGTGACAAGCCTTCAGTCAGTCAGTGGTAGTTGTAGCCATTTAAGGTTCAATTTGTAACTGTGTTTAGCATCAGAAATTTGACACAAAAAGTGCAGCACGTGCAAAAAAATCATGACAAATCACAGAGATGCTAAGATTCACGGTAAATGCCAAACTTCATAGCTTCCCATGGATGAGTTCTACGAATATGTGACTATCATACCTCGTTGTCGGACTCCACTAAGACCTGGTCGTATTCGCTGAGGGCAACTAGGAACATAATGGACGTCACGTTCTCAAAGCAGTGGATCCATTTACGCCGCTCCGACCTCTGTCCCCCGACATCCACCATACTGCAATAACCACACACATAGTGTCATGTGTCAAAGTCACATGACATGAAAACCGGGACAAATATCAAAAATCTGACCTGATTATACCGGGTAGCGCAAAAAAACACCCCGAACTTTGAGTAACTATAAGGGTGCGTATACTTTATAGAGATAAATTTCCTTTCGCACATCTGTAGACCAATATGTACTCTTACTTACTTATAAATTTCAATGACCTCACTATTGACACCACTGAATGCCGCTTAATGACAAAAGACGAATTAAAAATCGAATTATGTAAAGACAGCGTTTCATCACACCACATCAAAGCAACTCATATTTCCTTTGACACAAAACACCCGATTTCATCAGCTCACAAAAATGTACACCGCATTCAACAGATTTGAATCCCCACTCATTATTTAGTTTGAAATACTTGCAAGAACTTGTCTATGAAGGAAGGCATAAACCGTTTTTCAAACATCAAAGATCTTCAAATTGTTATCAGAGACAAATGACATGATGTCGACATCAGACAACCAGAATAGAAAAGCCATGTTGCAGTGGAAAAAGCATCTAGCAGTAGTGGCAAAGGAGAATGGAGAACCCATTCAGCACATTTTCTGCTAATTAGTACTGATTATTTGGCCTACTATGACGTTTTGGCATAGCATGCATACTAGCGGCAACGCAAATGATGAACCGCTTGCAAAAATTGCTTTATGGCGTGTGACACTATTTTGTTTCTATCATGGCTAATACAGAAGTGTTTTAGGCGAAAATTCCTACATATATTCGAAGATGTTTGATCATTACATATATGCTTTTGCACTGATTCATTTTGACTGCTGGGGTGAACAATGCATGCAAATGTGCAGGACGTTTTTTTGCGCCACCCGGTATTTAGACACTGAATTCTAGTTAATTAACAGCTCCCATCGAGAATATGGCAGGAGACAGACAATGGAAATGGGAGAATTTGTAAATTGAAACGTCTTGTGACCATGACCACGAATCAGGTCGCATAGCATACCACTGTGTATCATTCATCAGCCTTTACATACAAACCAAATTTCATTCAAATCAGAAAAGCTTTCTGTGAACGGATAAGGACAGATGTCATGACCAGCTTTTAGAATAATCAAAACAGACCTGTACGAACAATCTTCAGGAAATGAACAACAAGTGAGCCAAATTTTGGTTTAGTGGGTCAAAGGTCGTAACTTTGAGGCTGCAGAACGTGTCTGCACAGGGCCAACATATTTCTGTAGTTGATTTTTACAGCAAGCAAGCACTGACTGACCGAAAGATGATGCTATCCAAGTCAAATGGATATTCAATGATGCCTGTGGTGGGCACTCGAACCCGCAGTATATCCTGCAACGTTGGCAGATAGTCGGGCTTCGCTATCTGCTCAATGTTGTCCAGGTAGCTGCACAACAATCACAAGTTACACACCAGTGAATGATTGAGTGATAAATTTGTTCTGTAAAGAAAGTATGGAAGAATCTTTAACAAACTTGATGTGGGAAAACCTAGTTTATATACAGTACCCTACACTAGAGATGTGACGAACTTCGTATTCGACAATATGCAAATATTGACCACTTTTCAGCTATTCGATATTCGACGAATAGTTGGTGGCACTTCTGTCGAATGCGAATATTTCATTTTATGCAACTTGACTGAATTTAACTAAACTTTAGATAAAAGATACTGACTAAAGAAAACACAGAACACTCTAGATGTTTCATTCTCTTAATGGAACTTGATTGATTTAACTGAACTTTGCGTTAGATACTGATTTTTTTCTGACTAACACTGAAAAACTACTTTGGATGTTTTGCTTTATTCAAATACAGCTGTAATGAAGTTTCCTTGAGGCTGAAAAACTATTCGCATTCATATTCATTATTCGACGAATAGTGAATTTAATATTCGCATTCGACGAATGCGAACATTTTCCGGCTTCGTCACATCCCTACCCTACACATATCAACCACGAAGGAGTAGAGGATATCATGAAATTCGATAAGATCTAATTGCTGTTTTATCATGGATAGTGCGCAAACAGTTTTTCTACAGTCATTGTCCGGCACTGATGTGACAGAGACTCAAACCCACAATCTGTTGACTGGAAGTCAGGACACCCCAACGAACATGCCACCGGGTTATAAACTTCTGAATGCAAAACCAAAACAAAAGATTTCTTGCAGTTCTTACTATTTGGCCGAGTCTGTCAGCTGATACTCCCGACGTCTGTCATAGCATTCCTGAATGCCGGGGTCTGCCCACAACGCACGGATTGCATTGACGTACTGCTGCTCAAACGTTGTGACGGTTTCATAGTCAATCTGTTTTACCAACTTACTGTTCTCCTGTTGACGTAAATGCACATACACACACAGATTACTACTGGTACATTGCCAGAAGTTCATTCCACTAAACACCACAACAGCATGTTAAGGCATATAGATTTTGAGTTTCAATGGCTTTCAATCAAATGACTCAGTAACTGCATGTTTGTGGTCATTCTACTGCTTAATCATGCAGCCTATTCATATAGCTACAAATAACTCCACCACAAACAATTAATAGCATTCAGAAAGCACAAAGTTGTACCACAAGGTCTGTTTTATTTCATAGCATTAAGCTGTGACACTATTGCAAATTCAGGCACATCATGAAAGCCACTAACATTATAAAGATCTCACTTAGCATATGATAAAGTACGAGGGTCGTTCTATAAATAAATTTACAAAATAGTGCCTTTTTATTAATTCTTTAAATAGAAAAAAATCTCAAATACACATTTTGTAGAAAATTTAGTTCTGAACATTTGTGGAAATTTTTTGGACAATGACGTCATTACTGTGGCATCATCTGTTAATAGAACACAGAGTATTTGTGTATTATTTTTTCCATCAGTAATCTATCATAACTTGCAAGTGACCAACAGCATAGGAAAGAAAAAAAATAAATAAACTTAACAACTTAATGTCACCTCTTTAAATGTTAAATACTGGTGTTTCATTTGTCAGCATATCATCAGAGTTCATTCAAACATGTGTCCCATCTGTGAACAAGTTTCTTAATGCCCTATGCCAAGAACAATGCTGGCTGTTGAACCACTGAAGCACGACTGATCGCACCTCAGAATCTGGTGCAAATTTCTGCCCACCTAGCATTTTCTTCACCAAACGTGTACTGTTGGATTAGTAAAATATTTGTCACCTTATACTGGATGCATCTCAAGAGCGAATCTGATTTGCATGAAGTTTTTTTTGCCCACAAAAAAGCTATAAAGGCATGCTGTTAGTTATGCAACAACTTTAGCGGGAATGTTGCTGTATTTAATGTTTATAAATGACGTCACTGTGACGTCATCATAACAAAACTCACAACTAGTACTCAGAATTAAATTCCCTACAAAACGTACATTTCGGATTTTTCCTACTTCAAGAATTAATGGAATGGCATCATTTTGTAAACTTATTTATGGAATGACCCCTCGTGTTATGCCACTGGCATAATACTAGAGAAAAAATGAAGAAATAAATCATCAATAATCGCCATCTAACTGATTTCCACATGCAAATTTGATGTGCAAAATTTTGTCAACGGTTGTACTTACTTCATCACCTATACTTTTAATGACAAAGTGTAACTCTAACAGCAATACGACACTGCCATACAATCACTGCAATACATTACAAAAAAGCACAATCAGAACTATTATGAGTTTATGACTGTCAACTGCAGGCTCACTGAATACAGAGCATCTGATAAATTAACCAACATTATCAGGCTTTCCATGCAAAAGGCAAACCGAGGCATTTACCTCATTGTCGGGATTTTTGTAAGGCAAATTGAGTGTCTCCATGGCACGTATCATGCTGCTCATTGCCATGAAGATGTTCTGATAGACAAGTTTGATGAAGCCTCGCTTGTCATCATCTGAGTAGCCACTGCCGTGGATGATTCGCATCTGCTTTATGAATGTGCTCTTGCCCGACTCACCAGTGCCTGTGTCATTCACAAACAACCAACACACTCATCATCATCATCAATGCATAGCCAGTATGGGCTGTAGTATCACTCCGTCTCCATGCTTGATGGCCCTGGATCACAGAAGCCAAAGTCCTGAAAGATTAGCTCCTACTTCTACGTGCCTAACAAGTAACAGCTTACTAATTATCCTACTACATGCATGAAATTGAATTGGGGGTCATCCATAAATGTCATCATGCAATTTTTACGTTGCTTTCAGCGTGTCTTAGCCATCGCAATTCTGTCCGTCTGTCTGTCCATCCATCTGTCTGTCACACGGGTGGATCAGTCAAAAATAGTGCAAGCTAGGATCACCAAATCTGGACCATCAGCTGTCTGGAAGACTCTAGTTTCAGAAACTGTAGAGCTTTTCCATAAATTCAAAGGGTCACCCCGAACGAGCGTGCTAAATAAGAGGGGGGAGTGGGAAAAATTGCGATTTTTAGCCAATAAGTCGCTGTATCTCAATAACGGTGCGACATAGAGCCTAGGTTACTCTTAATCACTAATAGGAAGTCATACTCTGGTTTTCGATTGCCACCGAATTCAGTGACCTTGGATGACCTTGAATGCCAAAATAGGGGTTTATAATGGATTTTTGGCGATTTTGGGCTGCGAGACACATTTCAAGAGCAAATTGTGCCGAAACCAATTGAGGTAGACATGGAAAAGCTGCATAGAAAATTTTCAGCAATGAGTGTAGATTTTGACAATTCAAGTCTCAATTTTCTGGGTTTAAGGAAACATGCTCACAAGGGCATCAAAGAGTGGTGCCCCCATAAGTCGTGATGAAATGGCTGGAGATAGACTGACAGTTTGCGAACAGGAACTGCTATAGGCTTTCGTGTGTCTCGTGAGCATTAGCTCAAATTTCTTGTGAGAAAAAATTAACCCCCAAACCCTCCTTTGTCACACTTCCCTAAACCACTTCAATTATGATGTCCAACCCCCTTTCCCCTGGCAGCCTGTAGTGTATTGTACATAGAAGAGTTTCAGCATATGAATTATGATACATAAAAATTATATCTGTTATCAAAATTGTGTACTGTTGCCATCAATGATTTTTTTGCAAAGATAACACAAATATCTAATTTATTTGCATTTCCAAATTTTACAAAAATGGCCAAATTTGCGACTTCCGTTGAACGTCCAAAAGCCGAAAGTGCTTCAGCTTCAGGGGGCTTCGCCTGCTTTGCCCCCTGACAAGGGGCTCTGCCCCTAGACCCCGCTGACCCCCGTTATAGGC
>Ga0209367_1000822_pt1 | contig 34830 bp, 24 predicted proteins | sample WorMetLIZISLAND2_FD_187412 | JGI IMG/M metagenome (GOLD analysis project Ga0209367, IMG submission 187412) | Marine gutless worms symbiont microbial communities from Max Planck institute for Marine Microbiology, Germany - Olavius geniculatus... ... | reverse complement strand
CTACCTTTATGCCTGGGTGAGGACTGGTGAAGGACTAGCGCCCCGCCGGTTTTCAAGCCAGAATTTCTATGTTCCCGGGGTAAAGCTCCGCTACTGTCCGCTACAGATCCATGTACAGCATAAAATTCGTAGTGTAGGAGCCAAAAAGTTCCGACCAAAAATTTTGTCATCGCAGATAAATTACCGATGCTCATGCACTGGTTAATTTTTGGCTTTTATGGCGATTTCGGCTTTACAGCCATCTACGGCTTCGCTGAGCAGGCGTAACAGCTTGCCCACCCCAGAGGTAAGGTAAGGAACAGACACACACACACACACACCAGTCTGCCACATTACAATGGCAGTGGGAGGTCAGCAGTCAGCACTCTTTCTCTCAAAATACAAAATGCACAAACTGCAGGCATCGGAAATATATTCGCACGGACATACTGTACAAACTACCTTTATAAATTACACAACATTTAATTATGGATATTTAATGCAACAGATAGGTTCATTGTTCATTCAATTCATAAAAAGTACTAGTAATATACATTTGAATATTTAGTACATTTTATCCTAAGCATGTCATCCATGGGCATGGTTAAAAGGTCTACTCACGATTACATTCAGCACGTTTCTGCGCAGCGCCAGAAATTGACGTAAAGCACGTTTCAGCGCAGCCGAGCGAGGCAAGCGCCGCTCAGCTGCGCTGAAACGTGCTTTACGTCAATTCTTGCCCAGTAGGTGCCAAGGCCCCTACTGGGACTATTGTGTGAAGTTCGAAGTGTACATGTATGTTGACTTGACTGAAGTCCTTTGCAGCATGCTGTTTAGGGCATCAAAGACAAAGAGGGTTATTTTACCGCTATTGGCTCGTGTAGCGTGAAAACAGTTGCAGATAGGTACATATACACTCCTTATCATAACAAGCAATAGTGACAAGCTTTTATTAGTGTCAACGTTGATGACCTTGAATGACCTTGAATTTCCAAAATAGGGGTTTTTAGTGATTTTTTGGCGATTTCCGGTTGCGTCAGACATTTGAAGAATGAATTGCAATGAAATGGCTGGAGATGGACCTGGACAATTTGTGCATGACATTTTTAGCATAGAGCATACATTTTTCAGAATCTAAGTTTCGATCTCTTAAATTCTAGAAGTCTTCCATACAGAGGCCTCAAATTTAAGTACTCTTTCAAGATGCATTAATATCTTATTGCTGTAAACTGATTGCCGACGTGGCAGGACCGCTGCTATCGCACGTCACATGACAGAAAGACAGCCAGATGTAATACAGGATAAAAACAAATAACAGCGGCATAGCCAATCTATTAAAATCAGTTAGTTCAAGATCAGCTCTTTGATGATGAGTTAAATGTAGGCCGATCGTAATGTGCAGCATGTTTCCGCGCAGCGCCAAAAATTACCTTTTTCACGTGCCCGGTTAGAAGATCTTCTAACCATGTCCATGGCAGTTTTTCTCAGCATGTATAATGCACACAAAACCTACAATGACTAAAAGAGGAAAAATGTGTGCAATGCACATCACAGATAATGAGTAGAGACGGCAGTGGCGGTTTTAGGCCGGGGCCGGGGGGGGCACAGGCCCCCCCCAGTTTTGCTCCAGGCCCCCCAGTTTTGTGGCCACCCATAACTTTTGGCAAAGACAGCACAACTGTGATTTATTTGCGTTTTCAAATTTTAGAAAAGTGGGCAAATTTGCGGCTTTCATTAAATGTCTAAAACCAAAAGTGCTTCAGCTTCAGGGGGGCTTTGCCCCCTTGACTCCCTGACCAGGGGCTCTGCCCCTGGACCCTGCTGGGGGCTCTGCCCCCAGACCCTCGTTACAGGCTCGCGCTACCACGCTCGCCATGGGGCTATGCCCCCCAGATATGGCAAGCTAGAACCACCACTGAGAGATGGCAGCTCTGGGCACTGGACACTGTCTTACATAGAGGAAACTACCTGCCTTGAAATACAAAGTGATCAGCCATTCATCCAAGACGTTCATTGACTGAAGTAAAATTTCAGAAAACCTTTGGGGTTAATTTTGAGTTATTTTCCCACAAGAAGAACTAGACTTTAAATTCCAAACAATTTTAAACATGCCGTTTTTGTCGACCACTTAGACCACTAAGCTTGATAACAGCTTTTTCTAGAACTATTCAGAACATGTGGACAGCAGAAGCTCCCTAAGCAACTGTTTCTATTGCCTATTCCTAAATCTGGCTGTGACAGTGAGAAAAAAGAGGAGTGAGTCTATTGGCGAACAGGCGCATGGCAGAGTGGACAGGAGCGTCGACTGCTGATTTCACCAGGGTAGGCGTTATGCTTGCACGATGGACACATCCAGTGTGGGTTAGCATACAGTGGACGACCAGACGCAATGCATGCTGGGAACTTTGTGTCACATGCAGGACAAGACGTACACCTACACAAACATCAGCAAATAAAACCACTGCATCACATTCACGGTCACAATGACAATAAATTATATTTCACCAGTTACATTTCAAGTCTTGACTAGCAAGCGCTTTCAGTAAGTAACATGAATCAATGCAATTTCACAATCTACACATCGTAATTCTCTACTGATTTATATAAGCTTGTTGCAGCTATTACATAACTGTAGCCTAATGACGTCATACAGTGTTAAGCAGAAACGACTCACAGTGTTAATGTAAAAATGCACAAAATTAAGTTTGCTGTTGCTTGACAGTTCTCCAGTTTCCAGTCAGATCTATCCATGTGAAATGTCACACAAACTGAATGACAAAATATTGGCAGACTACAGAGTTCAAATATGGCCTCAAGTCATGGCTTTCTTATGCACCTCTGAGCAAATGTAGACATTTCTATTCATCAAAAATGTTGTAAAAATTATCTGTTTCACTCAACTGAAATAACTTAATATCAAATACAGAAGTATCTGATAATTTCCATCATAGTGCAAGATTAATACTCACATTACTACCAGCTACTAGAATTCTATAGTATCGTGTCTTTCATGTTGTCCCATCAACAGCCTCATAACAACTGAAGGAAGTAAAAGTACTTCACATATGATAATCGTGGAGAAATGCTTACATGTCAGAAATCTGAGCCATGCAGCTTGTACATTCAACTTTGTTCAGCTTCGAGTCCTTTGCACTGAATCTTCCCGTAACAAATGTACAATGCAATCACATGTCAGCTCTGAACAGTTAAGTGTGAAAGTTGCTGCTTGCAGCACATGTTGGCACTCACTTAAACTGTGCCTTTAATTCGTCTTACGTTACTTACTAATAACACAATTATCATTGGTGGTCCACATCTCATTTGCCAATATACAGTCAGGTAATTAGATATTACGATAATATACAACACTGTGAAATACTCCAACTGGATATGTCATTTCAAAACATATACCACAATAGTGCTAAGTTACTGCATAATACATACAAGAAAAAATTTCAAAAACTTGAATAATGATGATGACAATGATGTTGTTTTAAAAGCAATGATGAAAAGCTTTTTACAGCAGCTAACATGTTAACAATTAACATACTTGGCAAATATCTCGACCGACAGCTCTTCGTACAGGCGGCGTTGCTCCGGCGTCAACGTGTCCAGTGACTCTAGCTTGATGAAAGCTTTCGAACAGACTCCGTATGCTTTCATTGAACATGCCGCAAGACCTGAACAGACAGCATTATCAATCAATCGATCAGAACTCAGTCGGTCAATCAGGGTTGCTTTAACAGCAGAACTACTTCAACGTTAGTATAGTAACTGATCAAATTAGACAATGATGTCTAAAACAGCACAATTTGGTACACAATTTGATAAAATGACAATTAAAAAATTACATAGCCAATTGATACGATGAAAACACTATACAAATTCACACAACAAAAAGGCCAAATTAGCTAAATATAGTATTAAACACTACACATATGGTAATCACATAGATAGACTTACCCAAGAGTGAATAAATATCAACTGGATTAATGATGTCTTCATATTCACGCAAGTACAAACTAGTTTTCACGGCATTCTCAAGTTGTCCTAAAAATACACAAATCAGAAAAATGATTAACAAAAAACAACACATCCATTACAAGTTTCCGATGCAAATGAATAACAAAACCAAAAGATGACAAAATTTCGAACTATTAAATATCACTGTTAAAACCACATTCCTCCATAGCTTTGTTGAACAGAATAATACTCCAACAATCGCTACAAGTTTTTTTCCGCTTATAACAACACTATTCTGTACACAACAAAAACACATAATTAATTTGTTAGATTTAGATCTGGCAATTATAACCTAGTGGCAAAAAATATCACGTTTTCTGATATTTGTTGATAAGCACCCTTTAGGCATAAAACAAGACAACAACAAGTAATTTGAGCAAAGCTCACATGACACGCGATAGCAGTGGTCCTACCACCTGGGCAATTGTGCACAGCATGCAATAAAATAATAGTGCATTTCGAAGGAGAACCCAAATTTGAGGCCTCCGTATGGAAGATGCCTTGAATTTAGAAGGTCGATACGAACAGTGTTAAAAATAAACGTTCTATGGTAAAAATTTCATACGCAGGTTGTTCAGGTCTATCTGCAGCCATTTCATCGCAATTTACTCTTGAAATGTGCACCACAGCCAATAGTTGAAAAAACATTAAAACTCATTATTCTGGGGGTTCAAGGCCATTCAAAGTCATCAATGTTGACAGCATTAAAAAGACTGTCAATAGTGCTTGTTATGATAAGCAGCATGTCTGTGCCTAACTGCAATTGTTTTCACACTAGATGAGCCCATACCAGTAAAAATAACCACTTTTCAGGGGGTACTTGTCGCCCGCCTGCGCAAGCGTCCTTGAACCTAGGTTGTCGGCACTTGGACGGCTAAAATCTGCGTTTAATGTTGAAAATTTCATGTGCAGGTTGTCTTGGTCTATCTCCAGCCATTTTGGTGCAATTCACTCTTAAAATATCTGATACAGTCAAAAATTGCAAAAAACTCACTAAAACCACTCTTTTGGGGGTTCAAGGTCCTTCAAGGTCAATGATGTTGATGAATCTAAAAAGCAGGTCACCAGTGCTTGTTATGATAAGCAGTATGTCTGTACCTATCTGCAACCGTTTTCACACTATACGAGCCAATAGCTGCAAAATAACGTCTTTTTAGGGGGTATCCCTCTTTGACGCCCTCGTTTGAGGGGAACCCCTTTACCCAGTGGCACAAAATTTTGTCACAATAAACTAGAGTCCTTGTGGCAGCCCAAAGTGAAGATTTCATGATCCTAGCTTGCACTGTTTTTAATACAATATAACAGTGTAACAAACAGGTGGATGTACTTGGACTGCTAAAATCTGCATTTAATGTTGAAAATTTCATATGCAGGTTGTCCTGGTCTATCTCCACACCGACGGACAGACAGACGCCCAGGCCATGGCTAAGATGCGTGAAGCATTCTGCTATCGTGCGTAAAAATGACTACTAACTGAACGGTTAAAAGTTAACAACTGTTTCCTAACTGAAGCAAATATGACAGTATTAAAAAAGACGACAACAAGAAGCTGGAGTGGCTTGCAGCACCTGCATAGAGCTGTCGCTGAGCCAGTAAGTAGAAGTGATATGCCTCGGCCCCTCGCCAGGCGTTATCAATCACCTTAGTGTCAAACAGAGCTGCTACATCCTCCTCCAGCAACCCAGCCAATGCTGACGCTGCCTGTAAAAAGTGTATATAGCAAAATGCTGGTCGTGTCATATCATTACAATTTTAATTGTATTCAGTTATTGGCTGTATTTCAGTTAGGCAACAGGCAGAGTATCTGGCATACTGCCACAGCAATTGGGAAACGTTTACTTCTTTGGACTGGCTTAACGTGAAGTATCTTCAGTAAATACTTGTCAACTCAACTAACAGGACCACGACAAAACTAAAAGCGGCAAAAGACCTAAGTATAATCACACTGATATATCAGATATATCATTATAGCGCTATTATAATAATAATATTTTTAAATGATCCATGTAGGCCTAATACAAGAAAAGCAATGTTAATTTTATCTAATAAATTTTTAGAATCCCGATGATAATATAATTAGCTGAATGAATGTGAAAAGTATATACTGCAACACACCAATATGTCAACAAGCTCACTAAACCAAACAGAAACAACATAAGATCAAATTCTACTGGATGCTGTAATACAGACGGAAAGCATAAGACTAGCATCAGCAAACGAATACTGCACAGAAAATCACCTGACCTCAGGTCGACGTTTCTTGGTCTTTTCTTTCTGTGAGCTTCTCATGTGCTGGTGATATTGTTCGATAAGCAGCGCTGCGAGGACAAAAAGCTTCTTCACCCGCAGAGGATTAATACGCCGTTGAGCTTCCTGCTCCGCAACCTATAAACACTGCTCAATGCATGACACTGTTCAGAGTAAAATTAAAAGGGAAGAGTAGTCCCATACATAGCCCTGACGTGGATAGCAAAGCAAATAAGCAAATATTTAATACGGCAAATAATTAACTGTCAAGTGTAAATTGCAAACACATGATACTTGGAGCTCTGCTGCGTATAGTAAGAAACTAAGTAATTAACACAAAAAGCACATCAACTGCAATAACCTAAACGTGCGCAGCATGCTGGTAGAACGAAAAGTAGCAATGACTGGTGAGCTGGCTTCGAGAAAAACACAGAAAATGAGTGTGTAGTACTTTGGAGAAAGTCAAGCTAAGCATTCCAAGCATTCCATGACGATCAGGCATGCCAGCAACGCACCCTCCACACGTTGGTAGTTCGACTTGTGGAACCTGCAATGCTCAGCAGACTGCAAGTCCTACTGGATAAAGGCCAGCAGAGCTCAGCCGAGAGTTATGCTGTGCTGACAATTTTTGACATTTATACACCTGGACATCGAGTGAATGAAGAATATAGTACCAGCAATGGTTCAGCACTCAAGAAACTTGCTACGGTTTGACATGACTTGCGCTACCTGTACGGCATATTCTATTCTATTAAACGGCTAGTAGACTGACACAGTAGTCGACGCAGCAAGTGATGAACACATGAACCAATGTGATGATGGAGTCAACCCCGATCATCAAGCAATTGAATTTTGTCACAGCTGGAAAAAACACTTAACACAATGCAGTAGCATTAAATTTAAGTTGCTGAATTTTATTAATTAGACAAACCTGAAACAGCAACTTTGCCGCATCGACCTGGTGATTAGCCTTGCGATACAACTCAACAGCACTAAATGTCTTGTTGTTCTCCAGTAGTGTCTCGGCATACTTCACAAGCAGAGGTTCAGTATCGCGGACGTTGTGGTTACGTGCAAGGTCGATGGCCGTGTTCCACTGGTTCAAATGTACGCAGGTATCAATCGCCTGTTGAACCTTCCCACACTGTCCACCAGTACAAATAATAAGCCATTAACATCTTCACTATGAAGAAACTCTTTCTACTGGCAGCTTTGTGGTGTAATGGTGGGATGTCGACAAAATGTGCCAAGCATATAAGAGACTTTCGCAGCATGCACTACCTGCTTACTTGCTTACTATCAAAAGGTTCCGAGTTTAACTCCTGGTATGGTTGCTATCAAATGGTTACTAATTGGACTGGTGACTGTCTGTGGACAGGTAAAACATCTTGGGAATAACCAACCACATGATCAACTCAGCCTTCTGGTGCAGATAATTAAGTACCATCTTGCCCAGACCGGTGTGCATTTGTGTTAAATGGCAGATAACAGTGTATGATTCTACATGGTAAATAAATGTACAAAACATCAGTTTATACACTTGTTAATGACAACATATAAGGACTTGCACATCAAAAACAGCAAAAATTACAGAAACTGATATTGCCTGCATCACACTGACTGTGTGTCAATGGGCTGTTGAATAATATCACCTTTTGTAATTTTTCTGTTTTCGATGTGCAAGTCCTTGAATGTTGCCATTAACAAGTGCATAAACTTATGTTTTGTACATTTATATTTGCTGTTTCATTAGCAAAGTAATGTTTTCCTATAGTTGATCAGTTACAGAGGTAACTTGCCATAGATATTTTACAATCACGATCTTGACCATTTGGGGTCAAGTGACATTCAAATGGCAACAAGGGTCGGTTGTGGTGGAATTAGATTGGCCTCATTAAATAGCCCGTCCCCCAAAACCTCCCATTAGACGCAAAGATCTTGGAGATATCTCTTACAGAATCCGAATTATAGCACTTTTGTCTCAAATTTTGTTGCCATGGCAACAAAGGTCAGTCAAGGTAAAATTCTATTGGCAGTATTCGATGGCCCAACCGTGAAAACCCCCCTATAGATGCAAAGATCTCGCAGATATCTCTAACAGAAACCGAGTTTTAGCCCATTTTGTCTAAAATTTCATTGCCTTGGCAACCAGGGAGGGTCGCGGCAAAATTTCATTCGCAGCATTCGATGGCCCAACCCGGAAAACGCCCTATAGACGAAAGATCTCGCATATATCTCTAGCCAAAGTTTTTGTTGCCATGGCAACCAGGGAGAGTCTGGGGTAAATTTGAATGACACTGTTAGATTGGCCATCCCCAAAAACCAGACCCTAGAACCAAAAATTACGACTCAGTCTTACACACAGCCAAAGTTATGACCGTTTAAAGAATTGTTTAACTTTCCCTATAGGCACATTGTAATTTTGTTCGAATTTTTCTAGCAAATAAATTAAGTATGACATTTTAATTTTCTAACCCCCCATAAAACACACACTTGCCTCATACTGCATCGTTTGAGCCATCGCGTGCAAAAATCCGCCTAGGGATCTGACCTGTAGGTGAGTTTCTGAAAACAAGTATATGGCCATATTTTTTAAAGTATATTTTAAAGTATATTTGCCAAGAAGCCCCACTTGGACAGATTTACATGAAATTTTGCATGATGGGTCAACTAGCCGACGTAATCAACTATGCCAAATTTTATCTCAATCAGATCAGGAGTTTTGATTCTGTGGAGGTCAAATTTTTGGCTCTCCCATAGGAAAAAAGTCGCCATTAACACACGGCTTGAACTATCGTTCAGCCTGTGATGATGCTCTGAGATTAGTTCTTATGAAGAGCTACCAAATCTTTAATCTCTTTTAAACGTTAACAAGAACATACAATTTACGTGAGCAAAACAAAAATCAGTTTAAAACACTGTGTGCAAACTGCCAGGCTTTCATTAATACTCTGAATGTGACATTTCAATATGTATTCTCTAAAACATGCTTTTACTACTTTGCTATATACACTGTGTCCCAAAAAAGCTTCCATGACATTTTCAACTATAACTTGAAAAGCAATTATCAGATTTTGATAATTTTTGGTAGAAATATTCCTGACACAACTTGCCATCAAACGATCATTGAGTTTTCCACCTCACCCAACGTTTGTTTCTGCACTACCTGGGAAAAACACAACCAGTGACATATCACTTTTTCATCCAATGTGATATTATTGCTTAATTTATTTTGTTCACATTTCTGACATTTTGGCTGACAATTCATCCAGCTGTACATTTTTCAACTGCCTACAGTAAAATTGCTTGAAGTGTTGGCCCACTATGTGAACACAGGCAAGGAGACACTTTCTCCATTCATTGACAGCAGTATCGATAATGTTCTGCTCTAGACCAATCCAGGCTATACCAGTCACTTCTTGACTTTGCAAACATTCCTAAACTTCATCTGGTAGACACACTGCTGCATGACAGTCAAACCTTGTAATAGATGGCATTTACTGACTTTTTTCATTCATTTTAAAACGTATTATGCTTGGTCTGCTTTCCACAGGTAGTGCAAAAGCAGATGTTAGGTGAAGTGAGAAATAAAACATGTATTTAATAGCCAGCTGTGTCAGAAATATTTGTGCTAAAAATTATTAAAATATGCTAACCTTTCTTTAAGTTACGGTCAATAATGTCGGGGATGTTTTTTCAGGTTTTCTGCTTATTTCAACACATTTTGCTTGATCTGTTTTCCCTAAGTAGTGCAAAAAACATACATTGGGTGAGGTGGAAAAGTGAACAGTCATTTGATGGTAAATTGTGCCCGGAATATTCCTACCAGAAATTATCAAAATCTGATATTCGTTTTCAAGTGACGGTTGAAAATGTCAGGGATGCTTTTTTGGGACACAGTGTATAGCTGAAGATGGATGGGCATCATTCTGCAATATGTTCTGTTCAAAATAACATTTCTAACAAATGTGACCTTTTATATGTACAATTTCTGAATTATGCAGAACACTGTATGTTTTTCTGTGACTGTGTATGTTTTTGTAACTATGAGGACACTGACAAAACAGACAACAAGAAACCCAGCTGTCAACAGAGAAAGCCTACTGTACTGCCTTTGTCTCAAGGCCAGTGTCCAACTTTCAGTCACGAGAGGAAGCAATTACCCTAGGGTGACTACATTTCCATAGTCGCCACGTTAACGCTGCTCTGGAATGCTACAATCAATGCAAGTATAACAGACGTCATGCATGATCACCTTGCCAAGAGTTATATCCCCAGATGTACTGTATTATTTATAAATAAATTACAGTCCATTTGAAAGAAAAAGAGTTGTAAAGGGTCCAACTTCGTGCAACAGAATAGCTGTTGGGCAACCCAATTTACTTGTTCGAACTGCATATCAGACCAACAAACGACCAATAAACGGACACAATCTTGTGCTAAAGGCATAACCATTGGCATGGTTAGAAAATGACTGCATTACCTTCAAGTAAGCATCAACAGCTTCCTGACACATTCCAACTGTCACAAACATCTCTGCTATCTCCTGCACACATCCAATCAGAAGCATCAAGTAATCATCAAATGAAATTAGTTAAAGTTTATCGAGCAAAAACGATACATTTTAAACCAGAAAATGCTGAATTTCTAAGATATAGCTTTCACTTTCACAACTGTTACTACACCGCTGCATTTGTGCTACATAATGTATTTATGTACTTCCAAACTGGTGACTGACTGTATATCGGCAAATACCAGTTGATCATTTACGATCAGTCAATCATGTACATTCACGGTTCACTTATCAAACCAAATAGCTATAGCATGTCAAGGAGCAGCAGATATGATCGAGATTCGTGTTATACATTAAGTTTTATCATGCTCACAATTTACCATACATCAACAAGAAATGTACAGAAAACAGCTGACTGATTCAAGCGACAACGTTAGATAAACACCGGGAGCAGTTTGTGGTTTTCCGGCAAATGACTGGCAAGAGTCCTGAGCCTGGTGTAGTCTTCAAGCATGTAGTAGCACATGGCAATGCGTTGCTGGTTGCGACCCTGTACGTAATACTGCACTGCCTGCTGCCTACAGCATGCAATTCACCACACCATCATAACAGCAGTCACTTCTTTAACTTCATACACAAACAAGCACACATAGCATGTGTATCATCGTAGAAGGCACTCCCAAAAAAGTATTCAAGGATTCGTTTAAAAACTGCCGGGATAGTACTGTGCTAATGAATATAGCCATGGCACTTCAACCACCAACCGACTAGAGTAGACCAGCCAGATGCCAAAGAACCACCTAGCCGAGAACAACTGATAAGAACGGCCAGCCCCAGAACTTCGGAAAAAGCTAAGGATATACTTGATGGCACGTCATCAATACAGCAACACTCTGATAGGAGTTTGCCATCAAAAAAAGAAAAACAGTTATGACTATCAAACAGCTTCACACAAAACTTCTGACTAGTTTCAACTGGTCTCAGTCATCAAAGCAAAACCTAATGGGATTGCTGCAATGGATATTAACAACTCCATGAAGAAACCAACATCTATTTGGAGTAAGCAAAAAATTGCCTGCAAGTTAATGTATTTATTACAGTACATTCTGTATAGTCACAGACAGAATGAGTGACATGAACCGACAACGCAATAATCGTACCCCACTGAAGTGGTCATTGACTCGTCAGTGACAAACACATTTCTAAACAACATATGTGAGGCCACATTTAAAGCCGCATAATAACACAAAAATAAGAAGTTGAAGAAACCATTTCTGTCGGTCGGCATAGTAGTCACCAGCAGCACTGCACGCCTCCTCCATCTGTTGGTCGTCACCAAATGAGCCGGTCTGCAGCAGCTGGACCACACGAAACCAATCACCAAGCTTCTTGCGCAGTGCCACGGCTAGATCCCTGCAACGACAAAGCACTCGACTTAACCGTGTGTGACTAAAAATATGTAACAGATGCTGGCTTCAACAGATCTGCTGATCATCTGCCAATATCCTGCAAATCCGGCCGCAGCAGAATTTTTGGCCAAATATCAGAAATTGGTCGGATTTAGTGAATTTCAGAACCGATGCCATGTATACAGACTACATAACGACAAAAAAAGTAACAAAATGCATCTTGGTGCATTATCCTTTGAGTTACTTGATGGCTTGAATGACTTTCGATGACAGCAGACTGAACTACTATAATCACATAGCATGATAACATGGTATTCATTCGCATGAAAGTACACTCACATAAATGTTTTATCAGAATTGTCGAAAGCAATGATTATGCAAGTGCAGTTATTTTTCAACCAATTCAATCTATTTTGTGGACATCAAGCTAAACATACAAATATCAACTTTCACCTCACATTGTAGCAAAAACAATAGTTGAGAGTTGTCACTAAATGGCAAAAGTTTAAAAAAATAAACTGCAATATTTTGGCCATGAGATTAGCCATGTCTCAACGTCAGTCACTGTCAAAGCATGTGCAAAAGATTGGTAAAACAATTATTCTCTTAAGCAGAAAAAAAACAGAAATCATACTTTCGGTCAAGGTCAATGTACAGTTTCTCAGCATCATCGTAACGACCAAAAAAAGCTGCTATCTCTGCATGCTTCATGCTGTCATTCTGACATTGCACACACAATGCACCTAGGTATAACCTTTCTATCTTTTAGCAAATTAAAAAGACATTACATTACATGACAAATGCACACATAATGACTTTAACGATAACAAATTCACAAAATCTCTCTTGCAGTGCAGAAACTATTCTGAGTACCGAAAGACCGTTGATGCCACATGCTGAAAAAAGAAATGTCACCACAAACACAAAAAAAATTCCCACACCGCTGTGAAGTAAGCATAGCTGCCTATAGGCAAATATGTGGCTTAAGACGACTCTTTTGGTCCAAAAATCAGCTGCCAGTATCTGGCGCTGTTTTACATTAATCAAAGAAATCAAGTTAACTCTCAAGATAACTGTGCCCTAATGACAGCACCAATCCTTAAAAAATTCTGATTTTGATTATTATTAGTATTACGTTAACTCGGATGAAATGCAAAAAGTGTTGTTATTATTAATTTATAATCATTAAACTGCATATTCTCACCTGCAGATTGCTAAGTCGTTTGACCAGCTGAATGCCTGCATAATCCTTGCAGCGGACAAATGAATGTTCGGCAACCTTTAGGTTCAGTTTAGTCAATGCATGTTCCGCCATTAGATGCCTGAGCGACAACAACTATACACATCAACTCGAGTAGACTAGCAACTACCATGTCATGTGTTCAGTGTCCAAACTACATGAAAGCCAGAGTATGTCAGTGTAGTAGACAAGTAAGCAAACGAGCATGAATTTATACAATGCATTCCGTTAAACAAAACCTCTAATGCCAATAAATGCTATAAGATCTAATTAAAAGCCCAACTTCATGTACCAAACTGCAGAATGTCATTATCAAAGTCTCCCCTTCAAAGCCTCAATTCTGGAGCCTTCAGCAAATGTTACAAATATTATCATATCACATATAACAGAGTCACAATTTACAATTACCACCAATTTTCATGTTTAGCTGGGTAATACAGATGACAAGTCAATGATCAAGTAGTATGGTGTAAACACTTTACAAAATGGATGCCCTCTTCCTCATACTCAACATGCAGAATGAATCCAATGACCTTAATAAATATACTAAAGCACTCAAACACATATGCAAAAACTTGAACACAGCCAGTTCAAGCTGATCGCACTCTATAGCTATAACACTATGGTGGTGCTATACAAATGTATTATTATTATTATTATTATTATTATATACATTTTTAAATAGCTGCCAATCTTAATTTGAGTACACTCTTGTAAGCAACTATAGTTGCAAGTGTCACACAACTATTATACTAAAATAGAAAGTTAAAAACAAAAAGACAAAAAGTTAATTATATGCAAATATATGCAGTAGCTGATGGGTCACCAACCAAAGACGTGGATGTTGGTGCGACTCAATGTATTTCAGCGCTTCTTCAATAGTCGAAGACTCAAGACATGACCTCACTTCACGCAGAGACTGCAACAGTTAGTACACAACATCACATATACTGACATTGATAAAAAATCAACCTCTATTTCTATACACTACCTCAAACAATTCTATTTCTCATTCTGCTGACCAGTGACATCATCTAAGGTTATTTACATATGCACATTACTCAACTATGATGATTTGTGCATTAACGAAAAAAAAGATTAACTCGCTATACAAATTACTTACTTGTACTCCCTTACTTATGTACTTCACTAATGTCCAAGACTACACTAGTGGTAAAATGTCAAACCATCTGCACTCTGGCCAATGCTACCTTGAAACATATGTCACAAATATTATTAAACGTACTTTAGTAAGCATAGCTACAGTCTGCCTTTATGGTCAAACTGGTCAAGCGCACTTGCTCACCTTTGCCTCGGTGACAACAATGAATTCTGCTTCAGGGACATCAGGTTTCGACATGATCTCGTCCAGCAGCATGCAGTGCACCTGCAGGTCTTTAAACTGGCAGATGTAACCGCTGCTTAACACTGGCTCCTGAACATACAGACAGAGATCTAACGTCAACTTAACAGTGTAGAAATAATATCAAAACTACTGCTACTGTGCCACTACAACTTCCACAAAAATTGCTGTTGTGTTTTTGTTTAACCATCCTATATTTCTGAAGTTACTCTTTTCCTGAAAAAAAATGCAAATGACTGAAAAAAGAAAATGTTAATAAACAATAACCAAAACAGCAAACTGTTTAAATGATTTCATATAAAAACCGTTCTCATTCATAAATATAACACATGCAACATCCATCGTCAACAATACAGCAATCATAAAAATGGAAATATATTATATGACAAAGGCTAAATACAGACCTCCGATTCTGTTCCATGGAATAGAAGAAGCCGAGTCTTTTCCATCAGAGCAAACAAATCTGGATTGTCCTGTGGCAAAACGAGTAACTTTATCAATGTAAAATAAATTTCTTGTAAGTTATCACAATGAACAATGTGTTTTGGCAATACGATAGTTTATACCGTAATTAATGTTTACTTAGATAGAAACATTAATCATAACTCCTTAAAAAGGAAATGATAAGATAAAAATGACCCACGTTCTAGCATTGCAACTATCTATAACAGTCATGCACAGTATCTGAAATAGCTACCATCCAAAACTGTTTTAACAATGCACACAAAATCACATCTTATAGATGTGTACATTATACTATCAACAGCACAATCATGAGACCTTCTGTTCAATTTCTTTCAGTTTTGTGTTTCTTTTTGTACACATGAAATGCATAAATATGACAAATGCGCAACAAAGAATTTGACACAATAAAGCTCGACAGATTAATGCCAGACCTCGGCCCACTTTACACTCCAGACATCTTTGCGCTCTAGTCGGCTGTCGGCCGAAGTGTTCTGTCCACTCAGAGTATCAATGTTGTATAAAGTCATGACTGCTGCGTCATCCACGACCGCAAGCCGGCTAAATCAATCAAACGTACACACAGAAACCATTATCGTACTGTACAATACGTCTTCAATTCATTCCTTCTGTTACATCTCAACAACAGAAGCACTTGCAAAGCAAAAAACATCTCTGCCGAGATGTCAAATTATGACACTGCTATGAACTCAGACTAATCACAAAAACGTTTTGCATTATACAGCTAGTAAAGTCAATATTATACAGCAAGTAGTCAATATAAGTAATAATAGAATATGGCTATCGCAGTAAAAAAAGCTACTATACCAACAAAAATTGAGACAAAATTGGGAAAAGGGTTTTCCCTCCCACTAATAAACTCACTATGATTTTTGGAGCCACTAACACTTGTGCAAAATATCATAAATTTTTTTGAGTATTATGACGACAAGACAAACAGACGAATAGAAAAAGGTAAACTAATTTCAAATTCCTGCCAAAAAACACAAACATATGCCATAATTATCATAAATATTTTTCCTGTCTTGTTTCATAAGACTTAAATAAATGAATCAGTAGTCATGGGCACTATCTGCAAGCCTTGCCTTGCCTAGCCTTGGAGTAGTCCGTCGATTACGACGATGACGATGTGCTATAGGTCAGTCGGGTATGGCTTTGGAGGTGGCTACGAAGCCCGAAGTCTGATGCACAGACTCTGCCACAGATGTGACAAGTGGCACCGGAAGAAGAAGTAGATGCTGCGTGTCTACGAGCACGTCTGCTTTCAGCATCAGCAGCATAATTGGAGCGAAAGATGGTCAAACCCTGATTGCACATGGTACGCCAGGTATCGCGGTCAGAGACAAGGACTTCTAGTTGCTCGGGCAGTATACTGCACTTCTTAAGTGTGTCTTTGATGTGGATAGAGAAGCGCTTTTTCTGACCTCCGGCAGTCCTCTGCAACTGCTGCAATGCACCGTAGAGGAGACGACGGGGGAGGCGGTATGATGGCATCCTGCTGACATGTCCGAGCCAACAAAGTTGCCTCTGCATGATCCATGATTCTATGCATTCCGAGTAAGCTTTTCGCCGGATCTCAGCGTGAGGTACCTTATGCCACCATCGAACACCAAGTATACTTTGAAGACATTTAATGTGATGAGCCTCCAGGGCTTTCACATGGCGGCGATAGTGTCCAGCTCTCACATCCATAGAGGAGGATAAAGACAGATGGCATGGTAAACAGCGACCTTGGTGGCGACTGTAAGATTGTGGTTGAGCAACACATGTTGGGAGAGTCGCCCAAAGGCAACGGCTGACAGTTTGATACGATAGTTTATTTCATTGGTAAGATCGCAGTCCTCTGTCAGGATGGATCCAAGGTAGGTGAATTGATGAACGTTATTGAGGTTAGAGCTGGCAATAGAGAAGGTTGGGGTTACGGAGGTTTGTGCTGCTGAGACTTGGGCCAGGACCTCGGTTTTGTTTACGTTGACGACGAGCCCAGCACGTTGGTAACAGTCGGACAGAGAATCTAGGTTCTGTTGCAACCCGGAGGCTGTGTGACTTGGGAGGGCAGCGTCATCTGCGTATTAAAGTTCAAACACATGTGTGCTTTCAACTTTGGTCGCTGCCTGCAGTCGGCGAATGTTGAATAAGCTGCCATCAAGGCGATAATGGATACCAACACTGTCTGCAGGAAGAACTCTGTTAAGAAAAAGCAGTGTTATTGCTACCAGGAATAAGTTGAATATGACTGGAGCTAATACACAGCCTTGCTTAACTCCCACGTTGACCATGAATGGATCAGATTCAAGTCCGCCTAAGACCACTCTTGCTGACATGCCATCATGAAACTCGCGGAGAACAGCAAGAAAATGCGGTGTACAGCCAAACTTGCTAAGAATGCCCCATAGAAGAGTTCTATTGACGGTGTCAAACGCCTTTGTGAGGTCAATAAATGCAAGATATAGGCTGGTGTGCTGTTCACGGCATTTCTCTTGAAGTATTCGAGGGACAAAGACCATGTCTATTGTGCTCCTGTTTCAGCGAAAGCCGCACTGAGACTCTGGCATAACGATGTCGATTACGTGAGTTAAAAGCCACTGGAGCATAACACGTGTGAGGATCTTGCCTGTGACAGACAGAAGGGAAATACTTCTACTATTGCCGCAAATTGCCTGGTCCCCTTTGCACTTGAAGATCGTGACAATGTTCGCATCCTTCCACTGCTGAGAGAGTTGTTTAGAATTCCAGGTAAGAAGAATGAAACGGTGCAAGCCTAGTAGTCAGCAGGCCTACAAGTTACCTAAAATAATTTCTTTTTAATGTGAAAAAGTAGACATACGTTGAAGTATTGTTAAGTGCTAGTATGGTGGCTTTCGGTTTCACATTGAATTTGTTGGTGAGTGACAGAGCAGGCATCATGTAACAGTTAACGCTTCCCGAATCTCGTGCCTACATTAACACGCACAACATGCAGTGAGTGACTAATGACCAATATTATCAATGCGGACAAACATTCTACCAAAACAACAACAGCTAAACTAAACTCAAGCACAGAGCAATGATTCTTTCTGAGACTTTGGCGCTTTATAAATCATTTACTTACCTACTTACTTATAAACCCACTTGTGTTTTCTAATACCAAACACACCACAGGACAAAGGGTCTCTGCTTTTCCTAGATTTTGCATGCTCACAGCTGCTTAAACCGTCATTCTCCAGGTTTTTCTATATCAGACAAGATTCAGCAACTAAAAGCTCTGTCAGCAACTCTTTCACAAGCCAAATGCCCCTACTAACATCCAACCAACAACGTCAGTGTAGTAAAATGCAATGTTCGATTCCTGTACATAGCAAAAAAAACGAAGCTCAAATAACATTCAAAACAACTCATACAATAAAACCAATACACAAACCACTGTAAAAGTATTATATGGTGGCAGAGTAGAATGATTAATGAACTGATTAAACAAAAACATAAAAATAATGTTTAGTCAATTTTTTAATCAACTGAAATCAAAATCAAAATAAAATTTTACAAATATGAATGCACATACGTGGACTGCATCATTGTCATTGTTTTCTGATTTTGTTTGTACCCTTTAGTTTAGGAAAAATAACAACTACCGGTAATTGAATTCTATATAATATGTGGTGTTTCCGGCTGACAACTAAAACCGATAAAAATTAATAGATTAATTAAAGTTTTAAAAAATTCAATCAATACTTTTCTACCAAAAATTAACAAAAATATTAAATACGTGCAACATACAACAAGTAGGGTTTTCTCTGACACACACACTGCACAGATTGGATCTTTTGTTGGCTGCAAAAAAAACATACACAACATATACGTTTATTAACTGTAACCATCAAATAGAAGAGCCCAACTGTCGCTGCCAATCGTGCTCTGCCTGTCACAATATGCCAGTCACTACATTTAATAATTTACTTATCATTTAATAACAAAATAATACTATATCTGGTATAAGTAAGTAATTAAGACAAGACCACCATTATAAAACCACCGTTATACAGGGTGCAGCAGAAAAAAGTGGGCCCCTAAAGTTTTTCGCTGTTTTCTCAGCAACCATTTAGAATTTTAATTTAAAATTTTACAGACTGATTTAATAAAACCTTCTACATCTAACGTAAAATTTAATTCTGTTGAAAAACGACGAAGTTACAGATTTTTTAACATGACCGCCTACCAATTTTTCAGCATTCAAAAATGTTCCAGCTACAACACCAATTTAATAACATCGTTGAACAACACAGTTAAATAATGATCAAATGCCAGAATTCCATTGTCACTGCGAATGTTCGAAGTGTTCACCACCAGCTCCAAGTTACAACACGAGCCTCCAGTCCCTTTATTTGAGAAATTTTTTACAGTCTTGTCGATCAGTCCCTGTGGCAGGTTGTCCCAAATAACCTGAAACACTTCCTTGAGTTAGGCGCTTGTTTTCGGCTTTGTTTTAAGCACGCGGTAAGCCTCCAACATTGCACCCCATACGTGATAGTCCATTTAGTTTATATTCGGCAAATTTAGAGGCAGACTATTGGCCTTTTGTGATGATATCTGGACAGCTGGCCCGCAGCCAGTTCTGTGCCCTGTGCGGCGTTGTGTGCTGTGTGTGCTGACGCGCCTTCCTGCTGGAAGATGAATCCGGTGGGCAGCCGGCGATTGCTTTAAAGAAACGATAATTTAGTGATAATATATAAACAATATAAATGACTGTTTATCAGAACGTTACTATGACGTCATCAGCAGTAACGTGTAACCAGTTTTTGAAAATTAAATAGCATTTTTAGCTTGAACATTTTTTAATGCTGAAAAATTGGTAGGCGGTCATGTTAAAAAGTCTATAACTTCGTCATTTTTCAACGAAATCACACTTTACTTAACAATTAGATGTAGAAGGTTTCACTAAATAAAGCCGTAAAATTTCATATTAAAATCCCAAACGGTTGCTGAGAAAATGGCGAAAAACTTTAAGGGTCCACTTTTTTGCCATTAGTGGACCAAAATTTACCAAATTTTTTTCATTCAACACCAAAAGGATAGTCGTTGATAACGCCGTTTTTGGGTTGTCGATATCTCAATGCATTTCAGAGATGTTCGCGATCAAAGTCGATAGCTGTCCTAAATCTCACCAAATTTTAGAAATTTTTTGCCCTCCCATATTTTGAGGGAACTGTGCCCCCTAAAGTTGTATTCGCGTTATTACCTCCACCTAGCGGCAAATCACGTGGCAAAGTTTCGTGGGGCTAAACTCACTACAGCCAAAGTTAAAGACACACATTTACTAAATTTTAAGCCAATTCTGGACCCCTCTTGGTCATTAGTGTGTCTAAAAATTTTGGTGTGCAGCACCCCCTCAGGGCAGAAATATGGTCTTCCAAAAGTCGTTTTGGGTGGGTATGATTCCACCTCTAGACCTCCGACGTTAGTGGACCAAAGTTCACCAAACATTTTACATCTAACGTGTGAGGAATCCTGGTAAATCAAATACATGACCGATTTTGAATATCTGAAGTTGTTTTGAAATTGCGCCAAATTTTGCATGTTTTTCGCCCCTAAAATTTTTTTGGAAAAGGGTCCCAGGAAATTTTGGACCGGCATTATAAAAGTGGGCCTACTACAAATCACGGTGCAGAATTTCACGCCGATCGGCCAATAAAGCTTGGAGATCTTGTGTTGGAATAAAAAAGTAAAAAAAAATAAATATTTGGGGCAAAGCTGAACGTGAGTCTGCCCGATCCAATGGTACCATTGACAGCCCCCTATATGGCATTTAGCCACAGTACAAAACGTGACAGACATATCACAGATGATGGGCAGATGGATGACACATCATGTTGTCAGCAACTGTGACCATTAATGGTCGGCCAAAAACGATGCACCAAACAACGTGCAAAAATGGCATTAATTTAAATGCTACAGCACATTGAAATGTCACATTAACATCAAAAAAATCTTTTAGCTATTAGTAATGTAAATTGCAAATTATTTACTCTGATTATTGGAACACAAGTCTTCTCAATACAAAACCTTAATGAAATTTTACTCATTTTGCTGCATCAAAATAAAATCTGTACAGCTGTGCACCAATTAGAATCAACGATTCTACAGGGAAAGTTCTAACAGCATGATTCTAACCAACCAGAGAAGCCTTGTTCCAATCAACAGCATCTTCACCCATGCCGGATGGAACGTCATCCACATGAAACAGTCTATCACACATACAGGGTGTGGCAAAAAAATGACCAAACTGGTTTTTGTCACAACTTCATCAAATCTCCACCAAATTTGATAATTTTTGGCACACAGATAGCCAAAATGATAAAATTATGTGAGGTACACTTATTGTCCACCTCACCTAATTTATGTCAACGTAAAACATGGATGATGCGAATAGTTACATTATGCGGTTATTATCAGTATCAGATTGCTCACCTTTTCATTATCAACTCGACAAAGGGTGCCACGTGATTAATTAATTTTGTGGTATTAAATATTCTACGCTGAAAATAGCAGACAAGAAAATAGCTGACGTATGAGCTTAAAACACATCTAATCTATGAATGAGTGCTGTGATATTGATCAGTTGATCAATAATGCCACTATCAGCCGTGGCATCACATCTAAGCCAGTATGTACTTTTTGGGCATAAATTCTAAATATTTAGAAGCATGTTGCTACACAAACTTATAATTCTGCAGAATAAATCACATTTTAGTTTATCGTGTGCTTAATTAAGTTGTTAGAACTTTTACGGTGACAACAACTAAGCATTAAGCAACAATTTAGAGAATCTGCATTTAACACAGTAATTCATTGACATAAATTAGGTGAGGTGGACCTCACATAATTCTATCATCTTGGCTATCTGTGCACCAAAAATTATCAAATTTAATGGAGATTTGACGAAGTTCTGACAAAAACAAGTTGAGTCATTTTTTGGGACACCCTGTACACACACTTGCAGATTGTCATCTACACTCAGTCCAGTTTCATTTACAATATTTTTTCCATTTATTACTCAAAGCAAACAAGCTTACTTTTCCAAAATAACCCCGGGTTAAGCTGGCTGTCTGAAAAAATGCAAGAATTGCTGTAACAGGACGTTTAGTTTACAAATCATGGTCACAGCATTGCAGAAACACATGAGTAAACATGTGAGCAACGTTTTTATGAGCAACTAGAAATACGTTCTGTAGAACGAGATATCTGTCCCATTGCCATGCTATATAGCCTAGCAGCTGCAAACAAAGCGCAATTATCTTTCACGGGGGCCGAGTTGTAGTCAATTTTGTCCCAAAATTTGTTACCATGGCAACAGGGGTCGGCAGGCGAGAAATTTAAATAACACCATCGAATAGCCTGGGCCCAAAATAAGGGTGTAGGTGAAAACACCGTGCAATTATTTTTCACGGGGGCCGAGTTATAGTCAATTTTTGTCCCAAAAGTCGTCGCTATGGCAACAGGGGTTGTCAGGAGAGAAATTCAAATGACACCATCGGATAGCGTGGGCCCAAAAATAGGGGGTAGGTGAAAACAACGAGCAATTATGTTTCACAGGGGCCGAGCTATAGTCAATTTTGTCCAAAAATTCGTTGCCATGGCAACATGGGTCGACAGGGAAAATTTAAATGACACCATCAGATAGCCTGGGCTTGCAAATAGGGGGTAGGTGCAAACAGCGCACAATTATCTTTTATGGGGACCGAGTTATACCACTTTAAAGTCCCCATAGGCCATAATGCAAATTTTTAAAAATTGGGGTAAAATAGGAGGAAAAGTTGTCACATTTTTATCCCAAACTCGATTTTACTTTTCGGGCCCCAAATCACTGTGCAAAATTTCATCAAAATCAAATCAAAATTGTGACCGTAGGAGTGTTTACAGACGGACTGACAGACTGACAAAATGACAGATAGATGCAAGTGATTTTATAATCTGTCCCATGCTATGCTATAGCAACGTGACAGATAAAAAGCCATCGGTTACTAACTTCTCCATGCCAGCCTTGAGTCGATTTGACACTTCCATGATTGCACGTTGTTTGATGTTTTTGAACTGCCACATGTAGAATGCTGCCCTAGATGCCACCACAACGTGACTTGCTGTCATAGCAACATAAGCTGGTGCCACGTCAATGTATTTGAAGTCCAGCGGAGTGCCGATCGAGTTGCAAAGAATGATGACAAATGGTTGCTGCAAGTGGCAGAACCATGCAAATTTTCCCATTAAAATGACTACATGCACCAGTAAACTAATAAAAAGCTACTTTAGTTACACAACACAAAAGACTTGGCAATGATAATAAACCAGCCTTTAGTGGCAGCATGTCAAAAAACCGACAAAATACTGCTCCTCTCGTATGCCAGCAATCATACAATGGATACCATACCCACCATACCAGGTTAGTGCTCCAAAACCCAAAAGATTTTTAAAAACCATAGGAAAGGAGCCAACAAAGAGCAGACCAGCTCTCTTTTGAACAGATAAGTTACACCTTGCCTGTGGTAATGTACTGGTTGATCCTCAGCTTTAATGCCAATTTTGGCTTCACAGCCATCTATGACTTCACAGTCTATGTCTTCACAGCCATCCACGGCTTAAAAGCCACTTACTGTAACCTTCGGTTACATTTGGGAATGTGCACTGGGCTGAACTTATACGGCCTCGGTGCTGCCTGGCCCGAAGGTAAGCTAAAGTAAGGTAAGAATGCATACCATAAGGAAAAAAATTGCAACATCACATGCAAAGTGACAACCAGCAAAAAAAGTGCAACCTACAAACAATGACAAGTCCAGTTATTACTAACTGATAATTATCAGTATACCTGCATAGAAAGGTCATCAGATCTGGTCACAATGCAGCAAAAGTCACTGCAAGCAGTGATTGCTAACAGACTTTTGAAAGTCTTCACGTGTTTCTGCAAGCAAACATCAGCAATAACTAATCTTGAACCTGACTTTTTTTAAAAAAATCTATGTATTGTAGCTGCAGACACAACTGTAGGAATTACATCAACTGCAACACCAGTAGTACTAGACAAAATATAAATGTATCAACCCAGAAATAGGAATCTAAATGTCTTCACAGCACTCAGGCAAAGACATACACGAACAAATGCATATTCACTTAGTTTCATAAAATGTCACTGATTATGCAGTATTTCTCTGCAGTAATTTTCCAACCTCTGACTAGGATAAGGTTCTATACTCCAACTGGGGCAAAGGTGGGGTGCTCATCTCCCTTTCTATGGCTGTTGAGCCTGCAGGTAGACAGACCACTGAATACGTGACGCATGGCCAGTGCGACGCCAGACCTACGGTTACCTTCTCAGTCACAGAGTGTAACCGCCTTTTGACTGGTACCAAATTATACTGCTTGGTAAACAGAGGCACATGTGTGTCAACAACTTGCCCAAGGTTGTTATCTGGCAGTGCAGAGGGTGACAGTCAAACCTGCAACTTCAGAGTTACCAGTTTGACCCTTTGCATTACCAACAAGCCACACACAACCTTTGACTATAGTGACTAAATATTACACCAGCTTTTCAATTCCCTCAGGAAGTTAATGTAATATTTGGTAAGTGGGGTTAAAGATAGAGATAGCAAGCCATCCCCCTAGCAAACATGCACAGCTACACAATTAGCAACTTTTTAGCATTAAAAAAATGTTAAAAACAGCATTATGCCTAATGCCACGAGTCAGATCTAACCTCATTGTTGACGGTATTGAAGAACATAACAAACTGATCCATACTGCCATGCTGAGTGTATGAATAGACCACCGTGTTGGCAAAGTACGCCCACTGCCAACAACACATACGTTAGCTAGTGCATCAGTACATAGGCATGCAGACAGTTTAGAAATCTGCATCAGGGGCCTAAGTTATAAAACATCGTAAGACAATCCTAAAATTGTCGTAAAATCCTCGCAACTTTGTCGTATCTTTATCATAAATCAACAAGTTACGATGTCATAAGATTGTTGTAAAAATTTTGTATCCGAATTTTGGAAGCTGATTTTACGACATCGTAACTCTCGCAATTTTGTCGTAACTCCGTAGTCGCTAAAAATAGCCAGCCAATCTATCACCGTTACGTTGACCTCAACCACGATCTCGTCGATCTCAACCAATCACAGTGACACCGAGCTGGTGGCGCAGAGTGCTGCATGTCGATCGTCTGCTTCCACCGCTGCCATCGGTTACCAATGTAAACAATAACAAGTAAATTGATTTTGCGGCAAATTCGCTGCCTGAAGTTAAAGCAAACAAAATTTATACGTATTACGGCACTATGTGAGAATTATATACTAATGAAAAATCAAAATAATTACTGCATGCATGCTTGATGCTGTCATACAACAGCTAATAAAGTGGCGTACGTTTTGTCGTAACTTTTGTCATAACTTTCTAGTAAGATTTTTTTGTAAATCACATTTTATCGTAAATCTGTCATAAACCTTCCGTACGTCATAACATTGGGCGACTTCACTTTTTGACTTAGACTTTCGCCGAGTCGTTTCGCTGAGCCAAAGCTAAAGCTGAACGCTAAAGTCTGTACTTAGACTAAAGTTCAACTAAACGATTAAAAATGGCGAAAAACCGGTAAACCTGACAAAAAATAAATCAACCAGTTACACTTGAACTTGCTTATTTAATTGTGCCGCACACGCAAATGACATAATTACGTAACGTCTTACATCATTGTGTAGCCATTACGGTGTTTATTATTGGTACCAGACTGTTGTAATTTACTAAACTATCCGTGTTAGTCACCATGTTTTCGCTCAGCGAAATCACTTCACTTTTTGACTTAAGTAGGTACTTAGACCGAAGTTTAGGCTCAGCGAAAGTCTCAGCGAAAGTCTAAGTCAAAAAGTAAAGTCACCCATTGTCTTACGATGTTTTGTAAATTAGGCCCCAGGACAATAAAGGCATGGAGCAAACCAGCAGATGGCTAGAATAGAACTGGCGTAAATACAACACAATTAAGATTAGATCAGGACGTAAAAAAACAAATAACCAAATGCTAATAACTAACTAATCTATCATAATACAGTGATATAAAAAATACAACGCGTAATTTTTTAATGGCATATTTCATTTATATTTATTTGCAAACAACACACTCAATCATACAGTTCATGAGCCCCTTCAGAAGACTGTAAGCTATGACTGGATATGGGAAACACCACAATGAGAATGGCAACAGCTGACATCATTGGATGTACCCATGCTGTCTGTTTAACTAGTGAAATCTTCTGAGTTTTGCCTCTTATCACAAATACAAACTGTTAAAAATCATAAAAGTAGAACTAGAGACAGGATGCCAAGACCTCTTAGCCAACCAACCTAGTCAGTAAGTTAGTAGGTTAAAAGCAGAAAACTTAACAGGCTGGCTTAATAGGATGTCAAAAGTGCTGATGTCGATAAAAACTAGTTTGACATTCACAGTAGAGAGAAGAACGCACACGATAGCTGTGTCGAACGCTAGCAAAGTAGACAAAGTTATCGGCAGCAATGCCGAGACGAGGACTGAGACCTTCCCAGGAGCAAGCTGTCAGCATGCCAGGAATGGACAGTGTTCTCATTTGCTGCATTCACAAACATAAACCATTGCTATAGCAGCCAATCAATCAATGTATTAAACTAAGTTATATATAGTGGTAAATGACACCCATTATGCCAAGTTGACAAACACTGAAAAAACAAACTGAGTATTGGTATTATGATGAAAATAATTTAGAAAGTAAGTACAGAAATCTGACGACTAAAGAAATACAAATTAACAAGTTAAGCACGATGCGATACAACCTTAAATTTGAACAACAAGAAAGCCCAGCTGTCGCTACAGCCTATACAGTTCCTGCTGCAGTACTGACCTTTGAGGTCATCCAAGGAAGATGATTTCATCTCATCGGAAAGAGCATATGCAATTTTCTATTAGTGACTAATAGCAACCTTGGCCCTATCTCGCACTGTTTAGCCATAATAGCACGTACTGTCCTTCAAGGTCATCGAAAATCAAGGATTTTCATTTCATTTGAAAAGCAATGTGCAACTTCCTGTTAGTGATTAATAGTAACCTTGGCCCCATCTCTCACCATTTCCGAAATATGGCCAGTTTTTCATTCAAAAATGCACATTTTTCCTACCCCCTCCATTCAATCCCAAATTTGAAAATGTTCACACTGCACTGCATCGCCCAAGTTTTGTAAGCTTTAACACAGAGCTAATTATTCCTGCAAAAAAATTCCCCTAAAACCTATCCCTTAGCCAGGTTACATCTGTGACCTACAGACAGACAGTTGTACTGTAGATGTACTATACAGCATAGCTGTAGCACATCAAAAAGTTGTTATCAATAGCTTAAAACAGCTGCTTTAAGCCAACACACATTGTGGAGTTAGCATATAGATTAGCTAATCTTTAAAAAGAGAAAAATTCAGCAAATTAATTCAAGAACAAATCAATCAACTACATGGAAGACTGATTGATATCTGAATATGCACTCAATTTTTGGCTGTTATTCACTCAACTTGACTTAACTGGAATTACTCCAGTAAAATTAACCAGCTGAACAAAAGCCAAATGCATAATGCATAGTGATAAGAAACAGTACCAGAGAGTACCCGATGGTACATGCTGCTACACAATTTATCAACTTAAGTCACATGCAAACATTACTAAAAATCACATCAAGCGTACAGATCCAAGTGGCGTGTAGAAGCATATATAGCTGCTTTCTTTATTGTCAATATGCTGGCCGCCAATCGCTAACACCGATCCATTGTAAGACCACTGCGCACAGACTATGCTCAGCTGAGTGTCTAGCAACACTGGATCTAAATGAAACATGCACACATATAAACCCATATCAGTTACGTCAGCCTCAGCTGTCATCCAGTTTACCAAAAATCGTTTATGACTGATGGCAACCAATCTGCTGTCTCAAACCCAACATTACAGTCATGACTAACAACATCTCATTGCACTGACTACTATTACGTGACTTCACTGTTTAGGCTTATTGTTACGTGTCCTTGTAGTCTTAGGACTTAACACCACGCTAAAGTTAATTCGTCCTTCATCATCATCATCATCATCATTTTTATAATATTATTTACTCGTGAACTATTAAATTTTGTAATGTTAGATGAAAGTAAGAGAATCAGTTGTTTGTATCACACCAAGATAACATCAAGCAGTCAATAATAAGTCACTGTAAGAAGTAAAACAGCCTACCATAAATTGCTAAAACAAGAAGCTTACTGCAGATCGTTTTGATATTGTTAAAAACTTGGCGGTTAATTGTGAGATGGCACATAATTAACTAATCACCAACCATAACGCAAATACTCCATCTATAGCCACACAGTATTGAGACATTTAGTCAGCTGAAATTCAGTAATTCAGAGTCAGATGGCTGGGAGGAAAAAGCATACCTGTCAAACCAATCCAGGACACCTGTAGAATATTACGGGTAAAATTCTACAAAAAACTAGAAATACGTTCTGTGGAACAAGGTATCTGTCCCATTGCCATGCTATATAGCCTAGCAGCTGCGTATAAGGGGGGTAGGTGCAAACAGGGTGCAATTATCTTTCACCGAGGCTGAGTTATAGTCAATTTTGTCTCAAAATTCATTGCCATGGCAACAAGGGTCGTAATGGGAAAAATCTAAATGACACCATCGGATAGCCCAGACCCAAAAATAGGGAGTAGGTGCAAACAGCAAGCAATTATCTTTTACGGGGACTGACTTATACCGCTGTGAAATCTCTATTGGCTGTAATACAAAATTTTGCAACTTTTGAACGATTGCTATGGCAACAGGAGTTGACAGAGGGTACATTTAAATAACACCATTAGATTGCCCGACCCCGAAAATAAAAGGTAGGTAAACACTGCGCACAATTATCTTTTACGGGGACCGAGTAATACCACTTTGAAGTTCCCATAGGTTGTAATGCAAATTTTTTTAAAATATGGGGTAAAATATGGGAAGAAGTTATCAGATTTTTATCACAAACAAACTCGATCTCACTTTTCGGGCCCCGAATCACTGTGCAAAATTTCATCAAAATCTAATCAAAATTGTGGCCATAGGAATGCTTACAGACAAGACTGACAGAATGACAGTGTGACAGAAGTGATTTTATAATCTGTCCCATGCTATGCTATAGCAATGAGACAGATAATAAATGTAGAAAAAAGATAACGAATACTGAATGAATACTGAATCAGCTATAGGTTGAAAATACCATCATCAAGCTCGGAGCACATAAACTGGCAGCGTCCATTATCAAAACAGATTGCCAATGTAGGACATCCGACTTCATAGTAGCCGTGCACACCAGTGTACCATTCTAATGCTGCAACTTTGTACGGACCAACCATGTTGCTTTGGCATAGAACCTGCACTTTTGACTGCAAGCATTCATCAACACGGATTTTATACACAAGTTGCAAACAATAGTAACGAACATGGCGATGTTTATATTGCTGTCATCATGGCACTGCCATTGCAAGAGTTCACCCGGTTCATTTGATAATTACAGAACCACACTGGGTGGTCCCCAAGCCAATAGTCATAGCCACAAACCAGCTAAATAGACAGATATAGTACTATTCGCAACTGCCATCCACTACAGTTGTAGTTCTTTTAGTTTATGTGCTAAATTAAACTGGCAACTTGACTGCCAGTTTCAAACTGCAAATCAATTATCACAACATATTACATTAAGTATATGTATTATGTAGCACTCACAATGAGTTCTCCGGCAGAATCATGTATGAGAACTTCACCAGCGCTGGTGCCAAACAACAGCAGCCGGCCATTCGGAGACCACTGCAGCAGGAACACGCAGCACATCACAGTGAACATCACGAGGCTCATGTGTAACATTATCATACTGGCAATAAGACAAAAAGCAAAATGACACTAAGCGTGAGTACTGTATTACAGCAAAAGTGGATCCCGATCTCAAGACAATGAGACATGCACATGACCGTGACTTAGTCAAAAAAAACCCAGCTGACATAAGCAACCATTGCTGCCTCACACATCAGAAACAGCAAGCATAGAAATGTTCGACCCAGTGCTAAATTATGCTGCATGGTGACAGAGGCACACATATTCAAGACAGCACAACTGCTGGGAGTTAAACCTGGGCCATCTTGATTGTCAGTGTAACATAATAATCATTGCACCCACCAGCAAGCTAACATTGGACTGCAATACACAACTATGTGGGTAAGCAGCACAGCATGAAAGTTACAGCCAGGCAAACACCCACTGTCAATCCACAAAACTATGCTACATAGTATAGAAATCAGAATAAGTGGCTAATACTAAATTTTACTAACCAAAACCTGCACTACTGTAAAGTGCAGAAATCACTAAATGTAAAATTCACTAAATTCATTAAAATAAAAATGTATAACTATATAAATGCTGCAAACATTTGATGTAGAAAACCAAACCAAACTCCAAATGCATGTACAGTCCAACAAGTCAATAGGACAGAGTAACCAGAGCACCCAGCAAAATCAGAGTTTAGTGGCAAAACTGTATAATAATGGATATCAATACAATCCACACATAATTCGTTACCTCCAGATGAGTCAACTGAGTACTTTTTAGCTCTTTAGCCCAGATTCTGTTACCATCAACAGAACCAAGAATTACATGGCCTGCACATAACAAAAAAAACAGAATTTGATTAATTCAATATATAATCAAACTCAAAAACAGTAAGTACTAGCAACATGAAAACTAAAGTAAAATTAAATAAATCAACAATGCATCTTCGAATATACCATCTTCATAGACAATGCAAATTTTGCCACCATCGGTATTCCATTTCATATGCCGCACAACACATTTGGACCGATTGTTGACCATTTCTTCATACCAAATACCTGTCAGAGCACAGCAGTATAAAGAACAATTTGTAAAACAATCTGCAGTACATTTGCATTACGCAGACAAAACAATTTCAAAAAAGCAAACCAAAAAATTGATTTCCAATGGAGCACAGAAAAGTAATCAGTATTTATGATATAGTTCCAAAAATGTAAAAATAAACATTCAAAATAAAAAAACTCCACTAGCTCGTGAAAAAGGCAAGTCAGTATCAGTAACGAATGAATGGTGACAATAGAAAAGGAGTAATTAACTGCAACTGAAATCAAGAGATCAGCATTACTGTTGTACTGTTGAAAGATGGCTTGAAAGAGCTCATTTGCAAAGCATAAAGACAATTCTGGCCGAACATTTTTGTCACGGTTGGCTGCTTGATCTAGCAGTAGCATTGCTGGTTGCATCAATCATTGAGCCAGGCTAATACTGAATGGGTGACCATTTGCGAGTAAGTAAACAGCCACAGGTCAACTCAGACTGGCCATCCCTCAGTGGGTAAGCAAAAGCTAGAGCATAAACAAGCACATCGCACGATGCACTAGCCCTAATTACTACTCACTTATATCCATGGTCTAGCAGTGTAAATTAACGTCTGGTTCCAGGCTGAAAAAATGAGTTTACAGAACATTTACGTTTTATGTTTATCTTTGTCATACCACGAATAACTCATAAACATCTAAGGAGAACTGAACCCCAAATAATTAGGGTGAATCCATCAACTTTACTACTAAGAAGCAACTGGTTCTGAATCTTACCAATAGAAAAACACTAGTAATGTGGAGTAGCAATTCTTCAGTGTTCAAGTGAACAATGTAACATGAGTTTAAATAGATTAAACCATATAACTAAAAAAGCACTCGAAGAGCGCAGACCTCCACCAAACATTTTTTGCAATGTTAACGAAAATTTCAAAGTAATCCAGAATCCAGAATTCCTTCCGGATCACCCCCAACATTGAACCACTTGTAGTTTTTGCCATTCCCGACATTCCCTGAAAATTTCAGACAGATCCTTCCATAACTTTTTGAGTTATCTTGCTAACACACAGACAAACAATCTCTGGCAAAAACATAACCTCCTTGGCGGAGGTAATAAATAATTCATAAATAATACAGCACGATGCTGTAAAAACGTGGTCTGCAGCTGAACTGATACAACCAGCAAATGAATTACCTTTCACAAGAACCCAGACAATGATCAATCCACTTTCATCTCCTGATGTCAGTTTCTGATGTTTCTCATTCCAAGCCAGAACTGTAACAGCAGCTGCAACAAGGCACAAGTGAATTTAGCCAAAACAAAAAATTCAGTATTAATTAAAAAAGTATCACAACCTAAATTAATCACGTATAAGCATCATGTAACTTGTGTTAGAAAACCAAACAACCTGTTTAACTATATTTTACAAAAATATTCACTAATAGCACACAAAGAAATTATATTTGAAAATCTATTTGTGACAAGGTGAAGCATTACGCAATACCTTTATGGCCCTCCAGTTCCTGATTCATAGCTAAAATACTTTGCGCAGCCAATCCCCTAATTTTCGGATTTTCTGCAACAACAATAAACACTGATATAATCATCAGGGTAAAAAGTGAATGTGCAGATCTGCAAATGCCACAATGTGGGCTAATGCTGAAATTAAGCTGTAATTTATAAGTTAAACATCTCCTAATCCTATTCCTAACCCTAACTTTATCCCTAACCCTAATCTTTACCCCGTCCATAACCATAAGCCCTACCCCTTTTGCGACATCTGCAAGTCCATACATCCGCCAATCTGCTTTTTACCATTGTCCTCATCAAACCACATCCAGTTACATGTACAAAAACATGCAACTGCAAAGTATGACAATTATAATAACATCACTTTAATGACATGGAATAGCTAAAAATAACACTTCAAACACTTCAACAGAAAAATGCTTACAAACTATATGCAAATAGTATACAATTCTATTTATAACCACATTTCAGAAAATAACAGTTTAGTAGTCACCACAACAGTACGTAAACCACATTAATAGAGAACAGTTTACCACTTTGTTAAGTGATGTGAAAAAATATAATCACTAACTGCATAAGCACAAAAGCAAATAAGATTAACAGCATTGCCAAAGTTTCCTCACGCAACAGAAATGCAGAATCAAAACAAATGAAGTATTTGACTAATGCCAGATACAAGCAATAAAGCATCAATCTTAATAAATAAACAACCGACATTAAAGCAGAATGAAAATGGCAACCAATTTTTGCATCGAGCTTCACAGCTTTTAGCACTCCTTCATCACCGCCACATGCAATGAAGCCCTCCAGATGATTGTAGCTTAGCGAGCGTACACGACGCGGCATAGCAATCTGTACACAGCAACACTCACATAAAACACACAGCACTGCATGCAGCATGTTCTTGCTGAGAAAAATGCTGCAAAATTCATAAACAGATAGTACAAGATACTAATAGTGCAGCACATGTAGAAGTCTCGAAAACTGACTAAATGAGTCAAACGATAGTTCACTCTTTACACCAGCTTTTACTGACATATCACTGAATGTTCTAACTAAGTCACATTTTTTAATGATGACATCATCATAGCAGCTGTTATCCATGGCTGTCATTATATGCACAACCAGCCACAAATGGCAAAGTGGTATTTGCCACAACCCTGGATCTGGATCTGGATAGTAAGGTATCACACTAATGGAGTGTACAACTATGAAGCAGCATGACTGACCAGTCGATTCTTAAAGTGCTAATGATCTGGCTGACACAACGGACTGAGGCAGAGTGTTCCAGTATTTCACTGTTCTGATACCGTAAGTCTGGCATCAAATTGCAGCTACCCACAAGCATTCAAGCAATGCTTTCAGCCTCCCACGCTATTGCTGGGTTAGCACTAGCCTATTTAGGGATGCTGGTTATATGCAAACATGCGATCGCAAATTGCATATGCGATCGCACATTTTGCCAAAAACTACATATCGCACATTTTTCCACAATCGCATATGTGAAAATTATGCTGCATATGCTGCATTTCAAAAAATTTGCATATATTCGCACATATGCTGCATATTTCTGCATATGCAATCGCATATTTTCAGCATTTTTCTTGCCCAACTACGTTTTAAAATTGTTAAATATTTTTGGTGGCAAACGATTACCAGTACTTACAATTAGAGGTTGAATAAATTAAGTTGAAAATGTCAAAACTGTGCAGAATAGGCTACCCAGTATGAATTCACTGTTGTCAATGGCCTATATGCCGCATATAGATGCCGCATATTTCGCCAAGTTCTATATATTTTCCCACATATTTTGCCTCAAAAAGTTCCGCATATTTCAAGAAAATTCTCCACTGTAAACCAGCATCCCTACCTATTAGAATCTGACAGATAAGTCTACTACTTGTATTTGTACACAGTACAAGTACAGGGTGGTCCAAAAAAAATCGCACAAAGTTAATGACAACATAATTTTGCAACCGTATGTCATAGAATCATGTGGTTTTCAGCAAAATGTTCCGAAAGAAATTTCTTACGTGACTAAAGTCAATATTTGAATACAGCAGTTAAATATTCTTTGTTATTGCCGCTGGAAATTGAACTGTGCAAAAAAGTATTACCCTCGACACTGC
>Ga0209367_1000821_pt1 | contig 34841 bp, 31 predicted proteins | sample WorMetLIZISLAND2_FD_187412 | JGI IMG/M metagenome (GOLD analysis project Ga0209367, IMG submission 187412) | Marine gutless worms symbiont microbial communities from Max Planck institute for Marine Microbiology, Germany - Olavius geniculatus... ... | reverse complement strand
TTTTGTTTAACTGAGCAGTTGTGCAATAATAAACAGTCATTTTGGCAGCATTTAGTTTTATGCTTGATATCTGCATCAGTAGCTGAAGATTAAATGAAAAAGTGAGAATAGGCCTATACCTCCCCCTGTACAATAGTGTCAACCTACTTACTTACTAACTTACGTACTACCCGACGGGTACCTGGGTACCCGCTAAGCTACCCGGTCGGGTACCCGGGTAACGAATTACCCGATAACGGCAGCCCTACTGATCAGTTGACTGATGATTTGACCTACTGCGACGTTTAGCCGCAGCCTGCATACATGCGGCAACGCAAATGATAAGCCACTTGCAAAATTTGCTTTGTGATGTGAAGCACTACTTAGTTTGTATCTCCGCTAATGAAGTGTTTTAGGCAAAAATTCCTAGACATATTCGAAGATATCTGCCCACTACATATGTGCTTTCTTGCTGATTTATTTCAGCTACTCAACTGCATAATGCATGCAAATGTTCGGGACTTTTTTTGGGCCACCCGGTATATCCAATCAAATCTAAACCCAACCGGCCATTTCCTGTTTCTAAGAATTAAAAATATATATTTAATGTAAATTTATAACAAATTTTTGGGCAATAACAATAACAACATGCGATATAGCATTTTCCCAACATTCCGAAATATTATCGTCATTACCACCTTTTCCAGAATACCCAGACAACTACCAACCCTGTAGTAAGTACAAAATTGTAAAAATGCATAAAATGGACGCTGTCACAACAAACACTGCTATGCTGACTACTGTGCTATCTATAACAATAATCTATACCATAGAGGCTGAAATACATATGAGCATTTGCATTCAGGGTTCCCATCTGTCAAACATTCAACTTGTCTGCCGAACATACATGACTTTTAACCACAATTTTTTGATATTGCAAAATATCATATACTTGACAACAACCAGGCTACTACATAATAAGCAATAGTAGAAAGTCACTTCCTATGATGCTCTGCTCCGTGATCCTGCTTGTGACATCTAATCTACACTTTCAAGCAGCTATACAGAAAAGTTACCATTTTTTTCTGAATAACAAAAGCAGCAAATAATGGAAAAGTTTCACACTAATTCACTACGGTACTCAAAATCATATTTCATCTACTCACTTAGTCACTGACTTTGAACAGCCCACTAATCTTTTCCATGAAATACCATAATTTCTCAACTTTTAATATCAACCAAGATTATATGATCTACCACAACGTGTGGGAACCCTGATCTAACAACTACAAATTATCTACGTTAACACTCTATTCACATCAGCAATGTATTGATTACTGAACCTTTTGCATTACAATCAGCCAGCAATAACTGGCCCAAACAGCAGTGCATCTAACGGGTCTGCCTAAACATTGCAGATCACTCAGATCCTAACCCTAACTCTATAATTCTAACCCTAATCCCACCATTAACCCTGCAATGCAATATATCAATCAAAAATTCAAAAACTACTGCGAGATACAGAAAAACGCCCAAAAGAATTCGATCAGAAGACAGCAAAATATGCAGAAAATCCAAAAAGGATTGCTGATTGAGAGTGGTGCAATTTACAAGACCTACATGGAAAAAGTGGAGATAAACTAAGAAAAAAACATGGAGCAAGTAACTTTACGATCTAAACGTCAATGTGCACGATTTCCTACGGTTTTACAAAATTTTGAACATCAACTAATTCGGTCTTCAGTGCCACAAAAATTTAAAAACAGCAAACCAGCTTCCAAAGGTGCAGAGGTCTACTCTCCGTGAATGAGCTGAATATTGTACAGCTGAGTGTAAAGCTATCCAATGCATTTCATGGCCAACAAAGTAAAAAAGTCAGAAAAAAGGCTAAAAAGGAGGATGATCTGTGTAACTGATTTGTGAACTGACATGAAAATGTACAAAAAATTCCAAACTCAAAAAAGTATCAAAAATTGGCCAGCTCAGTTACGAAGACAGACGATCAAGATGGTTTCGGCATGCAGCTACTTGCTTTGGCTTGTGTGGATTGTTTTGTAACACTTATGACCTTCGGTAAATTATCACTTAACAGAAAAGTCAATTCCACAGCAAATTGGTGAACAGAATAACCAAGAAATTACTTAGAAATTATAAATATATTCCATCAAATACCCAATACACATATGTAAAGTGAATCAGATGTCATGCTGTCCATACTGACTATGTGACAGGACGGGCTTGAGAAATTCAGTAGTCATCTTCGTTTCGCAATGTCACAGTTACACGACGAATTCGACCTTTCTATTCTAGCTGTACAATAGTCTGGACATGCGTGACAAAATCACTAACACTTATCTACCGGGTGACGCACAACAAGAGTAAAACATATACACGTTGCATTGATCGAACAATCATACCACTCCAAAAACAATCGGTCTCAATCACTGCAGTAAAAGCTGGTATGTTTAAGTATTCAACACTAACACTGCAATGTTCGAGGATAATCATGTCCAAAACTGTATGGGCGCATGTATAGATGTAACTGAACTTACAACGTTTAGTTCTGGCTGAAATGACCAACGGGCTAGCAGGGTCACTGTTTGACACATACGTCAGCATAGTCACGTAGGCCACCAACGCTGTTAGATGATACCTGCTGTAATGCACTACTGCTCACACATTGGTCGGTTTGAGGCAACTAAACCATGTCAGTTCCATTCCGTTCAGTTACTCTGTATGCGCCCTACGATTGCTCAATCTATGTTGAGCATGGATGTTCGACTTTTCTATGCATCACCTTGTACTAATAAAAAAACTGCACAACAACAGCATCGGCATCAGTGACATGCAACACTAGCCAGTTTCTAGCATTCAGTGACACGCAAAACTAGTCAGTTACTAGTATTCGCTGTCCTCATCGCTACTCGTATCGTTGATCCGTATTTTCTCCTCAAGCCGCTCAACAAAATGCTTAAATCTGAAATTTCCACACAGAAATCATGCAGCGTCTTAAGAGAAATGTTTGACAAAATGTGCTCGGTTGAACAAAAAACTGCAATCTCACATCTCATCAACTGCAGTACAGTGATAGTCTTCACATCGGCCAAAGCTAGTGTTGTTCAATTTTAGACATACTGTATAAAAAAGAATTGTAGAAAAAGAAAGACAACAATATGATTTCTCACAGATAGACAGCTTGTCCTTGATCAAACTGTGTCCAGCTTATCCCATGTGATGGCTAAACCAAATTAAGCTAGCACACAACCAAAGTCGGCCGGCTATAAAAAGAAGAAAAAAGCAAAATTTTTGCATAGACAGCAGGTCCATTCACTCGACAGTGTGAGAACTCATTCCTTTTAAGGTGCTTCAAGCCGGCAAGATATTTCTTCCCTGGCAGTGCCCGTAACCAACCATCTCAAGTATTCATTTTACATACCCGCAGAAGGATAGTTAGGCTAAGTTAGCACAAGGTGGCCTGGATGAACATGAAATCAGTACACTTGCAAAAGGTCAACTATCTCAGTGCTATAACTGCTGAACCAGCTCAATGTTGAATAACTTTGCTGGTGCGACCAAAACTGTTTCCACTAGGTTAAAGTCCAAAAATAAATGTTGTGCGAACGAAATGATGACGTCATCTACTAAGCCTTGTTTATAGTGTGTACTGCAGCGTGCGAGAAAGTTTCACGCCATGAGCTGGCCATAGCATCAACGAAGTGCGCGCTCAAAAAAGGGAACTCGCTTGCATTCCGAAATGGCATACAGTCGGCGGCTACTTCCAGTATGACAGCGACTTCTCAAATGCAAGCGATTGTGCTGTTACCTTGAACTTTCACCCTTTCACTTCAAAATTTGACCAAGTTGTGTCCCATGAAACACCATCCATAAAAAGTCAGCAATCAGCAAAAATCTATCAATAAACATGGATCGCGATATTGCAGACATAAAATGGTGGATAGTCAAAAACACAAAAGCACAAAACATGGACATATGACATGAAAAATATTACTCACTCACACAATCTTTTTTTCTGCAAAAAAAAGCAAAAAAGTAATACTCACAGCTTGCGAATGCCGGATTCCTTCTGCACAAATCTCTCGGGAAACAACTTCTCATCTGGTTCTTTGTTGATGGGTCCTTGGACTGGCGGATCCAATTCCTCAAAATTTGTCAGATTGTTGCCCTCCTCAATGGTGGATGAACTGCGCATGGACAAAATAGCATGAAGTGCATTTTTGCCACTAAGCATAAAAAGCCTGATTGTGAAATGTGCTACAGTGACAGTAACAAGAAATTTGAGCCAATGCTCACGAGATGCACGAAAGCCTATAGCAGTTCCGGTTCAGTAGTTTAGCTGAAAATTGGGGTGTTCGCGCTAAGTTAATATAAAAATACCAAATTCTCTATCTGGATCGCATAACGATAGTAGCATGGCGCCACCTTGTAAATGATACAGACTTGTGTCGCAGCCCAAAATCGCCAAAAAATCCATAAAACCCCCTATTTTGGCATTCAAGATCACTGAAGGTCATTGAATTCGGCGCCAATCGAGAGCCAGTGTGCGACTTCCTATTTGTGATTAACAGTAACCCAGGCCCTATCTCACACCGTTTCTGAGATACAGCGACTTATTGGCTAAAAATTGCAAATTTGTCCCATCCCTTCTCATTTAGCACCCTCGTTCGGGGTGACCCCCTTCGAATTTATGGAAAAGCTTTATGGTTCCTGAAACTACAGTCTTCCAGGCAGCCGATGGTAGATTTGGTGATCCTAGCTTGCACCGTTTTTGACTGATCCACTCGTGTGACAGACAGACAGACAGATAAACAGAGGGACAGAATTGCGATGGCTAAGATGCGCTGAAAGCAGTAGCTGCTTTCGTGCATAAAAATTGTGCTAGACACAAAAAGTTTAACGTCTTCACTCTTCAGTAATGTTGTTTTCTGAGTGCTTCAAGTATAAAGCCACACAAATTAAATGACAAAGACGGCAGTTTTCCGTATAATTTATCAATCTTCTCCTAATATTTCAAAACCATTCACACTGCCAGGTTTCCCATGGTTTTCGAAACATAGACACAAACTGGTTAACACTTTCAGACATATTCAAAAACTCTCCAACACTGTATGATATGCCGAAGCAGACACATAAACATCAAAGACTACATTATCTATTACCATTTACTGACAACCAAAATTTTGGTCTTTTTTCATCAAGACAAAAGTGGCCAGCTGTAATATGCCATGACTTATTGCAAGCAATCGCAGAGATAAATGTTTCAAAATAAAAGACAAAAGCATAGGTAAACACTGAGAAAGCTCACGGGTTCAGACTACAAGAAAATCCAAGAAACAAAAAAAACAGCGAGATGAATCAACTATTCAACATACTCAGGTTTATAGTGTCGTAGCTCATCGGTGGCACACTCAAGCTGCGTTCGTAACTCATCGCGCTGTCGATAAACTTCGCGCACGTCGGAATGTGGAATGTCAGAAACAAAGTTGTCCTCGAACGCATCGTTACTGAGACCATGCTGACAACAAAAAACAAGTCAACCACCGGCTTTCGCCCAACATCAACAGCACTATTGTGCCTCCGTTATGAAATGTGGCCGACTTTAAATCACATGCCTAATTGCCTATCTCAATAAGGGCAGCTCGATAATCTAGAAGTTCGACAGTCCGAATGTTTTAGGGTTCATTCCTATACACTTCTACAGACATTGACTCAATATCCAGTTCTTCTCAACTAATAATAGGGTTAGGGTTAGTGAAAACACATGTTGCAGTATACATCCTTCCGACTATTCAACCTTCGGATGACAGACACAACCATCTCAATCAAATGAAAAAAACATGTGTTTTGCAAGTAATACAAATACAACTAGAAATCTAGGGCAGAAACATATGTGAGGCCACTCTGTACCGTAAGTCTGATGAAGAAAAAAATTTAGGAATTTGAAATTCCCTCGTAGCAAAGTCACGTGGCCCATACAAAAATGCATTAACATACACAAAACATGCACTGTTGACTTAGGGTGGGTGAATATTAGCATTTATAACTTTGTTGTTAGTGGACCAAACTGCACCCAATCTTTTTTGTTCAACAGGGAATGGCATTAAAAAAGGCCATTTACGAAGTTTGGATATTATTATCCGTTCCAGAGATATTCGTAACCAAAGTCGAAAGTTCTCCTACATCGTGTCAAATTTTGGACATTTTTTGCTCTCCCAAATTTTAAGGAGGCAGTGCCCCTCAAAACTTATCATCCCCACCTAGCAGCATGTCACATGGTAAAGTTTTGTGAGGCTACTCCCCTTAGCTCCAAAGTTGCAGAGGCTAATACGCTACATTTTAAGCCATTTTTGACCCCCCTTTGCAAAAAGTACCAGGTGGGATATGCACTAGGAAGACTTGGCCATACTGTAGCATGTGTAAAAATTTGGGGGCGCAGCGCCCCCTAAAGGTTGATGGTCTTCCGAAAAAGTTGATTTCGTAGGTAAACATTAGCTGCATAAACACTTTGGTTAGTGGGCCAAAGTTTACCAAACTTTTTCCATTTAACGCAGGAGGAATCACTATCAATAAATAAGTTTTCAGATTTTGGATATCTCCATTCGTTCCGGAGATATTTGCATTCAAAGTCCAAAGTCGTCCAAAACAGCACCAAATTTAGCATGCTTTTGGCCCCCAATTTTTTTGGGGGGAGGGGGGACAGGCTCCTAAATTTTTGGACCGGGATTAAAAATTGAACATGCTTCCTACCATGTGGCAAAATTTTGCTTTGATCGGCCTAGGCACCTTGAAGATCTCGCACTGAGAAAAATAAATAAAAACTGTTGCAACATATAAGACCTATCCGAACTATTGTTCAGGGCGGCCTAATAACCAAGAACTCGGAAAATCAGCACATTTCAACAAAAAACAATATCCATCTGGCCATGAGGCTCACAACATCTAAACTGAATTGTAATCTACCCAACTATCAGAGAACACAACAATAAACTGATTCAGGTATCCACTACAGCACTGAATCCACAACTTTCAAGCCCCAATTTGGTTCTTAATAACATTCCAGATGACGGAAATATGGGAACCTTTTCTCAAGGGCTTTAATGACATTCAAGGACATGTAACCAACCTATATACAAGATAACAAGACATGGTACCCGAGACAGCATAGCATCGGCCGTTGCATCTCTGACGTATCGCTTAAGTCTGTCGCGGACACGACCGATCTCATGGTCTCTGTCATGCAGTAAGGCCTGGAGCTCGGCCTTGTCTTCAATCAGCTGCTGGGCCTGTCGACGTGTCAGTGACGCCCGCCGACGGTTGTCAGTGTTCAACTTGGTCAGCTGATCCACCCGCGTTTGCAGCTGTAACAATCCAAACAACCATATAATAAGGCCGCCCATACACAGTAATGGTGCATGAAACCTTACATTTACACTTTGTTCTTTGTCTACCTTTTTGTTCTTTATCCTCCAAACTCATCACAGAAACGAACAAACAGCAGACCAAGACAAAAACTGGGAAAAAAGGAGGAGGACAACCTTTCCTAGAAGAAATTAAGGCCAAAATATTGCAAGATCCGATGAAGGATTTTTGAAGGAGGGGTATTCATAATGTCAACAATGAGTAGACCTCTGGGACTGTATGGACCAAACAACATTTGGCAGTGCCACCAGTCAAAATTACTGAGCCGGGCACCCATGTTGCGACAGGTAACAAATTTCCACAGTGTGAGTCATAAAATTTTACACCCCTAAAGTTTTTTGAACTTTATTTTTCAATACCTGAACATTTTAAAGCCATATTTTACACACATATTTGGCGTTCAAGTCTATGCCAAAATGCAAAGTTTCATTCCATTATTTTAAAATTTGACAGTTATGCCATATTATGCACCGCTCTCTCTCGAAGAATTTTCCATTTTCACAACACATTCACCACGAAACAAACTTTTGATATCTGACAACAAACAAATGGTTAAAATGCACAAATTGCTAAGATATTACAGCTACAAAACAGCTTTAGAAGAGTATGCAATAAATTTTTTTTTTGAAAAAGTTCATATCTGATGTTCAAAACATTTACTGACGGCTGAAGCACATGTATTCAGATAATGGTGCCAAAGTCTGCTGCAACTGCAAGTCATCCCGTATCTGCTGCAGTGCAGCTTTTAGCTACAGAATGGTCAGTAGCTTTAAGTTAAGTATATAAAATGTCTGCAACATTGCATTACACACGTTAATAGTCAAGTGGTTGAATTTGGTGAATTTGGCAGCCGTTCATACTTTACAATGAGTGGGCTTTCAAGTAAAAATAAAAAAAAAATTATCTAAATGAGTGCATGGCATAACTTCATCAAATTGAAGAATAATTAAATGAAACTCTGTAATTGGGCATAGATTTGATCAACGAATACGCAAGTAAAACAGCGCTAAAAAATTTTCACTTTTTGAAAAAAAAAGTTTTAAAAAATTCATGAATGTAAAATTTTCTGACTCACCCTGTATTTCACCATTAATTGATGTCTTTTATTTAGCTAGCAAACATATATAAAAACTGCAACAATCACTACAAAATATACAATGTCTCTAGTATAAAATCCAGCTCAGTATCATCAAAAATAAAATCTGACAAAAACAATTCCTGAATCAGCTGGTTGACACCCATCTGTTGTAGCCATCCATCACTTCTCATGTATTGCAAATTATAGACCAGGAATTTGCAACTTACCAATTTAAAATTTGTACTTTTTTAAATTCATTAAACTTTATTTTTGTATATCCTCAGCAAAAAGAACTTGCAAAAAATATACAACTGCCTACAAAAATCTACACCTACAAAAATCGATCTTGGGGCAATAATATACAGTGGAATAAACGAAAAGTCATTGAAAAGCATAAAAATAACAAACTGACCACTTCTAACTCAGCATTTTTCTTGGTGACGTCATGTTCCAGTGTTCTTATTTCTTCCCGCTGCTTCTGTACAATGGTCTGCAAATGACTGAGTTCTGTAGACAGCTCATGAATGTGATTGTCTTCATCTAAACATACGACACATACACTACACATTGTGGCAATATCACGATATTACAACAAAAAATTTTCACCAAAACACAAACAATACCCCAGTGCTAAAAGTAACAAAACTCAACGATATTGCAGCTTATAGCATTTCATAGCTTTCTCAGGTACTGATTAACATGAATAAACACTAAATCTTGTGGAACCTGCATTCGAATTAATTTTCACAACTGAGAGTAATTAAGTTTCATAATTCAAACAGTGGCAAAAAACACAACTGGCTCTTATAACATAGCGCTGTGTAAAAAAAAGACAAAAAGTGCAATGTAATACCAGCTTGCAACTTGGCATCGACAATCTTGTCTTTAATAATCAGATTTAAACGATGGTTCTCCTCCTCCAAATGCTCAATCCTCTCCCGCTGGTGTTGGGCCTCAATTTTCCAAGTCTCCTCGATTTGCTCCAATTCCTGCAGAAAAAAAACACATACATACCAAAGCTTTTTTAGGCACCACAACTGAAACTACATGCTGACTCAGAAAGACTCTCCCAACACAGTACATTCTATGTTCAAAAACTATGACGTACCGCAAAACTATTTCCGATGAACAATAAAAAATACCAAGTACAGTATCACAAAAACAGTATTTGTAGTATTTTACAAACTGCATTTTCATCATCATCATCATCAGCATTCGTTACAGTAAGCAGGATGCCTGTTAACCGATCTTCGTGGACGAGTTTATACTGTTTCACCAACCCATACTGTATCTATACATAACCTGCGTACGCTATCGCACAATCGATGCGAATGGCACAGTACCAAAAAAACGCGACGCTGTAAGTGAAGATGCATCAGCAGATGAAAACTGTATATGTGTGAACAAACGATCCATACTAATAAAAAGTTAAAGTTTCTGACAACAAAAAATTCAAATAAAACCCAGGTATATATCTGTTAATGCGTCCGTATGTGGCACAATGTGCTGGCGTGTTTCGTTTTTGCTATATTGAAAAAACTCAGCCGAAAGGTGCAGTCTGCGCCAGCTGAGTGAGTTTGACCTACAATAACTACCGGGTGTCAATACACTGCCAAAAATATTAGAACTGTGCCGTTTAGCAGGCTATGTACTGTCTGTATAGTATTTATCAAAAATCATCCTTTAAAACAGCTGATGGATAGAGCCATGAGCACTTCTTCTGGAAGGCTATTTCACAGGTTTATTTCTCTGTTGCTAAAGAAGTTCTGTCGTAACTTGAGTTCTACTACTCCTTTGCCAATTTCAAAGTGTCACCTCTAGTTGACAGACTTTATGATTCATGCAGTGGGAGTAGGTCAGAGGAATCACAATTTATGAAAATCATAGATAATTATGATACACTAAATCGTTCACAAAAAAACTGTCGGAAACGCTGAAAAAACATCGTCACAATTAGATCTATGCCAGCATGTAAACTTGCTGATAGTGGGGTATCCTAATTTAGTCCGGGATCGCCAGACTGGCCTACCTTTTCATATTTGATGCGCTCCTCAGCTTTCAATTTCTTTTCTGCGAGCAGTCGCTCGATCGTGAACTTAAGCTCGACAGTCTCCGCCCTTTCCGACTCGCTGTACTTGGCCAGCTCCTCCAGATGTTCCAGGACCCGGATGACGGTCGGCATCAAGTTCGACACCGACTCCGGACCGTAGCTGTCAATCAATTTCTCGAACTGACTGCCGATCACCGAAGCCAACTCGTATACGTCCACCGTCGACAGCGTTACGCAGTCGTCTTCCTTCTTGTCGGACATCTTTGACGCCGACAACTGTGGCATCTACGGCTGACAGCTATCGGCGACTAACCGTCTGCCAAAATTAACCAACTGAGCACATTTTTTCGTCGGCAGGAACTAGAATTAATACAGTTTTGATCGAAAAATGCGCATTTAAATTATAAATTAATCTATTCATGTGCCCTGCCCACTTCCTTTTCCGGTCAAAATACCTGACTCTTTAGATGAAAAATAAGTAAAAAAATTTAAAGTTATTTACTTATTTAACTCATTGCATGTTCTCGGTTAGGTAGTCTTTGCAGGTTTCAAGATGGCTGCGATCATTTGGAGTTAGTTATTAATTTTTTGACGCTGTTGTTTTGCCAATAGGTTGGTGAATACGGTGGTATGAAATTTTATGATCAAAGATATTGATTACGCCTTTGCATGACTTTGACACTATATCAAATTATTGCAATAACGTCCGGCTGTTGCGAAACGTACAGAATCGCATGTCAGAACCTAGTAATAGACCAAGATGTGCATGACAACCCCTAGACAAAGAACTTCGTCCTCCTAAATATTAGCCTAGAGCTATATTGTACTGTACGGACGGCATAGAACTAGGCTAGACAACCCCCTACTCCATATATGTACGTTTATTCACGACTCAGGTAGTAAAAATGAAATGACAGACAGATAGACAGGCAGGCAGACATACAGATAGACTAACAGATAAATGTTCAAGTCAATAAAGATATACATGCACATAAAATAAAAATAAACTAACCAATGAAATTTAAAATAGACCACCGTCGAACTTATTACCTATATTGTACACTAATTTATGGTGTGCATTATTGTCGCATCAACCTTTCAAAAATGCTAACCTTAACCCCATCGCTAACCCTAACTCTAATCTTTATCTTTGTAAGCGAAAACTGTAATTTTAATATTAAGCACAAAATCGTACTATATTACACGTAAAATTGTCCCCCCCCTGGTGAATGTGAATGTAAAGTGTAATGACACATCTATGGACGTGAATTTTAGTCCAAACCTCGCTATGGCGGCCCTTCGCTGTTCCTACCTTTTACTATAGCGGCCCATTACTGTTTTACGTGCTAATTTGTGTTAGTACATACTTAATAACAGAACTACATATGGATTATTTCATGTTTTAGTTGTGTCTGTGATTATATTGATGTATGTGTCTTTGTTGTTTGTAGCAAATTCGATTGGATTTTTTTGTATTGGAGTGAACAAGGCTAACTGGTAGTCATGTTCCTGTACAACCTGACACTCCAACGTGCTACAGGCATCACACATGCCGTGCATGGCAATTTCTCGGGCACAAAGCAACAGGAAGTGGTCGTATCACGTGGCAAGATTTTGGAACTGCTGCGTCCAGATCCCAACACCGGCAAAGTTTATGTTCAGCTGACAGTAGAGGTGTTCGGAGTGGTTCGGGCTCTTATGCCATTTCGACTTACTGGTGGCACTAAAGGTATTACTCCAGCAGTAGATAGAAATCAGCTGATGATTAGTTATGCTTAAAGAAAATTACACACAGTTCGCCATTTCATGTTTTAGTCCGTGAAATTCTCTGCTGAATAAAGTGGAAAGACGTATGATCGTAGAATTTATTATGCTATTTAAAAAGTGTTCCTTTTTGCATAGTGGATCCAATCGTGTATTCGTGTATGGTCTTATATAGTATAATGCTAGTATTATGTTCATTGTTCGTATATTTGAAAATTTGCTCACCAGGATCTTGCCATACCTTCATTACTTTCTTAACAAATGGTTCATTTTTGTGCTGGTTCTGTTGATTCTGTTATGCTGATTAGTCCACTGAACTTTGTAAGAAATTTGAAGAAAAACACAGCTGTAACATGTCGATGTAACTTTTGTAGCAGCACTCAGTGCAATAGTGTAAAATTAGTTATGTGCTAAAGGTAGTCATTTGGTAGTTTTTCACTTATATTGGCACACTTACAGTAGATTGAAGTGCAGTCTGAACTGTTTTCGGCAAACTTTTTAACAACTGTTTTATCATTAATTGTTGGCTGTAGTAATTATTTCAGTGCGTTTGTATTTCTGATGCAGATTTCATTGTAGTTGGAAGTGATTCTGGTCGTATTGTTATCCTTGAATATCTGCCGGCAAAGAATGCATTTGAAAAGGTTTGCATTTTACACATTGAATGTTTTCTACTCAGTTAGAAAACATGTACTTACCATTGGATAAAACCGCATGTGTTGTGGATCATTAGCCTGCATCCTCTAAAGGAATTCCTGGATAAGCTTAGGATACTGGAGTAGTTCAGCGGTATTCTGGATTATTTAGCTGTTGCATCACACATTTTGCCGATTTGTTCAAATCCGCAAGTTTGTATTGTTAATTTGATGTGTTATCCATGTAGTGCTTATAATCAGGCATTCACCCTTGTAACAGACCCATGATTTTGCAAACTTGTCTTTTTTCTGCTCTCGTCTGTGAAAGCACTGGAGGTGTGAACCGAATTGATGTAACATTATTCCATTATTACAGTACTTTTTCTCTCATAATCTTCTACTACCACCAGATGAGTCATGTCGTATTTCCACTATAAAGTGAAAGTTACATCTGACTAACTTCTGTTTACGATGCAGATCTCTTCTTGTATAAACTTTTGTATCATGCTACTGTGCTTAATTTTTACATTTTATGGAACGGAATCAAAACTAATCTTGTAAAATAGTCAAGCTGGTTAGTTTGCTTGCTCGTTTGTTTGTTCAGGTGCACCAGGAGACATTTGGCAAGAGTGGTTGTCGTCGTATTGTACCAGGACAGTACCTTGCTGTTGATCCGAAGGGTCGTGCTATCATGATTGGTATGTCATGATTTGTTTTATGTTCACTATCAATGTATTAATGAATTTTATGAATCTACAATTTTGGCAATCTTTAATTAGGGAAATTCTGAAGTAAGTTCAGGCAGTAAAAATTAATGGTATTGTTTCGTTAAAACTTCTGTCGTGTTTGATACAAGTATTTGCGTGCTGCAATTTATGAATTGTTGCGTGGTCAGCGTTGTTGTGTTGTGAGGTCGTTTCCAGTGCGTAACCTGCATCCAAATTTTCCAAATTTTTTAGGAAGATTTTTGGAAAATTTTTTTCCAAAGAAAGAATGCAGATTTTCGCAACTTATTTGGAAGATGTCTGGCTAAGAATTTCAGAAGATTTTGCGAAGAAGATTTTGAGAAAGGGTGCACAATTTTTAAACTTTTTGGAAAATTTTTAGGAAGCATTTATGAAAATAGGAAACCGTGTAATAAAATAATTTGCAAAAAAGTATGCAGTGTTGACACTTAGCTTGGACATCATATGTGATGTCATATGTTATTTGCATAATGCTGTGGTAAAATCAACATTGAGTAAGTTAAGGAAATTGACGTTTGGTTTACTTAAAAAATGAAGTGGTGCGTAAAGTGCATTTCCAGTGGACGTGCCAAGATAAAAAGTTTTCCACAGAAGTTTTCCTAAGAAATTTTGTTTACGTCACATGGTTGGTTTAAGTGCATCTGATTGGTTGAACTGGTTTAGGAAGATAAGAAAAGAAGTTCTTTGGAAATGCAAAGAAAGCCGTAGAAAATTTGGAAAAGAAAACTTCTTTGGAATTCCTAAATCATTTGACATAGGAAGATCTTTGGAAAATGTTTTAGGAAAGTTTCGAAAATTTGGCCCCTGGTTGGCATTTTGATCTGGCCAGAAGCTATGCAGCATCTTGCTGGATCCATGTCCGCCAAAACCACCGGATATCTGACTGGTTCTGGATTGGATGCACTTCTGATTCTCCAACAGAGTTTCAGTTGCGTTATGAATGGTGAATTTTTCTTGTAAATTGTTGCAGTTTGGTACAAAGTTTGCATGTTAATTTAATTATACTGCAATAGTTACTGCAATGAGCAATTTCAAATGCCTATTAGACCATTTAAACCAAGGGTTTGCTGGTTTTAAGTTAACCATTTTAAACAGTGTGGCTCGGTAGTCTAACGGTAACGTGTCAGACTTGTAATCTTGAAGTAACTCAGAGGCGCAGGTTCGACTCCACACCAGGACACTGCCGAGTAACGACAGGCAAGTTGTTCACACATGTGCCTCTGTCATCAAACAGTATAATTTTCTACCACTGGGACATAAACAGGCGCACCGCGCGATACACTGGCCCCGTATGCATGGTCTCGCAGTGCAAAACCTGGTGTCTGGCTGAGGGCTAAGGAAACGGAGATCAGCGCCGCCCTATGGGTTGTAAGGCTCAGGAAGGACATTACTTTTTTTAGTTTAAACATCTTTAGTGGCAGAAATTATTTTTGTCATGACAAAAGCCAGCCCTGTTTATGGCATCTGCTACAGGTTCTGTGGAGAAGCAGAAGTTGGTTTATATTCTGAACCGAGATGCTCAGGCGAGACTGACCATCTCCTCACCTCTTGAAGCTCACAAGTCCAATACTCTGGTGTACCACATGGTTGGCGTTGATGTCGGTTTCGAGAACCCAACCTTCGCCTGCCTCGAGATTGACTACGAGGTCTGGAGCTGATCGATTTATTAAATTATTAACATAAAAATGAATGTCGTTGTTTAATAACATAGTTTAATGTTCTCAAAGTGGTGTCGTTAGTCATAATACTATGTCTCATGTTACCAATTTAAGTTTTGTAATGGTGCTGCATGGTTTCTGCTTCAGAATCGACATGTGGGGTTTTCTTACAGAATTAATGAATTAGTTCAGAAATAAACATTGTGTAATATTATCGACACTGTTAAATTACTGTTGTCACTTACATTGTGTCACATTACCAACTCACAATTATTGCACATTTTGCAGTATATGTATTTTATAGTTATTGCAGGATTATTCGTTGATAATTACCACTATACTTTTGGCAAGAGATTTCATGTGTTGTTGTTTGTTTGTTTGCCTAGAAATAACTTGCTATTCAGAATTATTCAGAATTTAGCTTGTTGTTTTGGAAGTTTGTAGAACTGGACAATGGTGTTATGGTCATCACTGGATACTGCCTGTAATAACGTCATTCAGGGTGAATGTTTTCGGAAGTCTTTGAAAACATTTGCCATTTTTCCAGGACGTGGAAAGTCCCTTGAAACCAAATAGGGTCTTGTAAGTTTTGGAATTTGCTGGAGGAAAATCTTCAAAGTTTACTTCATTAAAAAATACTTTGACCGTGATGTGATTTCAAATTTTTTCTGTATGATGCCAGAACCATCGTAACATGACGTAGAATAGTGCAGTAATGTTTTGGAAAAGATAAACCTGCTTGAAAGTCATTGAAACATAGTTGAATATTTCGGCTTATAGCTAAAGCAGACTGTTACATCTGGTTGACAGGAGGCAGACAATGACCCAACAGGAACAGTGGAGACCAAACAGATGCTGACCTACTACGAGTTGGATCTCGGCTTGAACCACGTCGTCCGCAAATACTCCGAGGGACTGGAGGATCGAGCCAACTTCCTCATTAATGGTCTGACATGCACACTTGTGGTTACTGACCAGTTATCTGGCCATCGTTTTGAAACACGTCACTTGGTAGTGTAATGGTAGCGTGTCAGACTGGTGATCGTGAGTTTGTTGCTTTAACTCTTGAGCTGTTGCGCCGTGCATGTTGTTTACACACAAGTCTCTGTCACCGAGCAATGTACTTTGGTACTGGCCCAATTGCCAGGAAGTTAATGGCAGTATGCGGGAGAGGTTTGGCCTATGCCCATATAACGCAGTCAGCTGCACTTCACTGTTGGCTGAAATTTTTTAAACAGCGATCAGCATCAACCTCACGGTCGCAGAGCTGTGAGCGTGCTAGTAAACATGGGAGGCTTTGTTTAGCCAGCGCTAACATAGCTGCCAGTTTTTAGCCATTTATATTCCAGATATTATGTTACTTCCTGCTTATTTTTCAGCAGACTTGGTTTTTGAGTGTGTACAATGCGTTTGATTCGATCAATGAAGTTACCGTATGCCGGACTGGGTTAGTGCTGCGATGGGTGACTGCCTGGGGGCAGGTGGACCGTCTTGGTATGTAATCAGCCACCTAGATCAACTCAGCCTTCCATCCCTCTGGGGTAGGTAAATCGAGTACCAGCCTATCTGGCTGGGGTTAAGGCGGGGTGCGTTCACCTGTGTCGGGTGGCAGGTAACACTTTGTGATCCCATATGGCAGGTGATGCTCCGTAGCTCTATGATGGGCTTCCCATTAAGAGCTATATCACCACTTTTAACCTTTTTAACTTTTAAATTGCATCAGTGCGCACTGTGCATTCGTGCAAAATGTGATTTTTTTGGCTTTTGTGACAATAGAAAGTGGTTGGGTAAATGTTGGGCAACGTTTAATTTTTGACTTTTTGGATGACCGTCTGAGTAAATCATCTCAGTATAGAACCAACATCAAGATCAGCTAAGCCTTTCATCTTTCTGGGGTTGGTAAATTGAATATTAAGATTATCCTGTCTAGCTGGGGTTAAGGTGGGGCACATTCAGATGTGTGGCAGGTGACACTGTGTTATTCCATATGGCAGGTGATGCTCCGTAGCTCTGAGATGAGTTTCCTATGAAGAGCTGTACCGGTACCATTTAACCAAATGTTAACAATTTGTATGAAATGTTGGAATGTTCAGTACCTGGCGGTGGCGAGGGTCCAAGCGGTGTTCTCATCTGCTCGGAGAATTATCTCACGTACAAGAACTTTGGTGACCAGCCGGATATTCGCTGCCCTATACCAAGACGCAGGGTTTGTTTAACCAACGTGCACTGTTTGCTAACTGTGTTAATAATGCATTGTGTGATTAACAGTATCGCATAGGGTGCTGTACTCAGTATAACAGTGCTGCAATTAATTGTCAGTATTTCATGTTAACTGCGATTAGAATTAGGTGAAATTTATTAGAATAGTAAAGAGGCAGTGGCATGTATTTTTTCACTTTTTGTCCTGTGATGTATGTATAAACATTTCTAAAAAAGACTTAAGTCCATGATTAAACACGGTACACAGGACTGCCATACTTGCTAGTTATAAGTCAGAATTAAACTAAAACTATTCTGAGTTAAGTGGAATTACCGTTTGTGCATGTAATTAAGTACTCTTAGTTTAGTTAGAGTTAGTGCGATAAGCTGAATTATGTTGGTCTTTCTCAGTGGAAATTATATTTACAATCGGATACCAGAGATGATTTATCAATTTCTTATTATAGGACTTAATAATTTTTTTTTTTACTTTAGCAATTTTGTAATAATGTGTCTGCCAGATTTCTAGGTAGTTAGTTAGCCACATTTGCTGGTTCAATGTTATAATATGCAATAAAAAATTTTGACTTGTTTGATCCTCATTGCATCGTCAGTCCAGACCACTACATTGAATAGATGTGTCTGTGTTGGTGATGAGAAATGTTTTATTGTTTATCAGTCATCTGCTGTTGCAGAATGACCTGGATGACCCTGAACGTGGCATGATCTTTGTCTGTTCAGCAACGCACAAAACAAAGGTTGGACATTTACTTTTCAAACTTGTAAACAAATAGATTGTAAACAAATACAATATGACTAGGGCCCACAGTTTTTCACGGTGAATTTTGCCAAATTCTGCGGGCCAGTTTGCAAAATTCCATGGCTCATCACGGCAAAATTGTTCAAATTCCGCGGCTTACCGCAGCCTTCCGTTTGTGCGTAAACTAAGCTTTATTCTGTTTAAGAAAAACTTTAGTTTTTGGATGCTGGCATGGTGTTCAGTTATGCTAGCAACATACAGAGGAAATTATCGATCTTTTTTTTTCAAAAGTGCAATTTGTCAATTAGTCGCATTGTGTTAATTTACGATTGTGCTGTATACGATGGTAGTTATTAGTAGGGACACAGTTTTAGGCAGTTCAGCTTGATTTTTCTCCATGATATAGTTAGTTTAAAGCCGACGATCGTACTAATTATCAGTCATTTCTTAACTTCTGTGAAATTCTGCCGCAGTATCAAAATTCAAAATTCTGTGGAAAAGGGCAAATTCCGCGGCTCGGCTCAAAATTCCCCGGCCCGCGAAAAACTGTGGATCCTAATTATGACTGAATCTGTTGGCTGTTTCTATGACTTTGTGATTGCTACAGCACTTTTTCTCAGACTCTTGCATTATATGGTCACTCGGCAGCATTTTCAGAATTATATGGGTGTCTGATTATTTCTTCCAGATGTGAGTAATTAGGTGTTTGCTAAAAATATCTCTGTGACATGTTGGTCTGTAATCTGTTTGCTCTGTACAGTCGATGTTCTTCTTCTTGGCTCAGACCGAGCAGGGTGACATTTTTAAGATCACCCTGGAGACAGATGAGGATATGGTTAGTACGCTGTTAATTATAAATCTGTACCAAGCATTAGCTTGTTAACATGCTGTCATAAGCGAAGGCAGTTCGTTGCATCCTTGGCAGATTTGTACTTGGATATTATGCTGTACTTTAAGATATTCTAAACTTTCTGAATAATTTAGTAATAAAATAATAATACGTTTAGTGAAATTTTTATAGCACCCTAATGTTCTAAAATGTTGTGGTTTGTTGGTGTAACGGTAACGGGCTGGACTGGTGACCGAAAGGTCCCAGGATCGACTTTGAGCCAGGGCACTGTCAGGTAGAGCGACCATGGGCTAGTTGTTCACACACATGTGCCTCTGTTTACTGAGCAGTATAATTTGGAACCAGTCATGTAGCAGTGACACTATCTGGCAGGGGAGATAACCGCAGGCCTGGTGGAAAGTACTGGCAGCCTGCCACCAGGTGTATGACTATTGTCACCTGTGGGCTTACTGCCTATCGAGACCGGGAACAGCGCCGGCCCCTATGCTCGTTATTGAGTATGGTTTACCTTTATTTTTGCGTGTTTTTAAATACGGAGGCCCTGCAAAACTTATACGCTACAGTTTTAAAAGAATGAATTTAATCGAATTTTATTTTTGTATTGTATTTTTAAAATAATTGTAGTTTGAACTTAATTATGTCAGATTGTACAGTCAATATTGTGATAATACATTTCAAATTGTTATACTTCAACGCAAAATATTGGCATGCGATTGGCACAAATCGCGTCACTTGGCTGTCAGCACTTTGCAAACCTCTGGCAAAAAATTTTCAATGATGACCTCGTCGACAGTCACTATTTGTATACCATTATGATGTCATTCATGTGGCATTGGCCTGAATCCAGGTTGTCAGTATCATAGTCTTTTATCAAGCATTTGCCCATTCTGCTTTTCTATCTTTGACTTGCTGATGCAGTTAGTGTTCTGTTTTTCTTGGTTTCTTTTTTCTTGTTTACGATTTTTTAACTCTTAAAACACTTTATAAGTTTTGTTCATTTTTACAGGTGACTGAGATACGTTTGAAATATTTTGACACTGTTCCGGTGGCATCTGCGATGTGTGTCCTGAAAACTGGATTCTTGTTCGTTGCATCGGAATTCGGAAACCAGTGAGTTGTGTTGTCATTTTATCTATTTTATCTATTCTTTGCTTTTTACGCGAGAAAGCAGCTACTGCTTTAGCATGTTTTAGCCATCGCAGTTCTGTCTGTCCGTTTGTCCGTCCATCACTCGGGTGGATCAGTCAAAAACGGTGCAAGCTAGGATCACCAAATCTTCATTGTCGGCTGCATGGAAGACTCTAGTTTCGGGAACCATAAAGCTCTTCCATAAATTCGAAGGGGGTCACCTCGAACCATGGTGCTGAATGATAGGGGAGTGGGAAAAATTTGCGATTTTTAGCCAATAAGATGCTGTATCACAGCAACGGTGTGAGATAGGGACTAGGTTACTATTAATCACTAATAGGAAGTCGTACACTGGCTTTTGATTGCCACCGAATTCAATGACCTTGGATGACCTTAAATGCTAAAATAGGGGTTTTATGAATTTTTTGTCGATTTTGGGCTGCGAGACACATTTCAAGAGCGAATTGCACTGAAGCCAATTGAGATAGACATAAACAAGCTGCATATGAAATTTTCAGCATTGAACGTAGATTTCAACAGTCGAAGTCTCGATTTTCCAAGTTTAAGGAAACCTGCGCACGAGGGCAATCAAGAGTGGTACCCACGTAAAAGTTGCGATGAAATGGCTGGAGATAGACGGACAGTTTGCGAACAGGAACTGCTATAGGCTTTGGCTTGTCTCGTGAGCATTAGCTCAAATTTCTTGTTTATTTACTTGATTGGCTGTGTGTTTATATATCTCTGATAGTTACCACCAAGAACACTGATCTTGTTATTTGGTGATAATGCTCTTTCTTGTTATTCAGGCATTTTTACAGCTAACTGTTCTTTTTCTGAGTGTTATAGTCATTAGCCAATCTCCGACCTTTCGAGAAATCAAGTTCGTTTTGTCAATTTTGAGCAAAAGATCTTTAACAGAACTGACTGCCCAATTCTTGTTAGAAAACTATTTACAAATGCGTTTAGCACCCCATCTCTTTTGTTGGCGAACGAGTTTGATCGACGCTTTATCCTCGTACGTTAAATGATGTTACACTGTTTTCCCCATCGTGTTTCCTGTAGAGTTGGGTTGCTTTCATTTATTTTATCCCATTACAAAATTATTGAAAATATTTGCACGAAATTTGCACATGTTACTTGGAATTGATTATATTCCAACGTGTTTTATTCAGTTTAAATGTACATTACTCTTGGAAGACTTAATTAGCTGACCTGTAGGGGACAGTTTTTTTATGGCCCACTCTGTATAATTATGCATTATCGCTTCTTGCAGCATAAGCAATTCTGCCTGTTCCATAGCAAGGTCTGTCTGTTTGTCGTCTGTGAAATGTCTGCACCTTGCTTAAACTGTTCAGCAGATTTACATACCATTTGGCAGATATGGTTGCAGGTCTCTGACTTATTGTGTTAGTTAGGGGTCTCTGCCCTTTAAAGAGAAGGGCTGATTTTAACCCCAAGATCACCCTTTCTCCCCTGGGCAAAAACATATTTGCCTAATTATGATTTTCCAGGAGGGCAAGACCAATCATCGATTTTGCCTTTTGTTGAATGTATCTGATCACTTGTTCTTATTTCAATTTTGCTTACAGCAGTTTCAGTGTTTTTAGTTTATGTCCTAGATTAAACTTGCTTGGTGGTATAACGGTATCTTGTTCGACTAGTATAACGAGGTCGCTGGTTTGACTTCTGCCTGGTGCACTGGCAGGTAGCAACTCTGGGCAAGTTGTTCGCACGCATGTGCCTTTGTCATCACGCGGTATAATTTGCTTCTGGCTTCACTGCCGGGAACATAGTGACAGTGCATGAGAAAGGTTTGGTTTACCGCCCATATAGCTGAGTTGTGTTTGCACTCACTGTGCCGGCTCAAGGTCATTTAAATGGAGATGAGAACTGACCTCAAGCTCACAGAGCTCTGAGAGGGCATGTGGACAGTGGGTTTGTTTACATGTGCACACGTATAATTGAGTTCATACATTTTTAGGTTCAGCTCATGTTTTGTGTTTATGTACAGGTTAAACTTTCTGTTTTTTTATTGTAAAGGTTAAACTTACTGTTCCATTATTATGTGTTTGTGTGCATTCTGCCTGGAAAGGCCATCCTCGATATGACCTATACTGTGTTGGGTGGGATGTTAAACTCTACTCACTTACTCATTTTTTCAGCTAAAACATTGTATCATATTGTATGTCATAATTATGTGAGTATTTGTATTTGTGCTTGTGTGTAGTTACCTGTATCAGATAGCACACCTGGGTGATGACGACGACGAACCTGAATTCAGCAGCTCCATGCCGTTGGAGGAGGGCGACACATTCTTCTTTGCACCTCGCATGCTTAAGAACCTCGTCATGGTTGATGAGATGGACAGCTTGTCTCCTATAATGCACTGCCAGGTTAGCTATCACTTGTAATGGTTAAATGGTTACTGTTGAATGGTAACCCAGCTCAGAGTTGCCATATGGGATCACTCTATATTACCTGCCACCCAACAGGTGAACGCGCCTTGCCTCAGCCTCTGCTATAAAGACAGGTACGGTACTTTCACTAGAGGGATGGCTGGCTGAGTTGAGTTGGTGTTGGTTATACTCAGATGGTTTACCTGTTCACAATAGTAACTTTAGTAAGCACTTGATAGTGACCTGGGACCCGATTCACAGAAGATCTTAAGATAATCTTAAGACATTTTTCACACTTAAGATCGTCTTGGGACAACTAGCTTATGGCATATCTTAAGATAGGTTTATATCTTAAGATAAAATAAGGCAGTTGTGTGAAAAGCCTTAGCTGATCATCTAAAAGAAATTCTGTGATTTCACTTAAGAAACGTTTTCCAAAGCAATTTTTTAGGGACCACTCTAATGGAGATAGTAGTTTTAGTTTTACAGTTGTAGGTCCAAAACTGGGGAGCAGTCTTCAGTTCAACTGAGACGTGCCAACACTAACTTTGAGCTGTTTTAAAACATTGCTAGACATTTTTTCTTTCCCTTGGATGTTGAAAACACTTTGCGTTGCGACTGACTGTTGCTTCTTTCGAGTTATTTTTCTTCCTTGGTTACCAGTGTTTACGCTAAAGTAACATAGTACATGTGTTGTTGGTGGCTTAGTGGCATAGGAATAATTTGTCGGACCTAAGATTTAGAGATTTTGAGGTGGTTTCTTCGACTACCAGTCGGGTGACTGTCTGCGGACAGGTAAACCAACACCAAAGTCAACTCAGCTGTTCATCTCTGTAGCGTAGGTAAATCGAGCACCGGTTATCAGTCTGTCTGGTTGCAGTTAAAGCAAGTACAGTGGCAGGTAACAGCGTGTGATCGCATACGGCATGTGAGACTTCATAGTTATGTGATAGGTTTTCCATAAAGAGCTATACACAATGTTTAACCTTCCAATCTTTGTGTCTACATTAGATTGCTGATCTGGCCAATGAGGACACGCCTCAGATGTATACTCTCTGTGGTCGAGGACCAAGGTCTTCACTTCGGGTCTTGCGTCATGGACTTGAGGTAAAACACGACTCACGAGTATCTTTTGTTTTTGTAGCTTTTTCCTGAGATTTTAGCTGTACGATGTTCGGTGTTGTCTCATTTTGCCTTATCTGCTTTCGCCTATTCTCATTTTGCCTAATCCCATTTCGCTTAATCTTTTCTCTTGATAAGCGAACCAACAACAACGACTTGCTTTGTCGTTTTTCTTCTTTGCCTCACAAGCTCGTTGAGGCTTTGCGTATTCACAGTCATGCAAAACTGGCCTACCGTTTTCAACTCAAGCAAATTTGAGCTGAACAATGAACATTTAACCCTAACATTTACTTTAACACAATTAAAGCCTCTACAAAATACTGAGAAATAATTTCATAACTCTAACACTACAGAATTCAACAGAGTTAAAGTCTCTCTGGCAGAATTACCGATTTACAGAAAATACTGGCTGAACAAAGTATCTTTAAACCCTTAACACAAGGCTGTAAAATTTCACGGTTTGAGAGGATCACTAGGGAGGTTGAGAAAAATCACTAGACTCGCACTTGGACCGCACTTTCCACAAGTCCTGCACTTTCAGGTTTTAGGGCCAAAGATTTCTTGTCCTAAAAACCCGAAAATAAGTGAAACAAGCGTGTCAGCTTCCCTTGTGCAGACGCCACCCTCTGCAAAGGAAGGCTTTTTCCAAAGTGGCATTTTTCGAATCTGCTATCTTTCCTGAGTCTTTTTAGTGAAAAAGGTGAACATAGGTCATTTTTAGTTTTCGAGTTATTCGGCCTTCTTTAGGGGTACTGTAGTGCCCGAAGCTATATTTATAATTTTTTGCACGAAGCTACTGTACTTTGTTAGAACACCAGCCATATAAAAATAATCCACCACACCTGTTTTGTTTCATTGCTTTACCTTGTGAAGTAACTCTGTTCTTAAATTTCACTTTTTGCCATACAAAAAAGTAGCAAAAAGAAAAAAAAATATTTTAAACATGAAACTAGGCTAAATCAAATGTGCAAGTTTATGATATTTCTAATTGTTATCATAGTCAAGCATGAGAATGCAGGAAGGTGCACGTATGGTAGTGATGGCAGGAACAAATGACGAAAAACAAGATTCTCAGCTGCTGCTAAGCTGGGGCCGACCGCACCACCTACGTCCGACAGATGACAAAGACGGCAAAGGGTCGACCTTAAGCTTACAGCTCAGCGGTGGACCCAAAAAATGGTAGAGAAAAAAATGATGAACGACAAAACAAAGCTTGTCAAAGAGGCAAAGAAAAAAAACGACAAAGCAAGTCGTTGTTGTTGGTCCGCCTATAAAAAGAAAAGATAGGCGAAATGCTACCCAATCACGATGTTCACGTAAAGTTATTGGATGGTTGGCCAAAAATTGCAGTTAATGGCAGAAGACAAGTAGTAAACCTTCTTGTTTTTATGCACGTATTAACTTTGGTAATTCTGTTTGTCTGTCACAACCCAGTACCATTTCATGACCAGGTGAGACAGAGACTTCAGGTTTTCACTGTATGATTGCTTAATGTCTCTAGTATTTTGTAACAAAATTTCATGCTGCTGGGTGAGGGGAATCTCCCCGAACAAGGGAACGAAATAAGGGCACCCCCTTAAAAAGGCGTTATTCTACAGTTATTGGTTTGTCTAACGGAAAAATGAATGACGTTGAACCCTAAAAAGGGGTTTTTCGTGATTTTTTAGTGATTTTTTGCTGCAGAAGAATGAATTGCGATAAAATGGATAGGGATAGACCAACACAATCTGCGAACAGGAACTGCTATAGGCTCTCGTGCGTCTCATGAGCATTACCTTTGATTTCTTGTTACATATGCTTCCATCTGTCTGTCTGTTGTACTTGTGCACTGCTCCTTGCTAATGCCATAGTATGGTATGAGACCTAGGCACACTCACTCTTACTGTCCAGAATCGTATTATATTTAGTGATTGCAATCCTGGGCTCTTAATCCCGGGATTTTAGGATTACATGCAGAAATTTGCTGCATTAGTACTGTTTCGAATGTTAGATGATAGAATAACAATTTTACCAAATTTGCGAAGACTACCGATGTGCAGGAGCCATTGCTGTGCACTGCTAGTTGCATCAGCATTTCGTTTTAGTTGTAGTTGTGGTCGTTGTTGTTGTACTGTTGTACTAACGATGTTGTTTATTAGGTGTCTGAGATGGCTGTGTCTGAGTTGCCTGGCAACCCAAATGCTGTCTGGACTGTGAAGCGAAACACCGAAGGTGAGTTCGTCTCTAACTGCAAAGAATTGTCTCTGGATTTTTGGATTGTATATTTTTAAAAATAATTTTACAGTCGGTTGCGTGCTTTGGTCTGAGATTTTGGTTTCCATGTAGTTTGTTTGTCGAGCAAGAACAGATGAAGTATGTTCAGACTGGACAGAAGTTAAGTGATTTGCATCGGAGTTTTATTCGATTAGTGGAAGAAAAATGCCAAGCAAAGAGAATTGGACTGGAGTCACCAGAATCATGATTAGAGGTGGAATATTTTGGCAGCTGCAACTCCCATTGCCTTTCTCCGCACAGTTATGGTTTCTTAAAAGGAAGGTAGCAACAGTTGCTAAAGTGTCGACAAATCAGTGAATAAAAGTTGTAATTGAGAAGTCCTTATCGTTTGTAAGGCATGTGTTGTGGTGGCTTAGTGGCATAGCATTACGGTGTCAGACTAACGATTGAGGGGTCATTGGTTTGATTCCTGGTTGGGTCACTATCAAGTAGTTACTACTTGGATGGGTGATTGTCAACAGGCAGATACACAATTCAGGTATATAACTCTCTCTCTCTCTCCTTCAGGCTGGTTTAGATCCCTTGGGTGAGGGGTCAGCCACACGGGTTTTCCATCTCCACTCGGCTCTATTCTCCACATCCATCAGGTTGACCCGCAAGTCCTCTATGTTGTACTTCACGACGTCGTTCCCTACTCCATTGTCCACGTACGTCTGCCTCCAAAATTCTCCTGACACAATCCTCTTCTCGGCGTTGTTCATGCCCAAACTATCTCAACCTGGCCTCCCGTACTTTTTCCGTGATGCACGCTACTCCGAGGATGCGACGGATATTGTCATTCCTTTTCTCGTCTCTCAACGTCAGGTATATAACTGGTTAAAGTTAACTCAGCTTTTCATTTCTCCAGGATAGGTAAATCGAGTACTGGCTTATCTGGCTGGGGTTAATGTGGGGCAAGTTTACCTGTGTTTTGTGGCAGGTAACTCTGAGATGTAGCTCTGAGATAGGTTTTCCATACCGAGCTGTATCAGGTATGCAGTTTATGACCTTACTTACTGAATGTGTACAGACGAGTACGATGCATACATCATCGTGTCGTTCGTAAATGCTACGCTGGTTCTGTCAATCGGAGAGACGGTTGAGGAAGTTACAGACTCTGGGTTCCTCGGCACTACGCCGACCCTCTCTTGTTCACAGCTTGGAGACGATGCCCTCGTCCAAGTTAGTTCTGCTAGTGTCTGATGCTTTGATATGGCTTTGAAGGGCAACTACCACGAATTTTATTGCAGAATATCTTTGGATTTCGTATTTTATTACAAATATATGCGTCATACTTTTCTTTGAAAAAGTTATTATTAACAAAAAACAGCTTTGATGATGAATCTATTTTGCGCTATAAATAGCTCCAGACTAAATTGAATTTTTAACCAATCTACTTTTACACAGTACTTGGTTCCTTTCTGAAACATTGTAGCAGATGACTGAACATGCAAAATGCGGCATTTAATCTCATAGAAACATAAAATACTGTTAACTGTTTAACTATTAATTGTAAAATAAGATGCAAAAAACATTATATACATAAACAACAAGCAAATAAACTAACAAAAACTGAAAAACGGAATTTTTTACTGCTTCATCAGCAATCGCCACATGGGCGCACAGGAACCATCTTCATTGAGAAAAGGCTGTGGTTGGTTTATTATAAATTTTTATGCAAATTTTTGATTTGCATAAAAATTCATACCAAAGCTGGTTTCCTGCTGGTTCGGGTTGAAAATCATTAAAAATCGAAAACAAATTGTTTATCAAACATTTTGCACTGGTAGCATGCTTGTGGTCTTTAGTAGAGGTCTACTATCTGAAAATGCATTAAAATCACAAAGGTCAGTTTTGACGGTAGTCGCCCTTTAACCTTATCTTACTTTACCTTTTGGGTTTGCAGGCTGTTACATTTTTTCAGCGCTGAAGCTGTATGAGTTTGTTTCTATGCATGTCCCCAGTGTAATTGAAATTTAGAATAAATGATTTTAAAGTCATGGGCACCTGTGAAGTTGTTGACAGTAAGTAAGTAAATTTAATTTATAAAGCGCACAATGTCGAAATCAACATTAAAGCCAAAATTTGACCAGTACATTAGCACTGGTAACATGCAGTATATCCTCTCAGTCAGATGGTGGCAGTGGTAGTCTGCATTTTTTGGCTGCTCGTCTGGACTTAGAATCCTCGGGTCTTTGGAGCACTAAGCTTAACCATCACAACAAGTTGCAGTTGTTTGCTGGCTGCGTAATGCACCATAGTATCATTCATAGTGCCCACAGCTTTCCGCGGTAAATTTTGCCAAATTCCGCGGGCCAGTTCGCATAATTCTGTGGCTTACCACAGCAAAATTGTCCAAATTTTGCAGCTTACCGCGGGCCTTACGTTTGCGTGAACTGAGCTTTATTCCGTTTAAGAAACTTCAGTTTTTGGATGCTGGCATGGCACTCAGTTATGCCAGCAACACACCAAGGAAATTATCGATCTTTTTTTAAAGTGCAAGTTGTCAATTTGTCGCATTGTGTTAATTTACGATTGTGCCATATACAATGGTAATTATTAGTAGGGTCGCAGTTTTAGGCACTTTAGTTTGACTTTTCTTCATGATATATGGTTAGTTTAAAGCCGATTATCATACTTATCATCGGTCATTTCTTAACTTCTGTAAAATTCTGTGGTGATATCAAAATTCCACGGAAAAAGGCAAATTCTGCGGCTTGGCTCGAAATTCCGCGGCCCGCAGAAAACTGTGGGTCCTAATCATTTGCTCATGCCAATCTGCTGCCACTTCTAAGATTGTAAAGTGCTTCTGGTCATCAGTCTGTGTCAATTTCCCGAACGTTATCTATTTTTGATTTTACTGCTGTTGTGCCTAATGGTGGTTTGGCTCAGTTGATAATGTTGTTGGTCACATCAGTGAAGTTAATAAACGCCAGGCCCGGTTAATACTTGGATGGGTGACCGTCTACTGGTGTCCATTTTTCTGTGGGTAGGTGCAGTGAGTACCAGCTGGGACATAAGCAGTCACACCACGCAATGCACTAGCCCCGGCAAGTTTTTAAACCTTGCTTTTATTATGTATATACACTGCTTTTAACCATTTCTGGCACTAAATGGCTTATTTTGTGCAGACGTGTCATTAAGAAACTACTTACTCACTCACCCCAGCTAGTGGGCATTGGCCCACTAACCCACTGGTCTCGCAGTGTAAACTGTTGTCTGACTGACCAGACTGAGGGCTAAGGAAACAATGATTAGCTCCACTGTATGGGCTTTATGGCTGAGGATCGATTCACTTTTACTTGACAGTGTTGTGGCTGTGGTGGTAGATTTATCCAGATGGTATCCGGCACATCCGATCGGACAAGCGAGTGAACGAGTGGAAGACTCCAGGCAAGAAGACAATCGACCGATGCGCTGTGAACATGCGTCAGGTTGTCATAGCGCTGACTGGTGGAGAGCTCGTCTACTTTGAGATGGACCCGGTATGTTGTAACCTTAGTTGTAGCATTGCTAGTAATTGTAGTAGTAGTAGTCATAGCAATAATAGTACACTGTGTTTCGAAAAAGCATCCCTGACATTTTCGACTGTAACTTGAAAAGCAATTATCAGATTTTAATAATTTTTGGTACGAATATTCCTGATACAGCTTGCCATCAAATGACCATTTAGATTTCCATCTCACTCAACGTTTGTTTCTGCACTACCTGGGGAAAACACAACCAGCAAAATATCACTTTTTTATCCAATGCGATATGATTGCTTACTTAACATAAACGCGTAAAAAACACATTTTATTCACATTTTTGACACTTTGGCTGACATTTCATCCAGTGGTCCATTTTTCAACTGCCTGCAGTAAAACTGCTTAAAGTGTTAGCCCACTATGCGAACACAGGCAAGGAGACGCTTTCTCCATTCATTGACAGCAGTATCGATAATGTTCTGCTCCAGACCAATCCAGGCTGTACCAGTCGCTTCTTGACTTCACGAACATTCCTAAACTTCATCTGGCAAACACACGGCTGCGTGACAGTCAAACCTTGTAATGGACCTGCTGTTAGGGCCCACAAATTAGGACAGATGGAATTTATTTAGGCCTATCTGTTGCCTTGTATTACAGATGGGTCATTTGAGTGAGTACACTGTCCGTAGGTTTACAATTCAGTCTCAGTCTCAAGACCATCCGGAATGTACTAACATTTTGTCTTGGAACAATTGTTCAACGTCTCGGATCTCGTTTCAGTCTTGCCTTAAAAAGTGTCGTGCACGTTCCTGCTGGAACGAAATTTCTATCATTCATACGGCTATCTGTCAGTAAATCGCTGTTGTCTTTGCTGTTACAGACGGGTCAGTTGAACGAGTACACTGAACGTAAGGAGATGTCGTCAAGTGTCATTTGCATGGCTTTGGGTCGTGTCCCGGCCGGGGAACAGAGGTCAAGGTTCCTGGCTGTTGGTCTCGCTGACAACACAATACGTATCATCTCTCTACAGCCACAGGTCTAACGTCATATCTATTCTCTGTTTATTTGACCATCGGCCGCTGGTTATAGCCCAAATTCCATTACGCAGACTTTGCGACAAAGTTTCGGTGAAAGTCGGCGTAATGGAATTTGGACTTATGGAAATATTAAATCATGTTAGTGCAGACTAGTTACTGCATTTGCCCCTAGTACTCACTACACATGCAAGCTGATGATAATGTATCTTTGCATTACTGGTAATATGCTACAAGCCAGTTGGTTAAACAGTTTTGAACCTTGAAGTATTAGACTAGAAAAACTTTTTTTATGTTGCTATATGTCGGTAAGATGCAGTTTCCTTGAGTACTCGTGTGAATGGGTTGCGGATGTGACGTCATTGTAATTTATGCCTTCTTAGAACACCAGCGCAAATGGCGTATAAATCGCACTTGCCGCTGCACGACAGTATTCCAGTCTGTAGCTGGATTCATGAAAGTGGGGCCCCGTGGCATCTGGTTTTGCATCGGTGAATATAGGATAGCCTGAATCTGCGACAGCTGCAAATAAGAGTATTTCAGTCAGCTATGATGCCACCTCAGTATTTGACAATGTCAGCAAAATGTTTAATATTTTCGAAATTCAACTATAATGATATTAGTTGCCAATATTTGACCAATATATGACCAATATTTGACCAATCTAACCAATATTTGACCTGTTACATGGAGGGGACCAACAGCAAGCCCCATGCACTCCCCCCTAAATCCTGCACTGGTAAAAGATCATGAACTATGTCTGTGTTGTAGGACTGTCTATTACCGCCAAGCATGTAGGCATTGCCAGCGGCCTTTGAGTCATGGTACAGTACAATATAATAAAGTTTAGAGTGAAAAAATGCCTATGGCACTGCAGTCACTTTATAGTCAGTAGTGGAAAGGAGAAGGAAAACAAGTGAGTCTTAAGTTTCATCTTAATTCTTTGAGTGCACTTCTGGTGGCAGACTGTTTCAAGTTCTAGCTGCAGTGATGGGGAATGCTTGGTCGTTGATCGTGGTGAGCTGTGTCATTGGTACGGCCAGTGCTGAGGTCGATGACGAGCGCAGGCGTTGTCGACCAAGATTGTCGTAGTGCATTGTATATTTGTTGTTGTTTTTGTAGGACTGTCTGTCGCCGCTAAGCATGCAGGCGTTGCCGGCGGCGCCTGAGTCGCTGTGTGTGGTGGAGATGGGAGGGCATGATGTGACTCGTGATGACGTGGAGGGCGGATATCAGAGTGGACTTTTCCTCAACATTGGACTTCAGGTCGGCTCCACTCATTTATTGCGGCAGATTATTGATTGTGTTACTTTTTTGTGTCTCTGTCTTGTTTTAAAGGTTAAAGAAAGATTAAAAGTGATATATAACTCTTTCTGGGCAACCCATCAAATAGCTACAGAGCATTGCCTGCTGTATGGGATCACACAAGGGGACAGGCAGTCCTGCTACTCGACACAGGTAAATGCACCCCACTTTAGTCTCAGCCAGGTTGGCCAGTTATAAATTTACCTACCCCGGGGACGGAAGGCTGAGTCGACCTTAGTGTTGGTTATATACTGGGATGGTTAACTTGTCTGCAGAGAGCCTGTCATTTGCTAACCAGTAACCACTTTGTAGTGACCGTATCACAAGTTGAACCAGTGACTTCTTGACTTCTTCCAGAGTCCTAACCATTACGCTACCATGCCTTCAAAAAGAAGTAGAAGAAGAAGAAGGGAGGGATTGTCATTTACACCTTAGATCAAAGATATGTTGTGATCTAAGCCAAACTATTGTCAACATTCAGTTTTGATTGTGGCTTTCTGTCATACAGTTCTGTGGTTAAGATGGTCAGTGTTTGACTTTCTTACTGCGTAAACTGTAAAGTTTTGATATTTATAGTTGTCAGAATAGCACGGTGAGAAAATCTGCATCATTTACTTCACTACAGTATAGCTTTTTTGCACAATTTTTGCTAAAACATTTTGCAAATGTTTACTTCTGGATGGCCTAGCCTAACTAATTTTAATGCCATCAAAACCATCGAGGAACAGTTAAGCCGAGTCATGTCATCAAATAGCAGACATTTAAAACTGTTTTCGGCCAGATTGAGCAAGTAAGACAAATGAATTGTTATTGGAACAGCTGAAAGTTTAAAAAGAACTTTTTGGAAAAGTGAAGTTCACAGAGATGGGTTACTACAGTAGCATTGTAAGCAAGTACAACGGTGTTGAAAAGGAAGTAATACATGGTTGTACGTTGGGCAGTACTGGTACATGTTGACAGCATCAGTCTGTCAGGTCTGGTATTACTATCAGCGACACAGCAAGAGTGAAAGCAGAAGACAGCTGAGTGGAGAGGAATCCTACGCACTGCCCATCGAGCCTTCATTTGAAGCACGATAATAGACGCTGATGAAAACATCATTGCTAGGGACCAACTTAATTCACGATTTCACGGGCGTGAAATTGACCTTCTTCTGTGAAAAACGCTAATTTCCATGAAATCCATAATTTTTCGTGAATTTTAGCGCTTTTAGTTTAATTTATGACAATTCCAGAGTTTTATCAGCAGCTTTTGTACGGATGTTGCTGTTTGCTATGTGTCACACTTCAGCACTAAGTAGTTGACATTGACTGTCTTGAATCTTGACTTAATGTAGTAAATATTCGTTGTTCTAAAATTTTTTTGTTTGCATTAGCGCAGCACCTCGAAGTAACGTCTGTGTGGTCTGTAAGTTTCCAAAACTTTTTTCGTGAATTTTCCGTGAAATTTGACACATTTTAAAAATTCTGCCATGAAATCATGCATTTTTCCCCGTTTATTCGGTTGGTCCCTAGTCATTGCATTGTTTGTATTGTTGCATGTGCAGAACGGTGTGCTGCTGCGAACAGTGCTTGACTCTGTGTCCGGGGAGCTGAGGGATACTCGTACGAGATATCTCGGCTCTCGGCCTGTTAAACTATTCCGCATCATGATGCAGGGTTCTGAGGCTGTGAGTTTTCTCTATGTTACTTTACTTATTTCACTTTTGAATGCAGCACTGTGTATATTCTATGTAGTAGACTTTAGGATAGTTTGTTACAGTGTTTTTGACAGTAAAATTATTAAAATTACCGTGATTTTGACAGTAAGACTTTTATTTTCATCTTGCATTACCTGTCCAATAATATGGAAGGACAACTGCAGCTACTGCTTATACTTTTCCTTGCACTTGATAAAAGCACAGGCAGTAACATTATCAGTGATCATGTAATGGCCTGTATTTGAAAAGAGAATTAAATTCTCAACAAACGCAAGTGTTTTATGGACTATGGTGTAATTTAGTGTATTAGTAGCTTCGTGTTCAGGAGAAACCATCATTTTATTATTATCAAGAGGTGTGCTGATTTTAGTTAGTTGATTAGTTTTAACTGTTTACTAGCGAATGCGAGGGAATTTTGCCAAACTGTTGTCGGCATAGAGTCTGTTGGCTGTGGTCGTCAGGTGTTGGCAATGTCCAGTCGCTCATGGTTGAGTTACACCTATCAGAGTCGGTTTCATCTCACTCCTCTCTCATACGACACACTCGAGTATGCGTCTGGCTTTGCCTCAGAACAATGCCCCGAGGGCATCGTTGCCATTTCTACCAACACGCTGAGGTATAGTGTCAGACTTTAGTGATTATTATTATACACGGTGTTTCATAAAAAAGGATCCCTTTTCGTTTTTTTTTATAATTCACTCAAATGATGATCAATTTACACAAAAATTTTAACAGTTGTAGCTGAAGAAATACTGATTCAAAGTATTTAAACTAAATATGGCAGTTGATTAAATATTTTTTGCTAGTTGTGCTGGCTGTGTGGGTAGGATCTTGGCACTGGAGAAGCTGGGGGCGGTGTTCAACCAGGTGGCCACCCCGCTGCAGTACACTCCACGCCGGTTTGTCATCCACCCGGAGTCCAGTAATCTCATAGTCATTGAGACAGACCACAACGCCTACACCGACGCATTCAAGCTCCGACGCAAACAACAGATGGCCGAGGTCTGTTTCTTACTTACTTACATACTTTGTTTAGGTCTTTGAAAGTCTTTGATAAGATTTTTTCAGGACCTGGTAAGTTCTTAACCAAGCAGGTTAACCAAGCAACCCCATCTCTCAGCCATAGTCCAGTCAAGGCGCTTGTCCCTGTTCGAACACATTGCACGAATGCCTGATGAAACAGATGCAAAACAGATCTTAACAGCTTCCCCCGCAGGAAACTGGACGAGACCACTGGGACGTCCTCGTATTACATGGATGAAAACCATTCAGCAGGATCTG
>Ga0209367_1000820_pt1 | contig 34846 bp, 26 predicted proteins | sample WorMetLIZISLAND2_FD_187412 | JGI IMG/M metagenome (GOLD analysis project Ga0209367, IMG submission 187412) | Marine gutless worms symbiont microbial communities from Max Planck institute for Marine Microbiology, Germany - Olavius geniculatus... ... | reverse complement strand
AAGGTGATATTATTCAACAGCACATTGACAGTTAGGCGATGTGATTGTGAGTGATATCACATTTTAAAATGATTTTTGCTGTTTTCGATGTGTCAGTCATTGCATGTCGCCGTTAACAAGTGTATAAACTGATGTTTTGTACATTTATTGTTAAAATGGCGTCTTTTAAGCTGCTTTACTTAGCCTACCTACAGTTACTTATAGCTAACTAACGCAATCTCAGGATCAAGATAGCAACATACGGAAGCCATGCCTTTGGACATGCCGGTATAACTACTTCGAACACAAAGTTTGCTTGGAACACTTTTCTTAACATTCTATAGTTTAAATGCAGCACACAAATCGCAAATTCTTTACCTACTTTTAAACGTCACCTAAAACATTTTCCCTGTCGTTCTACTAGCACATCGAGCGCGTTTGAGGTTATGACAGTTAACGCGGTATTTAAATTACTTACTTACTTACTCATATAAGTAAGTAAGGCCCTGCAGAGAGCAGCTGTATAGAAGCCCGCGTCGTACGGTCAGTGACGCCGTGCTGAGATATAGCGACCCATGCGATGCAGGCGTCATTCTTCACTTCACTCTACCAGGCAGGCTTCGAGCGAATTATGCCCAGCGGCAGCGAGCAAAATACTAGCGGTAGCTGATGACCAATTCACACCTATACTATACGCCGATGCAACTTGACTCAACTCAACACAACTGCTTGGCCAGGCTAGCAAACAGCGCGTGGTCTGTGCGTGATGTCACAATTAGCAATTGCAATCCCGCCATGCCCCCCTTGCCAAATCCTAAATACGCCACTGATGGTTACGGAGCGTCATCCGCCATATGGGATCACAGAGTATTGCCTGCCAGCCGACAGAGATGAACTGCAGTACTGTTGTGGGAATAACGTAACGGTTCGAGTTCGCCTCATAGTCGAGGATGCAGTTTGTCTCTGTTTCTGTCTCTATTACCAACCCTCGGCCCAAGCCTGTTTAACCCTCTTTGTCGGGATAGGCAGTGTCGGAATAGGAACTGTTGCAATAGGGACTGTCCCTTCGGTGTACAGATGGTTATCGTATGCGTGTGTACAGGCAAGCTGGCGGTGAATTCAACGATTCTTCCGTCAGCAGAACCGCATCCCTCTATCAGTGCCTCAGTAGCCGTAGCCAACGGTCAGTGTACGTTCCCAACAAACGTCAGCAACAACATTGTGACGTCATCGACATCACGTGACGTCACCGCGTGTAACGGCGTCGTAGCAGTGGCGGGGGCGGGGTGTTGCCATGGCTTCCAACCGGAAACAGTTTCGACAACAACAACGCCGATGATACGTTACGTTAGAAGTCCCCCATACGATGTTGCCGAAGACGACGGGCGGCTTTCAGCAGAACAGTCAACGACCGTCGCGTCTCAGACTGAATGTCATTATCTGTTATATGATGACGTCACGAAGCCGCCATCTTGTGACGTCACCGAAGCAGCTGCGGCTGCGGAAACGTCTGCGATAGGTAACACTACGGCCGCCGAGCTTTCGTCCAATTCGCTGTCGTCTTTCATGACGTCAGACGACGTGACGTCATCGTTCGACGCCGACTACGACGCTGACGTCATAGATTACGATTATGACGTCACGGATCGTGAGGTGGTGGCGGGAAAAACCCACATAGTCACCGGAAGTGCTGCGTCTGTGAATCGACTGTCGTCTGTCGTCGGTCAGTTGCTGGCACTGGCTTTAGATCATAATGACTGCAACCACCGGGTGATAGTTGACACGTTTCTGCGGCGAGTTCTACCGGAAACAGTTTCCGCGACCATCTGCACCGGAAGTACAGGGTGAGAGCCAGATTAAAATTGCTCGCCTCCCAGCACGAAAATTACGATATCTACGTAATGTGCGAACAATTTTACACTGAATTTTCCTCGTTTATTCAACACACGATACTTCGTAAACGTGTTTAATTTTGCTACATTTAGCTACAGCACTTGATTATATATCAGTAATAATATCAGCCTTGTATTTAGTTTGTGCAGTTGCAAAATTCGTTCCCGAAGTTTGCGTTTCCGTCACTTTGGCGTATGCAGGACAGAAAAGTGCCACAGATCAGCACACTTTTGCAGAGTTGTTTGATAAAGAAGCGAGCGAAATTAAGTACAAAAATATTCTCTCATTTCTCGGATATATCGTGATTTTCGTGTTGCTCGGCATTTTGATTTGGCTCCGACCGTGTAGTAGGCCGATATCGGAGCTTCTGGACGATTCTCACGATGCTGTGATTACCGAGTGCGGCCTAAACGCTGCCGTCAAGCTATTGGTAGACGCGCTGACTGTGACACGTGACCATGAAGATGGAGGCCGCCATCTTGATCAGTTGATCGAGCTGTTTCGCGCCGTCCAGCTGCTGCTGGAGCTATTGTTGACGACGTCACCGCCGAGCGACTGCGCATGTCCGCGTGACGTCACCGATGACGTCACGGGGGCGGAGTTTGACGTGCGCGTGACGTCATGGTCGGATTGTGACGCCATCGATGATGCAACAACTCTGTCACTGCGACGACTGCAGAATGGCGGACGTGACGTCACAGATTCTAACTTTCGGTCCCGCCATGTTGATGATGATGACAATGATAACTTTGAGCGTCAATGGCCGGCACTGTCGGTCCGTCTGTCAAGCTGGTGTCTGTGTGACCAACTACGCACCGTTCCACTCACTCACCTGTTGGCAGGTATATTCAAGCTTCGCCTCAGACCAGTGGGGGAGCTTACAATGATGTAAAAGATGTAAAAAAACGTTCCAAGAAAAACAAAAAAACGTTAAAAAACGTAAAAAACGTGGCAAAAATAAAAAAACGTTTAAAAACGTTAAATAAAAAAGTTGGCCATAATTTGTTCAGCTTCTTGCCTAATGCCTAATGTTGTAAGTGCAGTATACCTGGAATTATAGTTTAGATAGAGAGAACTTCATTTAATTTCAATGTAGCTGTGATGTCATAAGACCATAGCATTAAACTAACTAAATATGCTGGTTAACAAAACTTTTTATTTAGTTTATTTGGACTAACTAAGTAAACTACATCACTATGATCTTTTAATTTATTTCAATTTATTTCTGTGGTCCCAAAAGTACTACACAAAGCCTTTAATGGGATTTTCAATGCACGTTTTTTAAATGAAAAACGTTGAGGAAAATAAAAAAAACGTTAAAAAACGTAAAAAAACGTGACAAGAATAAAAAACGTAAAAAAACGTTTTTTACGTCTATGCTTACGACCCTCTCCCAGACTCCATAGTCGGCGGGGGAGTGGAACCTAACCCTAACTCTGACCCTAGATTTTTCCCCTCAACGCCTTTGGAGTCTTCATTTCGGTGCTAATACAACGCTCGCTCGCTTGTCAGTGCTTTAATTAAGGTGAACGAACGTCGTTTTCCCACTTTTTCCAAGGGGAACGACGGCATTCTCTCACTCCACTTTTGGGAGACATGGAGGGGGAAGTCTGACTTTTTTATGTACTTTTCTGTCACCACCATTTCTTGTCATTATTTTCGTAAAAATATTGTCACCTGAAGCCAGATTTTATAGCTGAAATACACTCAATTTAGTTTCGGCTTGGGTTCCGACTCAGATCGCTGGGGAGCTTAAGACGTTCTCCCAGACTCTCTAGTCGGCTGTGGAGGCGAACACCTAACCCTAACTTTTGATTTAAACTTTTCTGCATCAAGGTCATTTGACTTGAGCTTTAAGTTTGACTTTAAGTCAGATAATCCGTTGTTCAATATATACCACAGACTGAGAACAATTTCTCCACGAACTCCGCATTTTTTTAATAAATTTAATGGCCCGGGTGTAAACTGCGTTTCAGTTGATTCCAAGCCTGACTCATTAAAAGTCTGAAGTCGAAGTCAAATGGCCTAAAACTCATTTGACTTTGACTCAAGTCAAAATATCACTGATAGGTTTACTACTCGATACTACTTGATATTACTTGACAGATACTCGAAGCGTCTGTGAGCTGGCGCTGGTGAAAGTCAACCTGGAAACTGCGTTGACGTCGTGGTTGGCCGAGGCGCTACGTTCGAACACAAGTCTGGTCCGTCTGGACTTGCGGCTCAGCAATCTGGGCGGTACGAGCGCTGCCGTGGCGCTCGGCGAAGCCCTAGGTCGACATCGACGCCTGCGGTCTCTCTACCTGGCCGGCACCGGGCTCAGCGACGACGCTCTGCGTGGTCTAATCGCTGGATTGGCCGCAAACCGGAAGTTGGTCGACCTGGACGTCGGTTTCAATGATCTATCTACCGGCAGCGGTTGTCTGGCTCTGGGTGAGGCACTGCGCACGCGCAGACCGCCACTGCGACGTCTGCGCATGCGCGAGAACGGCATCACGTGGTCCAGGTCTGCCAGCCAATCAGCTTAAAGATATAGTTATAATAAACGTTTTACGTTTTTTATTTTTGTCACGGTTTTTACGTTTTTTATCGTTTTTTTAATTTTCTTGGCGTTTTTAAAATCTTTTTTAACGTTTATTAAAACTGCATCAAGAACTTAGTATATTGTGATTGATAGGCTACTTGGTTTTTTGGAAAAAAACAACTGTAAAGGCGCTCACTGACCAATGGGCAAGCAGTAATGGATTACATTAGGCACCACTTAACAACGCCGGACCGGTAGCTTACGTGACTGTGCTCACGTACGCGTCAACCGATGACCAACGGGCTTGTCTTGCTTATCCTTTGGCAAGTTCGTCAAAAACTAAACCGTATCGGTTCAGTTCAGTCACGTCGCTTTGTATTCGCCTTAACACTGTATTTCAGGCGTTAATAATTTCTCGATTGTTGTATGCTCTCCCGTCGTAGGGCTGCAAATGCAAACAGATTTTTAAACTCATTTTCCCATATAGCGTTAGAAATTTATAGTGTCGTATTTTACGGTGTATATTGTATGTAGAGGGTTATTAGTATGTCATTCGTATTGGTCGTTGCTTTTTTTGTTACGCTTGCTATATTGAAATTGTTGTTTTCGGCATAATGGACGGCAAGAACAAGAGAGGAAGACCGAAAAGAAAATGGACAGACGACCTAGTGGACTGGTGCAACAATGATCTCGGCACCCTGTACAGATTGGCGATGGACAGGACGAAATGGACACATTTCGTGAAATATGTCATGGAGACCAACGGGCATTGAACCCATGTAGCAAGAGAGAGATATGCTTAATTGTATATTGTGCACCTAATGAACCAGTTCTGGCTGCAGTATCGGTAAACGTATATCCATCCATCTACTGATTTAGGTTGTCTGTCGGGCCGTTGTTTCGGTCTACGGCGCGTAGTTCCCGCCTGCGTTGTCTGGACTTGAGTGGGAACGCTCTGGGCGATGATGGAGTCAGCCAGCTCAGCGAGGCGCTGCTCGTCAACCGAACTCTACGCGAGTTGAACCTCGAGTCTGTTCATCTCGCGCAGCGCGGCTGCTGCGCCCTGGCTCGTGCTCTCCGGTCCAACGACGCTTTGAAATCACTTCAGATCAGTCGCAACCGAGTCGGCGACCGAGGTTATTATTATTTTTTTATAAACGTTTGAAAATTTCTAAGGTGTGTTAAATAATTTAAGTAAAGCTCAGTCAAGTGATGCGCGACAGCGTCGGCGCTACCACCTGGCGAATAAGTGTACAACGTGCAATAAAATAACAATGCATTTGAAACGGTACCAAAAATATGACGCCTCCGTACGGAGACTCCTTGAACCTAAGAGGTCGGAACTCAAAAGACGGTTAAAATCTACGTTTTATGCTGCGAATTTTATCTGCAGGTTGTTTTGGTCTATCTCCGGTAATGTAGGCACAATCTACTGTTGAAATATGCGCCACAGCCTGAAATCGCAAAAAAGACTAAAACCCCTTTTTCTGGATTTCAAGGTCGTTCTAGGTCCTTAATGTAAGTACCCCCGGAAAGCTCGTCAGTAGTGCCTCTTATGATTAGCAAGAAGTCTGTGTATCTGCGAACGTTTTTATGCTAAACTAGTGATACAGTGTATAGGCCTATAAGCAAAAATATTTTAAAGGAGTATCTAAACTTGAGGCCAACGTACGGAAGACTCCTTAAATCTGGGAAATTGTTTTTTTCTCGACCAGAAGTCGGATGTAGGCGGTGCGGTCGGCCCACCCAAGCGATAGCTGGGTTTCTTGTTTTATGAGTTATTGTGTATATATCTGCAATCTGGTGATTAAATGAGGATGACGACGTCGATGATGATGATAATGAAGGTTTTTCGGAGATCGTCGGCGCGCTGCGGTACAACCGGTCCGTGACGTCACTGGGGGCCAATCAATGTCACGTGACCGAGGCCGGGCTGGCGCACCTGCTGGACGCGTTACGTCACAACGTCAGCGTCACCCTGGTCAAACTGTGCTACAACCACATTGGCGGCACTGGTCGTCATGGCAACGGCGCTGACGTGGTGCGACGCGATTGGACGACGGCCGCGTCGTGCTCGTCGCTGCACGCTGACGTCATTCGTAACGACGAAATGACGTCACGTGACGGCAAAGCTGCTGACGACACTCGGTTACGTTACGTTGGGTCGTTCAGTGACGTCACGTCTGGTCTGAGCGATGACGTCACCCTGCGTGAGCTGTACTCCAGTCTACGTGAAGTGCTGCATGAGAACGCGCGACTTAAGATCCTGCTCTGGGGAAACAAGATGAACCCTTGCTTTTTAGAGTCACCGCCCAGCCGGCTGAAAACGTAGCATAAGCGGGATAAAGCAGTTTTTCATAATTCAGCTAGATGAAGTGAGTCGGTGTAGGTTACGAGGTTAAAGGGTGTGTATAGCTCTTTACAGAAAATCCATTTCTGAGCTATGGAGCGTCATCTGCCATATGAGATCACACAGTGTAAGCTGCCACCCGACACAGGTGAACGCGCCCCTCCTTTACGCCAGTCAGACAGGCCGGTACTCGATTTACCTACTCCGGAGGGATGGAAAACTGAGTTGGCCTGAGTGGCTGGTAAATTGTAAATTACCGAGATGGTTTATCTGTTCAAAGACGGTCACCGATCCACGTACGAAGGCCCACCAGTAAGACGCATTGTTTAACAAACTGGTTGGTATTTTGTAATGCTCGATATTTTGCTGACTTTACACGCTTTTCTACATTATGTTAAAATGATCAATTTTTGGTGCTCAATGTTTGTGCTGTTTTAGCAAAGATTGCGATAAATATGTCGCTTTGGGATATGAGACGTGAGCCGCATAATGTCAATTTTTATACGATTAGGAACCGCTTGTTTTAACGTGTGCAAGAACTTCATTCGTAGCTGCGACTGTGAAATACAATAAGGTACATTTATCTTTTCGTAATTTGCATTTTTCCATGCTTTACGGATGAGACATGAATTAGGCCGAATCCGTTTTTATCGGCAAAAAAGTTCGACATCTAACAGTGGTCAGTCACACTGGCGCATTCTCCGATTGACTGACACTTTTCGTGTTCCGCATTAGCCCCATGATTGTAAAACGACAGAAGTTAAATTTCTTTTTGATTTTAACTTCAATCAATCAATCAATAATGTCAAGTTTAGGGCGCCGTAGGCTTAAGTGAAAAAAACACAACAAGGATGCCTAACAGCCAGAACAACCATAAAAACAAAGCAAGCAAAATATCACGGATTAAAAGCGACATTAAAAAGATGTGTCTTGGGATTTTTGCTGAAACAGTCAGCAGAGTCGACAATTTGAACTTCAAAAAAGGACTTTGTAAGTGACCAGAAAACTTGCATTGAAACTAAAAGATTGTCATGATTTGGTAGTCTTAGTTCACATAAGACAATGTAAATTGCAGTAGGCCTACCGGATTTGTGCAGAACGTTAAATTTGACTCGCACCTGTTCACCACTCCACCATGTGATGGATAGTGCCAGGGAGAGCGTTGTATAGAATAGGCTGATTTTCGTTACGTTTGTAATTAATGAGGCGCAATTTTCGGCTATTTTTGCCACTCAGAAGAATGCCATTCTTTCAAACAAACGATGCCCAGTTTACAGTTATAGAAAGATTTAAGCACGCAGCCACTTGTACGTATTCGATCACTTACAATCATTTACTAGTCAGAAGGCACCACCATGCCCCACTGTTCGTACACTTCCATGCAGTCCTGTCTTTCTGGGAGTTTGAAGTCGAAATTCTGCAGCAGTCAGACCAGGAAGAAAAATATTTCTTGACGCGCCAGCTGCTGCACTGACACACTAACGTTTGCCTGCAGCATTCATGGCAGTTTGAAGTTTTTCGTTTTTTGTCATAACGGCGTATGTTTTAACGAGAGACATAGAAAGCAAAAAAAGTGATCGCTGGAGCTTAAAAACACGAAGCCTAGCTGTCGCAAGGATAAGCCGACCGTACCGTCTATTTCCCAGAGTGACTACAGTCTCATACATGCTACTTTGACGGTGCTGTATCGAACGCTACAATCAACGCTAGGATCGATAGGATACGGTAATTCGGCGCCCGTGGGTGATGGTTACAGGCAGAAAAAAACAGTAGCTCATACTATGCGATTTTTGCATCCTAGCTATGAGCCTCATAGCTAGGATGCAAAAATCGCATTTAATAGCTGAAGAATTGTGTGCATCAAACAGTCATTGATTATTATAGCGAGCATAGTCTATGCTGCTACAAAGTAACTTTGTCGTATGTGGATGGGACGAAACCGAAAAATTACTTGTTTTAAAACAGACGGTTGTACAATGCATTTAATTTGCTAGCGGTGAGTCAGACAGATTGCGAGAGCGTATTGATGGTGTCAGAACGCTGTATACGGTCCCCGGACACTCCTTGCCTGAAGTCCCTTGCCAATCCTGGCTCTATAGACTCAGCCGTCCATTCAGCCGCACAGGCTAATATCCACCGTATCCCCAGAGATTAGCATCCTCATCATGGGTTCCGCGCAGAGCTGCTGTTATGGATTGTGTGACGTTTTCTATCCTTCATTACACGGTCTTTAATGCCATTGTTGACGATCTATGTAAGCCTATATAGCCTAGCGCGAGAGTGGGTAGCTGGGAAAAGGGGGTCAGAAAAATAGCATACGAGGAGCAATAAGCATCGACGTAAGTTTAACTCTGCCAAGAAATACTGCTTGCGTTGGTTATTATAATCCTTTTATAAACTTTTGATTAAAAAGCCAGGACGTAATTTCATAATTATGACATTGGGGAGCTTATACACAGCACTGAAGTCTGCACTAAATTACTCTTTCGTCCCACCCGGGTCCATATAGAACGTAGCACTGCAGTCACAGTGCATGAATCGTCAGGTTAGCGCTGTTGTGCTTCATCGATCAGTCTTGTCGCATTAACCATTGAAAGGGTCGGCGAATGGCAGCATCTTGACGAGCATCATTTCACACAGAAAAAAATGTCCACTGCATTGGAGCTTATAAATCCTATCCATACAGCCGGCGACGGTTTAACCCAGTTTAGCTAATTATAGAATATGACAGGTCTAAGTCTGTTGGATGTTCCGTTAAGAGCCAGCTTTCTTAAGTTACAAACTGGGCCAGTGCTGTAGGCCTAATAGGTTAAACTGTAAAGTTGGTCTATAGTTCCTATTGGTAGCCTTTCTCGGTTCAGACACAACGTGCAGAAATGCAAAGTTAGCCGTATTAGTTTCATCGATGGCTATTTTCTGACAGATTTTTGACGCTGCAATTTTTTGTGCAGTTTGCTTAGAAGTAGTTCGCGCGCATGTGCGACCATTAATTAACTTGACAGCTGTGCAAGTTTTGCTGAAACGATTAACGTTTTGCGACATAAAGGTCAAGGTCAAGGTCAAGGTCAACATACTATATTTTATATAAATAAGCGCGGTACTGCATCTGGTATTTTAAAGAGGGTTAAGCTCGCTGTTGGCCGCTCACATTATAGCACCCTGATGAACAATAGGCGACTGCATCACAGACTCACAGCTAGACTCACTATAGACTATACTGTTGGTTGTCTGATCAAGTCGACAGTGCAGCAGCTGTTTGCTGTGTGTTGCATAGATAGGTAGGTGGCCTGTCGTTGGCGAACGCTAACTCACACAGAATGACCAACGATCACTGACGCTGAATCGCTGCCGTGCAATAAGCTTAATTACGGGTACGTATTCGTCGAATTATAACGCCACGAAAAGCCACAGGAAGGGAGATTGATAGAAAGAAAGTGAAAGAAAGTAGACAGGGGAAAATCCAGACTATACAGAGAAGTAGCAAAAGCTAAATGTGCCAGCTGATGATGTTTAGTTAACTTTCATCTTTGTAAAATTAATTAATCAATCAATCGATAAATTATATAATTTGCCAAATGTAGTAAGACTTCAGCAGCTACACTGGCGATATTAGACTTACAGGTGGCTTGTTGGGAATCGGACTTAACGATCGAATAGTCGTGGGTTTGATTTCCGGTCGGGACACTATCAGCTGGTTACTGCCTAGATGAGTGATTGTCTGGGGATAGGCAAACCGTCTTGGCACATATCCAACACCAAGATCAACTTAGCTTTTCATCCCTTCGGATAAGTAAATTGAGTATACCGTCCTGTCTGGCAAGTGACGCTCCGTAGCTTTGTGAAGAATTTTCTGTTAAGAGCTATACACACGCTTTTGTGTTCGAGCAATTGATGTGAGACAAAAATTGACTAGGTCTAGTCGCCTAAACTGGTTTGTTATTATACCGCTCTATATAATGAGACCATGCAGACGCGCGGCAAAATGGTGTACATCAGTGAAAATGCATAACATCAGATTCGTTTTGGTCTGTTGAAACGCTGAGTAAACGGCGGCGGCAACCGTTTTAAATAAGTAAGTAAATTGAATTGTACTGTGTGGCTAATTTTTCCAAGACGCTGAGCACTAATTTCTAGTATTTGAAGTTATGCACAAAAGTATTTTGGTGCGTTCTTTTGCCGCACAGTGCACAGTCGACCCAAGACGACGTCAGAATGGGACGCAGTCAGGAGGACATTAAACGTGTGAGTTTCTGGCGAGCAGTCGTCTCGGAGTTCGTCGGCACGGCGTTTCTGCTGATGATCGGTTGCGGCACCTGGACAGATACCGACCACAGGGAACACGCTTGGACTGTCAAGGTAACGATATACAGTGTGCAGCAATAAAAACACCTGAGTACAAAAACTTTAATATCTTTGAAACAAAATAATAATTTTAAACGAAATTTTTAGCACATATTAACTAGTAAATTTGCCACAAACAAGCCGAGTTTTGTGCAATATTACGAAAGTTTGCCTAAATGGTCTACTTTTCGTTTTCAAAGCATTATTTTTAAGTGAACATTCCGCTGTCACATCAACATAATCAAGCCTGATGTCTGTCTAAAGTAGAACTGGAAAACAGCCGAATGATACAAACTTTCTATTAGTGGCCGAGTGTCACTATATCAGTCGGCTAAAAATGTTTCTCCCGCACTTGCCTCGCCGACTCATATAGGCCCACAGTAGCAGTTTCGCCACTGGGAATTTGTATAATGCAGCCACTAAGTTGGATACGGTAATGGTTAATGTAATACAGGTATCGTTGGCGTTCGGTCTAACGTACAGTGCGGCTATCTACAGCGCCCGTATGGTCAGTGACGCGCACATCAACCCAGCCGTTACACTCGCCATGCTGACGACACGTCGTATCAGCTTCGCTCGTGGCGCCCTCTACCTCACCGCTCAGCTCACCGGGGCAGTCCTCGGCGCCGCAGTCGCACTCATGTTCGGGGAAGTCCCTTCGCTGACGTCATCACCGGACGGCCGGGGGAATCCCAACGCCGCGGGCGATGACGTCACGAGCCGGGGAACACCGACCGGATGCACTATACCGGGTCGTCACGTGACCGAAAGCCAAGCGTTCGCGGTGGAGTTTCTCGCCTCGTTCTTCCTCGTCTTCGTCGTATTCGCCTGCTATGACAAGAGTTCAAGGTCGTCGGATGGCGCCAACGGCAAGGTCAGGGTCAAGGTCAAGGATCGCGAGCACCCATTCATCATTGGACTCACGTACACAGGCGTTCTGCTGTTTGCTGTAAGCTATAAGCTTACCGATATTCAGCGATATTCGCATTAACGCAACATTAGTATATTTCAGCATTGTCGAGTTAGCCTATATATACATCTTTATTTACCATAAGAGGTAGCAAACAAATACAAAATAACGTGCCAGTTTAACGTAGGGAATTAATCGCGACAAAAATCGACACCTTCAACTTGAAGTAGAACTTTTTTGACCCAGAACTGCATCGAAAATTACTCTGAAGTAGCTTTGCCTTTCGTTTTCATAGCCATCTCATTATAGCCCTAACGTCCAACTAAAGAAGGCGCAATTATCGCAATTAAAAGATCAATTGTTTGACACCTTTGAAATGTTAGTTTTATTTTATAGTGCAGTTTTTAAATTCATGCGCAAAACGTTGTAGATGCCGTATACAGGAGGCGGAGCTAACACCGCTCGTAGCTTTGGACCGGCGCTTGTCAATAACGTCTGGACTGCGCACTGGGTATTATATTGCATATTATTGCATATTAGTCTGCTTTATTAGGCTACTAAAATCTAATTTGTCTGATTGTGGGATTGTGTGTTTTTGTCTTTTTGTTTTCATACATTATTCTCAAACATAAAAAACTAAAATGTTTAAATGTAATTGATGTACAAGTTGAATTGCAGATTATACGTAATTTTGTATTTTAATCGTGAATAATTTTTGAGTTCAACTATAATTCATAAAAAATGGCATAACAGGGAAAATGTTCTTTCTCAATTTGCCGATTGCAAAATGCGAATGACAGATCTATTGGTTTGCGCCGTTGATGGGCGGAGTTTCAGCCGGGGCTACTTATGACGTCATATTCTCCACCAGGGCACCCCGCGGACGTCATATTCTCGACGAGGGCATCTTTGCGTCGCGTGCGTGCATGCCTGCTGGCGTTCCACGTCAGCGAGGAATACCAACATGATGACGTCATCGCCTACACTGTGAGTGACGTCATCGCCCCAGTATGATGACGTCATTGCCAGGGAGTTCGACCACCACAGGCCGCCAACAGGATTTCCTGGCTCAGTGAGCGATGACGTAATAATGGCGGCCGCGGCGCCCGAGCACCAGTTGAGTCTGAACGAAGTAGAAGACTGCACGGAAGAGATCATCGACGACGAAATCTATGACGTCACCAAGGACGAATCAAGGTCAACCACGCTCGATTACAGAAAAGCCGAATCAATCGTTTAAAACTTTTAATTACCAACTAATAACTAGAAAAAATAACGAGAAGACGCTCGTTAAAAGTTTTTTGTAAGTAGGTTTAATTACGTGATAAGTTTATTTATCATCGAGAACGAAGTGATTTAATCTGCACAAATCGAAGAGAAAAATTTTTTATCACGCATTCGTGTATTTATTAATTTTCCACGAAATAAATTCTGAAAATAAAAAAAATAGAAGTAGTAGTAGTAGTAGCAGGCCTAGACTAAGCCATCGCGTTTCGTCGTGCCACAGCGAGTTTTCGCATGGCACAACGATATGTACCTAAACGAGTTAGATCGAAACTGAACAAGTTAGAACTACTCTTTATAGGCCTAAGCCTACACTGCCCGTTCCATCGTTTATTTCGTGAATTTCTGCGTTAGAATAATAGAATAGTCTCTATTGTACGAAGCAGCGATTAGTGCTTTAGCCTGCTGTTTGTATGCAACACGACTTGTTGATGTTCTTGTACAGTTCACGGTAGGCTGATAATTATACCGTTGCCAAGTTGTATCTTTTCCAACAGCTGTCAGATTTCTGCTCATTTTGACTACATTTCCAAACCGTAGCTTGTCTTAGTATACCCTGTTTCTATTCAAAATGCAATCAACAGTGTCTATATATAAACCCATTTTATTTCAAACTAAAGTGCATAGACAATGCAATATTCTGTAAAAAAAAATACGATGTTCTGTTTCCATAAAGTCCTAGCACACAAAACTGCTCCACAAAAGGTACACAAGTACACACAAATATTGCGCCACAAATTACAAATCATAAAACTAATCTGTATACATTATTATACAAAACCGCATGCAGTAAATTACTAATACTGCTAATGTGTGTGTTAAATATTTAGCCAACCATAATTATAATACAAAGCGACATTCTGAATAAGTTACAACGGTGGAAGAATGTAAGTTTTGTAACTCGTAACTTCACAAAATACTGGCCAATGTGCGAAATTCTTTCACAGGCACATTTAGCCAAAGTTTAGCTAAAGTTGCAACACAGTGACTACTGAACAGCTAACCATGCTTCAATCGCCATGTAGTTATTATATTAATGTGCAAAATATTTGCACTAATATTTCACAGTTATGTAAACTATTACCACAGAGAAGGCCAGTGCAAGAATTTTAAACGTCGGTCAACGTTCGGCGTCAGACGTTATGTTACGGCACAAATTCGGACGGAGATAATATGTTTGGACCATCGTGTAGTTTACAACGGACGACCAGGCACTAGTTCCCGTATCCGTGGTCTCACAATGTAATGGCCATTCACATCTATGACGCGACTCAACTGAACAGCTGAGTTGAGTTGTGTCGCGTCGGCGTCGTAGGTGAGAATAATTGGCCATGAGCTAGTGTCTGGATGAAGACTAAAGGCACGTTACAAAACCGCGGAACTACATTGAGCTGATATGCCGGTTTATTTGAACTGTACAAAGCTAAAGAACTGGCATTTTAGTTCAGTCCAGTTCGGTTCATTCCGCTCGCTCTGTAGTCTAAACGCGCCTTAAAAAACCGGAGATCAACGCCGTCCCAAAAGCTTTTGGGATAACTAAAAAAGGACGTTACGTTTTTGCTTGGTTTACGAAATATGTTTAAACAAAGTATTGGTAGACTAGCCTCTGAGGAACCCACGGGACTGACAGTGACGTATATGTAGGCTATGTTGACACTGTGTATTAAAAATAGGCAAACAGAAAGTTGCTATTTTTCGACCTGTAGAAACGGCTGTAAATTTCCCGACATCGGAGATTACGGACCGAGTTCAAAAGTTCAATTTTACCTTTTAATTTCTCTTAAATGGCTGGGAACCCGTTTGTTAGCAGCCACAAATTTCGAAATTTCGGAAGAACACAAATTTTTGCGACGAAAAGAAGAAAATTTTCTGACAATTTTCCGCGACTGCTCAGCATTTAGGAAACAGAGCAATTGCCCCACCCCATCCCCTTTTCCTTTGCTCCCTCGTACCACGATGCCACTGCTGGCTGCGTTGCCTAGCAACGTGACGTCACTGGGACGAGGTCGTTATCAATGAGGTCGTTATCAACGTGCTCGGTATCGACGTCGTCGCTGGCATCCGACGGCTGCGGCGGCTGCTGTTGCTCCAGGCTGGTTTCTGAATGTTGTTGCTCTTCCTGTTGCTCCTGTTGCTGTTGCTCTAGCAGCAGCTGTTGCTCTAGCTCTTGCTGTAGGCGCATGTCGACAAGATGCTGCTTGTAGCGCATCAGCTGAGGCCCGGAGATCGAGACTCGCGTGGATGCTCGATACAGACCGAACTCGACGAGGACGGGGGTTGCAAGAGGATGTCTTTTCGGCAGGATGACTGAACGCAAAGCGGTGTTGATGCGATCGCACATTGCCCAGAGATCACGTAACGAGTCCAGATCGCTGCAGTACACCGTCTAGCAGACGCACAGCTGCAGACCGTAGGCGTGTACACCGTGTCTCAAGAAAAAACAGTCAAAATTGTTTTTGTCATAACTTCGTCAAATTTCCACCAACTTTAATAATTTTTAGCACAAAGATGGCCAAGACGATGGAATTATGTAAGGTTTACTCAGTTACCACCTCACCTAATTTATGTCAACGCATTACCGTGTGAAACACAGATGCTCCAAATTGTTACATTACGCGGTGGTTATTTGTATCGGATTGCTTACCTTTGCATCATCAATCCAACAGAGGGTGCCACGTGGTTTATTAATTTTGTGGTATTAATTATTTTATGGTAAAAACGGCAGACAACAAAATAGCTGACTGATGAGCTTAAAACACGTCTAATCGGTAAGTGAATGCCGTTTGATTAGTCTTTTGTTGATTCCGCTATCAGCCCGTGGTGTTGCATCTAAGCCATTGTCTTTGTAAAAGTTTGTATGCGAGGCCCACTTTGGACATAAATTCTGATAATTTGCAAGCGATTTGTTACACAAACTTAGAATGCTGCTAAATAATTTAAATAATTTACATTGAAATTTATTTTGTGTTTAATTAACTCGTTACAGCGTTTACTTGGAAAATAACTCAGGGTTATGCAATAATTTGGAACATTTATGTGATGTGTATATGTTTTATTTTTGCTTTTTTTACCACTTTTATTGCTTTTATTGCTTTTATTATTTTACCTGTGTTCTATGGACGTTTCTGTCTGAAATAAACTTGATTGATTGATTGATTGATTGATTGATTATGTTTCACACGGTAGTGCGTTTACATAAATTAGTTGAGGTGGAAAATGAGTGCACATTGCATGATTTCATCGTCTTTGCCATTTTCGTGCCAAAAATTATCAAATTTAGTAGACATTCGACAAAGCTGTGGGAAAAACAATTTTGACTGTTTTTTTTGAGACACGGTATATAGCCAGAAATTGAAGTATGGAAGGGCACTTTGAGACCCGTAAGGCCGAAAATCGAGACCGAAGGCGGCGAGCGGGGGTGGGGGTCTTGGAAGGAGCAGCGAGACCCTAGGTCTAGTCAGGAAGTCTGGGGAACACTGTAAGCTGCCTCAGCAGGGTCCAATGCGGCACTCCGGCGAACAACTCGTTTTTGGTCATGCAAAAAAACCATGAAAACGTTAGTTTTAAAGCACTAATTTGCATAATTTAAAAGCTCTGGGTGCACCCCCGCTACTCCCTCATGATTACGCCTATGTAGCACGTCACAGTTGATTCAACGGGAAGTTTCATCTGTAGTGAGGTAGCTTAAAGGTAGGCCTAAGGCGTCAGACTTGCGACATGCCCGGTCATATAGCCATGTAGCTACTATTTGGATGGGCGACATTCTGCTGACAGGTAAACCATCGGTCTGGAACAGTTTGCCGGGGTCAGTTCGGTCATCGTCGTCGTTGCAAGTTTTTCGCAGTAGACTGAAAACCGAACTTTTTGCCCGGTCTCACAGTCATAACTAACAACGTCTCATTGCGCTGACTAGCCTACTATTACGTGACATCACTGTTTAGGCTTATTGTTACGTGTCCTTGTAGTCTTAGGACTTAACGCCACGCTAAAGTTTATTCGTCCTTCATCATCATCATCATCATCTCGGTATACAACCAACACCAAAGTGAACTCAGTCGTCTGTCCTTCTGGGGTAGGTAAATCGAGTACCAGCTTGTCTGGCAGCTATGGGTTAAGGCGGGGCGCACACGTTCAACCGTGTCGGGTGGCAGGCAGCACTACGTAACCCCATATGACAGGTGACGCTCCGTAGCTCTGGCGGGTTTCCTAGTAGCCTAAGAGATGTAATTCACTTCTACTTAGCTTATCTTTATTTTACCGACTATGAAGTTGGTCTCGCCGTCAATATCAACAATACTCATTTCCCGTCCCACTGAGGGTAGGAGGCTGAGTTTGAGCCCATCAATGCATACATCATATTAGTATACGAACCAGTGAGTTGGTGCTGCAGTCGATGTCGACAATGCGTCGTTTCCTGTCCTCGATCAGATTGATCACACGGCTGATGAGATCGTTGACAGCTAATCGCGGCGGTCGGCTCAGCAAAGGCTTCAGATCGTCTAGAGTCTGCAGCGAATGACGTTTCACTCTCCACGCCTGACGCAGCGCCCACATCAGGAACCGGTTAAAGCGTCGGCGCGTCGCCAGGTCACGTGGTCCGTCCAGACAGGCCGCCACGCCCTCGCCGCACTCCGGCGGATCGACAAACTCGAGATCCATCACCTCGAACCGCAGTCCGATACCGCCTTTACATACATCCAGTTTCTTTGAATAGACTCATAGGCTGAAGCTTAACTGAATAGGTTATAACAAATTCGTCGAAATACAACCTTTAAATGTTGTTGATGTTGTTGATGTTTTGGCAACCGCTGCTGCCTTCGTCGGAACGACTGTCCGCCAGGTGTCGCTGCGGCGGACAGTAGCTAGTAATCACAGATGTGTGAAAGTTACTTTTTAATTAGGCCTACTACTATTCTAATGAACACTTTTAAAGTCAATCGACATACTGGCGCTACGCATATTCGTTATTATTGTTATTAGTATTATTATACAAAATTACAAATATACCCAGGCACTGGCTGTAGAAGTTGTCGTGCGACTGTCTGGATATTTCGTCAGTCCGGAGGTTCTCTCTGAGCTGTGCAGCCAGTTCCTCCACGTGCTCGACGTTGTCCAGGATGTTGACAATGCGTGACGCCCAGATAGCCGCGTCCGTCTTTACTGCCGCCACGTTCTGCGTCACTGGAGCTACGTACCAAACGTCAAAAATTTTTATTGAAAACCCACCTCAAAAAGCTACGAAGCGGCACATGCCATATGGGATCACACGGTGTTAACTGCCACTCGACACGGGTAGGCCATATGTCGCCATAACTCCAGATGGACAGGCTGGTGTTCGATTTACCTACTCCGCAGGAATGGAAGGCTGAGTTGGCCTTAATGTTGGTTGTATAAGCTTACCTAAATGGTTCACCTGTCCGCAGACAGTCCCCGTCACCCATCCAAGTAACAACCACTTAATAGCGACCCAACCGGAAGTCGAATCTCGCGATCGTAATGGGGTGTTTACACGATCCAGCAAACGTCCAGCAAACTTCCAGCAAATGTATTCAAAATACACGTGTTAATGCTAGACGTTTGCTGGATCGTGTAAACACCCTATATAATTATTGATGTAAAAACGTTCCAGAAACAATAAAAAACGTCCAAAACGTAAAAAACGTGAAAAAGTATACCTGGAACTATAGTCTAGATAAAAAAAACTTTATTTAATTTTAATTTAACTGTGTGGTCATAAGACCATAGCACTAGACTAACGAAATATACTACATAAACAACTTTTTATTTGCTATATTTAGACTAACTAAGTAAACTACCATCACTATGACCAATTAATTCGTTTCTGTGTTTCCAAAAGTGCTTTTCAAAGTACTTGATAGGTATTTCAATGCATTTTTTAAATAAAAAAACGTTAAAAAAATAATAAACGTTAAAAAACGTAAAAAACGTGGCAAAAATAAAACATGTAAAAAACGTTTTTCACATCTATGGCCATAATGCTGCTTGAATGGCCTAATAGAAAAAACCCCGTGTCTCCGGCTCCGTTATAGCCCAAAGCTAAAAACTCCTATAATCTCCACACTTTATTCACTATTAACAAAATGTGTGTGGATTAACGTCGTCATACAGCAACTTAGTTCCACTTGGTGCATCAAAAAACGGTTAAAAAATCATAAAAAGTATATTAAAACTTTCGGCTAACTGTGACGCTGCGGCTGATCAATCATAAATTGAACAAGATAATGTTCAAACGAACACGTTGCCTGTCCAATGCATATAATCAGTGAGTTATGTAAACTAGTGGTAAACAATGAAAAGTTTAATTTCAAATTGTACAGCAGTAATGTCATTGCCATCTTTCGCTATTAATATAACAAAACAATTAACATCATCAGTCACGTGCCCATTTGATTCGTCATCAGGGGTTTACTATAAATGGTCTATTGTGACCATGCGTCTATCTTGCACCGTTATGGAGATATAAAGCCTCAAACTTGGACGGACGCACGGACGCTCAGGTGATTTTATACTCTGTCCAATGTCATGCATTGCATTAGACAGACAATAATAATTACTAAGCAAGTTGCGTGAGGCGCGTGCGTATAGGCAACACACGATGGTCTGCCGTGTGGAGGCTTAAATGGCATCGTTAAGACGCACGTTACAGACAGAGTACTGCTTGAAGCAAAGTCTATTCGTCTTCTACCGATGTAAGTTAGCATGATTCAAGCTTTATCAGTTTTCCTGACCTAACGAATAGGCCTACATATTAGATATCAAAAGATATAGTACGAAACTGTTCTTTGAAGGCAGACTAAGGGAAACTGAACTATCTTGCTGGCGCTATGATTAAAACCCTTAAAGCGTCTGAAGATTTTTTTCTTACGAATACGATAGCATGACTGACGCTAACTTTTACATTTAGCCTAGTTCTCGCAAATCACTTAACTGTTTTTTGTAGCATCTTTGTTACGCTTAATACAGGAAAAAAACAGTCTGTCTAGTGGCGTAGGCAGAAATTTCAATTGGGAGGGGCCTCGTCTATCGTCTCTTATCTTCTTTTCCCCTTTCGTCATTTTCCTCTTTTTCCTCCTTTTCACCCTTCTCTTTTCCCCCCTGTTTTCTCTCTTTTCCTCCCCTTTCTTTTATTAAAAATATGACCTCCTAAAATCCAGCTAGGGAGTCTGGGAAGCGCTGTGAGCTGCCCCAGTGGGGTCTGGGGCGGAGCCCCAGCCGAAATCGAATTCGGTGCATTTTATTTTAAAAGATGAGATCTGGCGGCAACAATTTTAATTATTTTGTCGAAAATAAACTAACCACATTGGCAAATTTAGTGCATTTTAAAACGTATGCTTATGTTTTGTCTGTTTTGCTAATGTTTGTAACCTATATCGGTTAAGCTTACACGTTGGTGCTACGATAACTAGATCAAAAGTTCTATGCCGCTAGAAATTCAGTATGAGGCACAATGAATTAATCCCCCTACGTAGGTATTGTGTATTTGAATTTTTGTGACTGTAGCCAATTATTTTACCAATAGCTTTAAAACAAAGAATGACTAATTTTGCCGCTACACCACATAAAATAACATCAGTGTTTGTAAATTAATATGATACCTACCTGCGTACTGATCTAAATACTGTATTTCATGGGGCGGTACAAAAAAATCGGTTGTGTAAGTTATTCACATGCGCTACAACGCAAAAAAATCCTCGCATTGATTTTCAATCAATATGGTCCTCATTAATATGATTTAGGGCAACACAACTCTGCACCTTAGCAAACAAAATTTAAATTATTTTTGATATTTATTTCCCAAAAATACTAAATTAATTTTTCGCCTTGGCAATCTAACTTATTGCACGACACTAATTGTACATAAACTTTGTTAGCTAAACATGGGAAGAAGAAAATGACTGAAGCTTTGACATCCGAAGCGCAATTAGCTGCATTACGGTATTGAGTCACTGTAAGCCTAACAATCTTGTCAGTCACGAGTAAATTATTATAATCATGATAATCACGTCATTTTTTTAATTTGCAAAAGCACGCCACCATGAAAGAGTAAAAAATAGAAAACTATGTGTATAAAAATTTTTAAAAAATAAGAATTTAAAAAATATAACGTAGCTTAATGTTCATTTTTCAGCAAACAAGTCACAAGTGAATAACTGTACAACGAACAAGAGAGAAATGAGCCAGGAAATTTCGACCGACTCGGATGTGTCCGGTGCCGTGACATCACAAATTACTAATGAAAATGACGTCACTACATCGTCATCATCATCATCAACAACAACATCATCAAGTGGAAGCCAATTCTATTTCCTTCATAAGTTATTCAATTTCATTTAAATACAACCTTTTATTTGACGCAGATTGTTGACGTTTCGGCAACCGTTGTTGCCTTCATCGGAACGACTGTCCGCCAGGTGTCGCTACGGCATCATCACGATGCCAGGTGTCGCTATTTGTTTCCATATATGAGTTTATTCAAAGACAATTCTATTTCCAGTGCGCAGTCGTGGTCATAGGCGTCGTTGCAGTGGCAACCAACGGGCTCGTTCTGTACGCTCTGCTGGCGTCAAAACAGCACAGGAAGCACGTGCTGATTGTGAATCAAAACGCACTCGATCTGTTCGGCAGCTTCTTCCTGGCCGTCATCTATTCGCTAAATCTGTGCAACGTTTACCTTACCGGATCCACTGGCTATTGGCTGTGCGTACTGTTTCTCAGTGAAAGCTTGTTGTTATGCAAAATTGCATCATACAATTACATTGCTATTGGTGGAATTGTGGTACTCCTCGTTACAATAAAATAAAATTACTATCCAGTGGCGTGTTACTCGAGTCCATAAAATACGATACATTTTAATAAACAATTCTGTATTAGTAGTTGGCAAATGTTAGCTGGCATGGCAATGGTAATGGTTTAAAGACACTGGTACTCAGTGAAAGTCTGTGGTCATGCGGAATTGTCGGTTCAATAATCAACCTCGCAATGGTAGCGAGCGGCCATACAATTTCTCATTTATACCAGCAAACTACAACGCAAAGGCAACAACTACAATGCTTCGTTGGCTATTGTCATGTGTAATCACTGACAAAGCATAAGAACTGGAAAATATTATTTAATTTGCAGAAACACACGCCGTGCGTAAGTGCAGAAAAAATGGGGGGACGGAAAAATATCGATACTCAACCTCACAATGGTCAGCGTGGAGCGCTACCTGAAAGTTGTGCATCGCGCCTGGAGCAAGAAGTATCTACGCAAATGGATCATCTACTCGGCTGCGGCATTCGCCTGGATCGGTTCCATTACCCTCAACTTATTTCTTGTGCTTTCAACCACTAGAGTGATAGACGGGGCGTGCTATTCCTATGCGTTCTGGAAGAATAGAACGTCATTAATAGCGTACACCATTTGGCATTTTGTCTCGTTTTACGTCGTTATACTTTTGATCTTTATCTTCTGTTATTGGTGCATTCTGATGGTTATTCGCCACCAAGTAAATGTTATGGCAGTCCACAGCACCGCCGGTGGATTAAGCAACCACGCCCCATCCCAGATCAATCGTATTCAAGTCAGCGTTATCAAAACGACGGTTTTCGTGAGCGTTTTGTACGCCATTACGTGGTTGCCACACAATATGTTCGTATTATCTATGGCTTTGATTCCAAGCCACAGACTCCCCGTCATCGCCTACTACGCCTCGGTATTCATCGCGTTTCTCTACATCTGCATCAATCCGTTTGTATATGCCACAAAGTTCGATCCTGTGCGAGAAATTCTGCTACGAATGATTCCGTGCAAGAAAAAGATTTCTCAGCAAACAGCCGCTGAAAATGTCACCGGGACTGGTACTAACATTGCACAGTGATGTGGTGAAATTTAAACGACATCCTTCATTTGCGTGACCCTGCAAACCTCCTATTTGGTACAAGAATTTCGGTGACATCTTTCACGCACTTTGAGTTGTAGCAATGTCAATAAAACATTCGTATTATTTTTGGTTATAGTCATTTTGACACGAGCACAGAATATTACTTGAATGCACGATAACATTAAAAAATAGATTATATCATCGTTCTTTATAGTGTCACTAAAATTTCACAAAATTAAATAGGCAGATGTTGTAAAATAACGACAAAGTAATTTACGAAAAAAGTATCACTGTTTAAAACCGCAGAAATTTCATAATATTAATCAACCTTACGGCGCAAAAATATGCCGTACAGTAATGGCCTAGAGCGTTATGTTCAATCAACCATTATAAGAATCTAGAGATGGTGACCGACAATACAGGTAAAAACTCGTAAGCAGTATACACGAATTTAACGCACTTGTCAGTAGAAGCATAAAATCAGCTTATCAGGCATGACTGAACTAATCGTGATTAAAGCAGCTGACGAACGTGATAGACGTGACGGTTTTTAGAGTAAGCAGATTGTGAGTCTGACATATGTCGCTTCTTTCAGGTGTCGCATTGTCTGGTCACATGTAAACGATGCTAACAGTGTATATGTGCTATACACGTATCAACTGTATGAGCGCCATATTCACGTAGGACTTAGCTCAGCCTACATCTGAATGCGTTAACGACATGCTGTTATCGCGATAAGCGGAAGACAGACCGTTTCACACAATTACCTGTGCAGCATGTGGCCAGTAAAGCCTAGAATAGTATAATGCTCAAGCGGCAACAGCACTAAAGTTGAGAATTCATCACACACGCAGCACGTGCTTTGTGGAGCTACGAACGCGCTTCACTGGCTCTGTCGCAACAGAAGCGCATTCATGAGCGCACTGCAACGACTATTTTTTTCACGTCGCCAAGTCGTCACTTAGGCCCTTATCTGTAACTTTCCATATCTGTAAAACAGAATAAGGGTTGAGGTTAAAACTTTTACAGATAAAGGCTAAAGGTCTAACAGTCGCCTCTCTGTCAATGGTTTAATTGCCAAACTGCTAACAAAATCGTATAAATTTATCGTCATTCCGCTTATACCACTGAATGGCTTATGTGCCGTTAAGAAACTACTCTCACTCACTCACTCACTATAGCCATTCGACTGAGCTATGAAAAACGAACAAGTAATTTGAGCAAAGCTTATGAGACGCGCGACAGCCATAGCAGTTTTAGTTTGCACATGGTCTTGGTTTATCTTCAACCATTTCGTCGCAATTCGCCCTTGAAGTGTGCACGGCAGCAGAAAATCGCAAAAACACTAAAACACCCTATTTTGGGTTGGTTCAAGGTCATTTAAGGTCACCGATGTTAATAAAGATAACAAGCTCATGTCTATGCCTATCTGCAACTGTTTTCACGTTAAACGAGCCAATACCGGTAAAATAACCACTTTTAAAGAGGTACCCCTCTTTGACGCTTGCACACGCAGGCCTCATTGAACTTAGGGGGTCGGGACTTGGACTGCTAAAACTTTTGTTTATCTTCAGCCATTTCGTCGCAATTCACTCTTAAATTGTGCGCTGCAGCTAAAAATTGCCCAAAAATTCACTTAAACTCCGATTTTGGGGTTTCAAGGTCGTTCAAGGTCATTAAAATTGGTAAACATAAAAAGCCCGTCGCCAGTGCTTATTATGTTATGCAGCATGTCTGTACCTATCTGCAACCGTTTTTACACTATACGAGTCAGTAGCGGCAAAATGACGTCTTTTAGGGGGTACCCTTCTTTTACGCCCTCGTTCGAGAAGAACCTCCTCACACAGGGGCATGAAATTTTGTCACGACAAACTAGAGTCCTTGTTGAGCTCACAGTAAAGATTTTGTGATTCTAGCTTGCCTTGTTTTGACACAATACCGCAGTGTGACGAACGGACGGACAGACAGACGGACGGACACCTCGACGATGGCTAAGACGCGCGAAGCATTCTGCTGTCGCGCGTAAAAACGGGTGCCATTCTTATGAAATGTGCATTTTGACACTGAGCGGATATGTTTTTTCAACTGTTGGTATTTCACATATACGAGTGTGTTTATACGGACCGATGAAGTATTCTGGTTCGGTGCAGAGGCGGGAGATGATGGGTGCGACTGCTGCGTGGGTGGGCACAATGCAGGGGATGCCGCAGCTCTGCGACTTCAGTCCCAGGTACCCCCGCGGCTCAGCGCGGAATGGCAGCAGGCACACGGAGTACCTCCGCTGAGACAGTTCGTACAACAGCTTGTCATGCTCGCCAGCACGCGTCGACGACATCTCCTGACGAATAGTATACAAATAGTGACTGGCGTCGAGGTTATTATTGAAAATTTCTGACCCGAATGATCGTAAAATGTTGTCCGAGATCGAATTGATTGAGGGCAACATTTTACAAACTGCGGGTTAAAAAATTTTAATGACGATCGACACGCCAGTCACTATTTGTTTTGTTATACCTCAACACCAAAACCAAAAAAAAATTAAACAAAAATCATTCAAACAAAAACACTGTGGTGACGACATTAATGTTGTTGCCGGTCAACAGTGCGCGCAAACTGTTAACCGGTCTGCGCACTGTTGACCGGTCAACAGTAGGTATTTGTTAACGTCACATGACGCGATTTGGACCAATCGCGTGCGGGTATTTTGCGTTGAGGTATAACAATATTAATAAGTATAGCTTTCAACACAGTTTACAGTGAATTATGCGAGTGTAACGAGTGTTGAAACACCGTACTTATTCCATGGCTGTGATCGACGGCGTGTTCTGCTTGGATGTACGTGTGACATACAAACGTGAGAGGTTATCGGTCGTCGCGCTTAAGTTGTTTGAGATTATACGCACTTATAACACCCCAGGCACTACAGTAAGAAATAGAAGGAGTAAGTAGGTAATAAAATAATAAAAATCTTTATTTACGCAAAAAATGTGCCAGACAGGCAGAGACAGACAAACGGAGCAATATAAGCGGACAATACAAAAAATAAATCTAAGATATAAAAATGCGAAAAACGTGCCAGACAAAACTGTCCGTGTGAGTGTCTGTAAAACCCGTTTACACGATCGAGCAAACATCGAGCAAACGTCGAGTAAATGTATTCAAAATACACGTGCTAACTGCTCGACGTCTGCTCGACGTTTGCTCCACGTCTGCTCGATGTTTGCTAGTATTCATCCAGCTAGCTCGACGAGCTATGGTAATTAGCATGCTAATTAGGAGGGCGGGCGCGTTGTAATTGGAAGGCCTATATAACACGTGATCAGCTGTGGGCTCCTAGGCCTACATTTGAGCCAGGGGCGGGATTTCATCAAGCCTGCTTGATGTTTGCTCGATGTCTGCTCGATGTCTGCTCGACGTTTGCTCGATGTTTGCTTGAGAGTGTAAACGCGGTATAATTTGGCGTAACTTGCCGCACTCACAAAGTTAAGATCGCCATCAGACTTCTGAAACACAAAATTTTCGGTGATCTATTAGTTTGTCCGTGAAACCAAAAAAGTAGAAAATAAAGCTTAGAAATATTTTGCTTTCAATTGCCGTTTGGTTCTAGAAAAAACCTACGTCGCTAAAATGTTCATTAAATTATCAAAAATATTAGTGCAGTTTTTTTTAGTCTGCTTTCAATGTTTTACTGAATAAAATTGTTTGCATTTAGTTGGTAATGCTGCAATGTCTTTACTTTTTGGGTACCATTTAGTACGATTTTCATGACTTGTGTTCGCGATTTTCCCCGCGAGGAAGTTTCGGTGAAAGTCGCCGTAATGGAATTTGAGCTTTAGGACGCTTACTTTGAGAACGATGTTTGCTCCGGCAGCCTCTGCCGTCTGCACCTCGTGTCTCAAATAAAAGCGAGCGTCGGCGACGTGTGCGGGGTGGATGTTGATGATGGTCAGAGTGATGCTTGGGACCTCTTGTTCTTCCCCTTCCTCAGCATCCTCCTCCTCTTCCTCGTCCTGGCTGCTGTAACTGCTTGCTGGCCTTGCTCGCTCCGCCAACAGTGACGCCACCTAGATGCACATTATCAATATCAATCAATTAACTGAACGATTAATCAGTTCGTTCAACTTCAAACGTTGGCGTTATAACATTTAATGATTTCGTAACTGACGTTGTTGGTTCGTTGGAGTACTGCAGTGCAGTTGCCTCTACTGTTGGTGCCACAGGAAAACCTCAGCTGGTACTCTGTTCTTAAAATTTCTCGCAAAGTAATACATGCTGTTAAGTGCTGATTTTCTAAAGATTATTTTTGTCAAAATCTATTGCTATTAAACCAGGACTGTTGGAGTTATTGCAAAAGGTAGCAGGGGTCCGGTTTTTTTGAGACACAGTGTACTTACAAAGATAACCAATGGTGTACAACATGTGTTTAGGAGTAAAGATAAAATACGAATATAATGTACAAATTTTTAACAAAAAAAACAACTGTTGTTAGGGTGGACCGACCGTACCGCTTATATCCGAAGGCCAGCATCCAACGTCCGGTTTCGCAAAGTGAGTGCATCTTCATACACGCTATGTTGACGCTGATATATCGAAAGCTAAAATCAACGTTAAAGTATGACACGATAATTCAGCGCAGGTGAGTGACTGGCTGCAGGCAGCAACATTGCATTCAAAATTGCGGCCAAACCGCTGCAAATAAAGATATGGTTATCATTGACAGCCTATAAAAACTCGTCCTTGCCCTTTTCAACGGTATTTTTGCCGGCTACTTACGACGTCCGGTTTAGCCACAATACATATGTTACAGACGACAGACAGACAAACGACACATTGTGCCAAAACTCGAACCAACGGTCGGCCAAAACTCAGGCTACTCGAAGATGAAACGTTTGATGAAACAGTAGTGTTTTCAAATTCTGTTTTAAGACGACGCAGTGTCACAAGTTCATTGAAGCGACAGTGGCAGACTGTTCCACCCAGCCTGTGCAGCGTAGGAAAATGCTCGTTGTCCTGACTTTTGTCGTGTGCGCGGTTGCTCATAACGAATCAGACTGCTACCGCACCCAAGTCGTGTTTAACATGTGTCTTGCATGTCTTATATGACAGGGAAAGGAAAATAAAAACAACTAGAAATTTGGGGCAAAGCCCAACGTGAGTCCGTCCGGCGCCCCAAGTCCAATTGGGGGGATTTAGGCGGAGGCGAAATTCCCCCGAAGCAAAGTCAAGTGGCCTGCACTCAAATACATTTGGGTAAACATTAGCCGCGTAATCTCTGGTGTCAGTGAACCAAAGTTTACCAAATTTCTTTATTCAACGCGGGATTAATTGTACTTGATAATAATTTTTACCGATATCTTTATTCGTTCCAGAGATATTTGCAGTTAAACTCGAAAGTTGTCGTAAAACGTACTAAATTTTAGACGTTTTTTTGCACTCCCAAATTCTAAGGGGGCGGTGACCCTTAAAAGTTGCACCCGCGTTATCACCATCATCTAGCAGCACGTCACGTGGCAAAGTTTCATAAAACTACTCCTCCTGGCTCCAAAGTTGTTGCGGCTAATACGCTACATTTTAAGCCAATTTTTGACCCCCTTTTAAAAAAATGTAAAGGAAACCCCCGTTTCCGTTGGGGGTGCACTAGTAAAACTTAATCATTCTTTAGCGCGTAGTCTTTAGCGCGTGTAAAAATGTAAGGGTGCAGCACCCCTTAGGGGCCAAAATATGGTCTTCTGAAAGAGCCGATTTGGGTGGGTAGGCCCCTACGATCTCACCGCTTAATCTCCGTAATGATAATCTTTATTCACCAACACAATGTGGTAGGTAACGAAACAAAAATACATAAAACAGTTACTAAGTTATGGCACATTACAGACACACATGACCTTAACTGTACACTGAGTATTCTAACAGGTCAACGTACAGCGTTGAAGTTCAAGTTTGTTTACAAATTTCTGAAATTTACAGGGGATTATTTCACTAGGTAACTTAAATTTGAAGTAAATGCAGAAATCTCTTATTATATCAGTATTGCACGTGTGGAATAACTTTATCAAACAGCGCGTAACGGTAAAGTCATTAGTGGACCAAATTAGTAATTAGTGGACCAAAATTCATTGAACTTTCTTTCACCCAACGCGGGAGGAATCGCTGTACAAAATGTACTTATTCGGTTTTAAATGTCTTCATCCGTTCCGGAGATATTCGCTATCAAACTTTGAAGTCGACCGAAATCGGGCCAAATTTGGCATGTTTTTCGCCCTTAAAATTTTTTGGGAAGGCCTCCTCAAAATTTTGGACAAGGATTATAAAATAGAATATACTTTCGAGTATCGTGCTAAATTTCGCAAAAATCGGCCGACGGAGCTCGGAGATTAAATGAGGGGGAAAAAATAAACGCCAGCAAAACATAAGCCCTCCCGAAAACTATTGTTTTCGGGCGGATAAAGAGCAGCAAGACAAAGCGTCAAAAAAGCAAAAGTCGGGAAAACTATTCTGCCAAAAACAAAACACAAAATCTCAAAGATCTCAAAAAACAAGCCACTTTTATTTTTTTAATAACTCCGCGATGAAACGTCGACCGATTTTAATAATTTTTGGCACGCAAAATCAAGAAAAAACTTGACGTTAAGACTGTAGTCTTGCCCATCTCACCTTAATACTGTCGCTACACTACCTTGTCAAGTTTCTTCTTGATGCTGCATGCCAAAATTATTAAAATCAGCCAACGTTTCACGGAGCTATTCAAAAGTAAAAGCGGCTTGTTTTTTGAGACACGTTTTAGTTCATAGAACACTGGGTGGGTACCTTGCCGACAGCGCGGACGGCAATGTCCAGGCCCATCCAGTCTTCGATGCAAGTGCCTGTACATGGAGCCACTATATGGTAGACGGGCACAGACGTGTCGCTCGGATATGGCGGTATCTCGAAGACAAACTCACTCGAGCTGATTTGAGGCAATAGCAGTCGATGGTCGATCACTTTCTGCGCTTGAGACCGGAACTTTACCTTGAAACATATCATCATCATATCATGTCATACTGAACTTTTTCCAGTGCCTCGTTACATGCTAAATGACTACGGACGCATTGCAAATTTCAACGTTAGTACAAAACACACAGCGAAATCTGCATGGCTCATCACAGACAATGTTAAAAACGTCATAAAATAAAAAAGTTCCGAGTTGACGTTTGAAGGCTGCCAGTCACATTTCGTAGTTTTAGTTGTTGTTTTTTTTTAAAATTGTATTCTTCATAATAGTTACCCGGCAGTGCATTATTATTCTTTTTCAAAAGCATTTAAGACTTTATCCAATCTATTATTTTTAAATTGGAGGAACGTTACGACAGTGCGATTACTTAGCGCTATGGCCCCGAAGTAAATTTTTTTCAGAAATTTCTCGCAAGTGACAAAAATCAGTTTGTTAGATTTTTGTTCGTAGAATATCACTAAATATAAAACAAGTTAAATTTGCCACATCGACGTTTAAAAAATAGAAAAAGAAAACTTACTTGAAATTTTATTTATTTACGTTATTGGCATCGTACGTTTGGTGAAAATTTAAGTTATCTGTGATTCGTTACAGTTCTGTTATTACGCACGATAGCAGAATGCATCGCGCGTCTTAGCCATCGTCTAGGCGTCTGTCCATCCGCCGTCCGTCCGTCCGTCACACTCGTGAGCTGTATCAAAAAGGTGTAAGCTAGGATCACGAAATTTTTACTGATGGCTGCCCCAAAAACTCTAATTTATCGTGACAAAATTTCGTGCCCATGGGTAAAGGGGTTCCCCAAGTGTGAGGCGTCAAATAGGGGTACCCACCTTAAAAGGACGTTATTTTGCCGCTATTAGCTCTTTTAGTGTGAAAACAGTTGCAGATAGGTACAAACATGTTGCTTATCATAACAAGCACTAATCACGGGCTTTTTAATTTTATCAACATCGATGATCTTGAATGACCTTAAACCCCCAAAAAGGGGTGTTTAGTGAATTGTTCGCAATTTTTGGCTGCAGCGCACATTTCAAGAGTAAATTGCGACAAAACGCCTGAATATAGACTAAGACAACCTGCATGTGAAATTTTCAGCATCAAACGCAAATTTTAGCAGTCCAAGTGCCGACCCCTTAGGTTCGAGCAGGAGTGCGCACGCGACCGTAAAAGATGGGTACCTTTTTAAAAAGTGGTTATTTTACTGATATTGCCTTGTCTAGCATGAAAACAGTTGCAGATAAACACAGACATTCTGCTTATTTATAATAACAAGCACTAGTGACGAGCTTTGTGGGAGTTTCAACATTAATGACCTTGAATGACCTTGAACCCTCAAAATAGGAGTTTTTCGTATTTTTTTGCGATTTCGAGTTGCGACACACATTCTAGGAGTGAATTGCGTATAAAATTATTATTATTTTATTGCATGCTGTACATTGATTGCCAATGTGGCAAAACCGCTGTTATCGCGCGTCACGTGAGCTTTTCTCAAATTACTATTTTTTCTTTGGCGAAGGTTCTATAATTTTTATTTATATTTTTAAGGCGCGTATAGAGCGACATAACTAAACTAAATTTAAGTTGAATTAGGCCTAACTAAATGACATGGTTTAGTTTTTGATGAACTGACCAATAAACAAGCAATAATTCATTACAGTAGACACTGTCTAAAGGCGTCGGTGATACGTGATCATAGTATGCGTCAACCAATGACTTATAGACTCGTCCTGCTTGCTCATTGGTCAGTTTGTCAAAATCTAAACTGAGTCAGTTAAGTTCAGTTTAGCTACGTCGCTCTGTAAGCGTACGTGCCTTTAAATAGTTAGCAATTAAGCAGTGGAATAAATGCCTTGAAGTAATCGTAGACGTTGTAGGAGACGGAATAGACGACATCGGCGGCCTCTGCGTCAGAGATCAGCGCAGACAGTTCCGGGACCGGAAGAGACATCTGATCACGTGCCCACTCAAAGTCATCCGGGATCACGTGGTACAGCAGAATCACCTGGCGCGCGCAATAGCTGTTTAAACAGTTCAAGTTAGTGATAAGTTATGTAATTTCATCCATAATACAACTTTTTTCTTTTATTGTTGACGTTTCGGCAACCGCTGCTGCTTTCGTCGGAACGACTGTCATCAGATGTCGCCTCGGCGGACAGAAAGTATCGTAATCATATATGTGTGTGGAAGTTGGTAGGTCTTCGGTCAGTTCATCGACTTGTCTTGTTCTTTCCTGATGTGTATCGCTTTCCTGATTTTTCGATCCAACCTGTTGCTTTTTCTGTTAAAGTTAGTGTATAGTTTATAAGGAAAACCCATCGCAGAGCTACAAAGCGTCACCTGCCGTATGGGATCACACAGTGTTACCTGCCACCCGACATAAATGATTATTTGGTATATTTGGTAAAACTTGAACAATACGTTGGCTTGTGCAGGCAGACGAGCTAGACCTGTAATGCGTGCAGCCTGTTAAAAGAAGACGGCAGCAACATGATGCAAACATTATACTGACAAATTAAAAGTACAGTAAAACAGTAAAAAATACAAACCGCCTGATCGGATTGCTTACGCATAGTGTAAAATTTTGAGAAAAAATATTTCCAGTTTGTAGCTCAGGAATAAATTTCTATTTTCCAAACAGCGCGTTTTTCCTTCCTGAATGTCAACTAAACAAGCACGTTTATCAGTTATCAGTTTTTTTTATTACTTTACTAAAACTAGTATGTTTTAAACGTGAGTGTTACTAGCAACTTTGTATGCAAAGTGTGTTCGACTTTATGTTTGTTATTTTGGACTTTTGTAAGAGCTTTATGCCTAGTTGTTCCTGTCAGTATTTCACGTGTAATTTGTTTATGTGACGATTGCATGATTGATTGACTAGAAATAACCAACAAAATGTGTTAGTTAGCATACTGTTGACTGCTTTATTTAAGTATCACAAAAATGCGGAGTTGTCAACTAATTAATGGATGTAATAAAAAGCCATACGCACTTTGCTGTTGTGATAGACTTCGTCTCGGAGTCTGAGCGTGGCCGAAGAGCTCGTCATCGAATGGCCGACGATGACGTCGACGTTGCTAGGCAACGGTTCCATAGAGGTGCGCAGCATCGGTAGCGGATTGGCGTCAAAGTCGGTGTAGAAGCGACGCACCAGGGAGATGTCATCGCCTGACATCGTAATGCTGTTCTGAGCCACATCACAGCGAATCAGCTTCACCGGGTTGTCGAAGTTCTCCTCCGTCGAGTAGGCGTCCTCCACGTGCCCGAGAATGTGCCATTCCATCAGCGTACTGCATCCAGGCGACGATGTCAGAGTTACGACAAAATATCTCCAGAAAAATATCTCAAGACAAAGTTTCCTTTAAGATAAAACTCCTTTCACGACAAAACCCCCTAAAACAAACCCCTTTTACAGCAAAATCCCCTTCACGACTGAACACCCTGTGACAATTACCCCCTCCACGACAAAACCCCCTTTCCAACAAAATCCCCTTCACGACAAAACCCCTCTACGACGAAACCCCTTCTACGACACAAAAACCCTACAACAAACCCCCTACGACAAAGACACCCGTTTATTGTGGTAGAGGGGGTATTGCCGCGGAGAGTCTTTTCTGCATCCAGCAACATCATCATCACAGTGCGATTCGGTTCAGTAATCAATTTGCAATAGGTCTACTATAATACACTGTTGTAAGCCATTTTAATTTAACAATAACTTTGTCAACGTGAACCAGTTGTTTTGAATTCAATGTTGTATCGGAGTGAACTAGAGAAAGAGCAAAAGTGAAATTCAGTACGCCTACTTTTACAAATGGCGCTAACAGTGTTCGAGGTACGGCAAAACAACGCGAAGATTTTTGCCATTTTTCCAAGCAATGGCTTGGAATTTTAATGCCAAATTTTACACACTCACCACGAGTTTCTGTTTACGTCGCAGGGTCAAAAAGCATTATAATTCACCAGTGATGATCACTCGCAAAAAATTTTCTCCCCACGATACTTCGTCATTTTAATTGTTTTGTCTTTATAACCTATGTCTTCCACGAAAATATTATCTAGCTTTTTATAGCTGCATAATTGATCTACGAGCACATAAGACTACATCATAACCTAAAATATTTTAGTGATTAGTTTGCTATTCCAGTAAAAAAACGAATTTTTCTTGTAGCGACCTGTAGACCTCGATATTGCCGTAGCTGGCTAGGCCGAGCGCCAGTTGTTGGTTGATGATGGCTTTCCCACTGGACCAGTCAGACCATCGGTCACATAGCATCAACACTCTCCGTGTGATTGGCGTCCTCGCCGTTGGGTCCTCGAAATCCAGAGGCATCGCGCCCTCCTTTCACTCACCCGGGTTCCTCTACAATAACAGTAATGTTGTGATAGCGCTGACGATATTTAATGATTGGAATGATTGTTATAAAGGTTATAGGTCACCTGTAGCTTTTAAACCTATCTCGAAGTTACGGTCTTACGGAGCGTCACCTGTCATATGCGATCACACTGTTTTACCTGCCAACCGACAGAGGTAAATGCGCCCCGTCTAAAGCCCAGCTATAGGCAAGCCGGCACTTGATTAACCCATTTCGTAGAGTAACTGTCTCAATTCTCTGCCATTATCTGTGCAGCCGCGGGCCGTCTGAAATATGTCCATCTTTATTCATCGAAAGAACGATAGGTTAACACATATACAC
>Ga0209367_1000819_pt1 | contig 34857 bp, 21 predicted proteins | sample WorMetLIZISLAND2_FD_187412 | JGI IMG/M metagenome (GOLD analysis project Ga0209367, IMG submission 187412) | Marine gutless worms symbiont microbial communities from Max Planck institute for Marine Microbiology, Germany - Olavius geniculatus... ... | reverse complement strand
CAAAGACCAAGGCACAGGGGGCAATAATTTGTTTTGTGCGTGGATCAAATGTTGGCCATTATATTCAGTTGTTGTGCACAACAAAAAAAGAGGTAACGGGGTCCAGAGGCAGAGCCCCTGGTCAGGGGGTCAGGGCTGAAGCTGAAACACTTTTAGCTTTTAGACGTTCAATGGAAGATGCAAATGTGATATTTGGAAATGCAAAAAGTGACAGAGGGCACTTTGTCACGATTAAAATTTCTCCTGGGGGGTAGCCAGAGGGGGCAAAGGCATGGGGGACATCTGCCGCCCACTCCCTCTGGCGCCGCGCATGCATCTGGTTAGGTAACTTGCAGCTGTCTCTCGGCGAGATGGTAAAATGGCTAGATCTTTTATTCGGGCTTATTATAGTAGCAATAAATGGTGATGGTGAAAGTAGCACTGTAGCTTACAGTATATAGGCGGATCTGTTTTAAGCCAAATGTCGGTGGCCGTCTAACGCTCCTGCTCCTGTTCAGCAAATGAACGGGATGAACTTTTGCAATGGTTGTGCCATGAATATTGCCTTGAATATTCTAGACTGTAACCCATGCCGTGATCAAAGAAATTCTTGGTTGTAACGTTACTGACGGTACATATGAGCATGCGCGCATGCCATGCTTACCGGCACTATCCGTGGGCTTGGGATGCTGTGAGGTAGAATATGCTGCTGCTGCTGCTGCAGCTTTGACGTATGCCTATTATTATGCCACCATTGTTGCACTGGGATGTTACCGTATTGCGTGTTTTGAGCCGGGTATTGTTTTGCAAGGACATATGTTGGTTATTATGCTGTATTCCTGGTATAGCGATGAGCTGCAGCCGCTAATGCTGCTACTCTGCGTGGTTGCTGTACATTATTATTTACTGCTTGTTCGGTGCTGAGATATCTCGTGATATAAACACAGGTGGGCAGGTATCTTGTCATTTCATCGTAGTCTGCAGAATGGGAAATCGAGACAATGGCTATGGTGTTGTTTATTGGATGACGATGGACATTGAAGGAACTAGACAGACGGTACACTGGAAAAACTGCTGGCGGGGTTAATATGTCAGTGATGATAAGAGTTAGCTGACCTGTGAGGACGCCCAGGAATAAGGATCAGGAGAGTTACTTGGCGACTGTCTCGGTCTGTATGGTTTCTGTTGTTTCATTCTCATTTCTGGGATCAAGCCATTTTCATTCAACCAGTCTTAGATTTTTGTCATCTGGCTGCTAAATTAATATATAATATTGAGGGATCCCTGGTTAATATCATTTATCTAAATTATTTCATTTTCTTTTTGGTCATTTTTCTTCTCAGTCTACTAAATGTTCCATTTTATCGGGCCGCTTATCACTATTGCGCATAAAAATCAGTTACTCTGAACATTGCGTGTTTTGATCTAACTTTCATGAATCATGGTGTTTAAGGATAATTTTAATAGGTCGACTTCTTGACTGAGTTGACCCAGTGGCGTATTTAGGATTTGGCAAGGGGGGGGCATGGCGAGCGCAGAGCGCGAGCGAAGCTGAAAGACTTTTTGCTTTTGAACGTTCAATGGAAGCCGCAAATTCGCCTATCTTTCTGAAATTTGCTGGAAAACGGCAAAAAACGCACCTTTTCATATAAAGTCGCCTGTAAAAAATTTTCATGGTCGGGCCAAAGGGAGGGGGGCATCGCACCATGCCCCCACCCTCCCTAAATACGCCACTGTGTCGATCTAATAAAGCCGGTCTGCCGTCCCCGCATACCTCCGTCTGTCCACAAAAAGTTTATTTGGGGGGGGGGGTTTGATTCAAATGAAATTTGGTATGGTAGAGTTCGATGAGTGCTGTACGCGACGGTATGCCATTTAACTGGATCCAAGGTCAAGGTCAAGGTAACGAGTCTTATCTTTTCCGCCGCCTACAGTGGGAGCTGGCAGTTTCTTAAACTAGGCGACCGTACTAGATTCAGTTGTGCCGGATTTTTGATACTGGCCAATTTTTATAACATGTGACTGAACTTTACGGGTATGCAGTGTCGCAAACGAAGGAGTCACCGCAGACCACACAAGTTTCTTTACTGGGGCTAATGTAACATCATATGACTACGTGTGTCTTCACTGAATTCCACCGACTTTACTGTGTGCCAGCAGGAGACTGGCAAGACTGCTGTGATGCAACTCAGTTATTTCTCACACATATACACAGTGTTGCCGTCATGCAGTGGCGCGGCGTTGGGTTAGGTTGTAATTTAACGGCTGAAGGATGTACAGGCAACAAAAAGCTTGGGCTGTGTGTGCGTGTGCGGTGTGCTACTGTGTGGTGTGGTATGGTGGTGGTGATATCAGTGACGTAAGCGATGATAAGTTACTGCTAGGCTACCGGTAGGCCTACGTTCATAGCTGCTGGACGTCTGCTGTCAATCATGTTTGCCAGATCAGCTGAGCTCAGTGAGCTGTCCTTCAATGCATTCTGCAGCGTTCCAGTGCAGATTACAGAACTCTGCAACAGAGAAAAACGGTTTCTGTGATAATAATACGTTGCAACTTTGCTTCAGCTATAGGATTGTCTATAGCTAAGATAGCTCATGCTTTAGATCCTTCAAAATGCTATACTTAAGACCAAGTTAACTAATGAAACGATCCATCTTCAGTTTGTATATGTAGTGTGATTATGCTAATGTAGTATTCGGAATATAGGGCTAAGGTTAGAGTTAGGGGGTATAGTGGACCGTAGCTATAGCAGACACTTCTCACTGTGATAGCATTTCTGATATTTTTGTATGATTTTTTTGCCATTATCACACACAGTATTGCTGAACTTCGGAAGGTTAAACAGTGCTGCAGATGTTCCTAAACTGACCTGTAATGTGTTGAGTGGGACGAAAAACTGTTGCATGGATTTATCAGTGGCAGAGGGAAACAAATGTGTGCTGTAGTAATTGCTTGTCAGCTGATGTTAATGTGCCGCTGCCAGTTAGTTAGACTTAGCCTAGTCTGGTGATTGTGTTGGTGCTTTCGTGTTGCACTTCTGTGAAAATGCCGTAGAGTATAATTTACGTCTGTCATAATAGTTTGTCTGTGTTGTAAAGTTTCTGGCCACACCTGAGTGTATTATAGACGAAACAGTCGACGTTTTTTATCTTCTCAAAGACACTGGGTTGGATCAGCAGATCGATTGTTCAGCGTTAGGCTGCGCGAAGGTTTTGTTTGTAACTTTGTAAGCATGCATTGTACTTGAGATTCTTGTTGTTATTCTTTGAAATATTCACTGATTGTGTTTTAGATTTTGTATGAAAAGATATCCAGTCATTGACCACTGCTTGGCTTAGTCCGCTGATAGTCTGGTGTAGTGCAGACAAAACTGAGAGATTGTCTGAATGGCACTTAAGCTAAACTTTCTGTGCAAAAAGCCTGCAATTAAATTTTTATTGAGAGTTAAGTTAATCTTGCTGCAGTGACTGCTTGCTGGCACTGTTTAGGCACTAAAACACTTATGAAAGGTGTTCTTATTTAGCTTGCCAGTTCGCCATTCGCTATTTGTGCTGTATGTGTCGCCATTGTCCATTGTGACTTGTATCCGGCCATCACTGATGATATTAATATAGGTTGAAAGGCAGGGAGGCAGTTGTCACAGCAGTGTCACTTGTATTTGCCACAGTTACTGACCCATAACAAATGTATATAATGAAGTGGTCCTTGCTTTGAAACTACTTAGAATTGAACGACAACAATAGCAGATGCATTTGTGCCATGGCATTTCTGATAGTGTCACTTAAGTGAAAAATCAGGTCCGAATTGACCATTTTGCTGTATTGCCTGGTGATTAAGCTTAAAGTCCATATTATTGAATTGAATCAGAAGACTGGTTCTAGAAAATGTTTGTCTCTATCTTATCTTATCATGTAGATCAAGTTGAGCATTGTCCTTTCAACTGCTGATAGTATAATATCATTTTCTGTACAAAGTCTGTGAAATTATGTGATGTGTTTTTTTTTCCAGACCAAGGCAAAGCTAGTGGATCCAATTGACTATGAGTCAACCATTGCAAAGAACAAGACATTACTGCAGAATGACCCACAGCGAGAGATGCTGCTCTTTCCACACGACGATGTCTCGGTTCGACGTCTGATGTGCAGCATTACTCCTTGTTTTATATGTCTTGAGAGAAATGTGATAACATTCATTAGTTTATCATAAACTTTATTAGATTCAACAGTTTCACAGATTCATGCTCAGAATTACACTGATGTAACAAAACATCTGGAAACCTGGAGAAAAATCTTTTGTGATTTCAGGTTGTAAAATGCTTTTTATGTTCATGTATTGAACGTTTTCGACTCTCTATAGTACTCGGCCATCATGGCATGCGACATCAATTTTTGCTTTTTTTGCTCCCAGTTGTTTGATTTACTGTTCTGGCTAATATGGAGTCTGTATTCTGTTGATAATCATTATTTGCTAACAACAATGAACTAATCATGATTATAAATATTGCTTGCAGCAATCCGAGCTGCCTCGGCGATTTCGCACAGTCCAGTGTTCTGTGCCTCCGAATGCATTGAATGAGGCTAGTCAGCTTCTGGTCCGGGAGAGCATTCGATTCTACTTGAGCAAGTGGAACGTTATCCATTACAAGTACAGTGCTTACTCCGGCAGCCACCTCCAGCTTACTAAGTAAATCACCATTCAGTTTGTTGTGTGTAAATATGGGAAATACCAGGCCCTAAATACAACAAAATAAAAACAAAAATAAGAGTTTCGATGACTGCATGATGCAGTTTTTCTCAGATTTATGTGTGTTTCAGTTGTTTTTTTTTCGTGAATACATAGTTTACATTGGGAGCTTATCCACAAAACTGCTTTGGATTTATCTGTCATCGTGCATATCATGCATGTGATTCATCTGATCAATCCACATGCTTCACATGCTATGTACATATTACTCTTAATTTTGAAAACTTGGTTGGTGCTTCAGAAATGCAAAGGCTGGAGATTTACCGGAGCACAAATTTGAAGTTGATATTGAATTGGAAGGAAAGGCAGAAGAGGTTTGTGTGTACTGTGTATAAAAGTTTTTTACGTTAATTTTTACGTGCGACAGCAGCTACTGCTGTAGCTCATCTTAGCCATTGCAATTCTCTCTGTCCATTTGTCCGTTCTTCTGTCTGTCCATCCGTCACATGGGTGGATCAGTCAATAATGGTGCAAGCTAGGATCACCAAGTCATCACCATCCGCTGCCTGGAAGACTAGTTGCAGGATCCGTAAAGCTTTTACATAAATTTGAAAGGGGTCACCCCCAGCAATGGCGTTAAATGAGAACGGGGTGGGAAAAATTTGTGATTTTCAGCCAGTAACTCGCTGTATCTCAGAAACGGTGCGAGATAGGGCCTAGGTTACTATTAGTCACTAATAGGAAGTCGTACAGGGCTTTCGATTGGCGCCAAAAGCAATGACCTTGGATGACCTTGAACGCCAAAATAGAGGTTTTATGCATGTTTTTCACAATTTTTGGCTGCAGCACACATTTCAAGAGCGAACTGCACCAAAATCACTACAGATAGACTAGGATTCAAGGAATTCTCCATGTGGGGGCATCAAACTTGGGTACCCCCTTCCTAATACTCACATTCAGCCACTCATATGGCAGCAGCCACGTGAGAAGGTGGTGCCATCTGGCATATGTGAATGCATCATTCCCAATGTCAGTTGCTGGGATCAGTGAGCTTAGATTTTGTTCGCAGTGGGTCTTCAAACATGCACCGCTGTGGCGCGTTCCCCTTTGCATTAGCTGGGCTATCTTGTATCTTTTGCTATGCAGCACTGTATGTATGCAAGCATGATGTATGCATTCAGTCAGTTTGTCTATTTCTCACACTCATGCATTATGTTGAACTGGCATATAATGTACATATACACTGTGTCCGGTAAAAAAGTAAACCCCTCGACATTTATTGGACACAGTGTAGTATCATATTTTTTCCAGTGTTTCTGTCATTTTAGTTTTCTGATACATAGTCAGGACTGATGATTTTGTTTTTATGGCACATGGCATGGCTCCACAAAATTTTCTCAAAATCTCTCAACTTTTCAGAAATTAGCAGAGAGGCAGTAGGTCGATGTGTGTTTGCTTCGCAGTCACTTATTCCAAGCAGTAACACATATGTGTGTAATTTGTACAAAAAAGCTGCAATAAAGCTTTATGACACTGAATGTGTATTTGTAGTCATTTTACTGTTTTATTCTGGAGTTGATTGGTATTATACAGAAGGTGAGATCTTTTCTCATATTGTTATATGTCGTGTGCAACTGCAGGAAAGTGCCTTACGATCTCGTCACATCACTATCGTCAAGAAGGGGTGGTTGTCTAAAGGTCCTGACAGCAACCCAGATGCCAGTATTGTTAGTTTTACAAGGGTCAGTGTTATGTTAGCTTTAATTTTTTTGTTAAATGTATGTTGCATGCTTTGCTGTATGTGTTTTTGATGGTGGTTGTAATGTTGTTTGGTGATTCTTAGTAAAACTTTTTTCATCAGTCAGTATGTTACGCATTACTGTTATACACCTGAAGTTGTATTGTGAAGTTGCACGTGTGTGGAGTATGGTATGGTATTAAGTTGGTATCAGTAGGCAGTATCTTGTTTTTTTTGCTGAGTTTCTGCTGAGGACCCTATTGAAGAAAGAACTTTGCTTGTATCAGACTGTCAGTGTATAGATTCTTTTCTGCTGCTGTTGTGCTCTATTTGTTTTTATTTTTATTTTCAGTAATTTATTGTCAGTAATGTTGGTCATTGTCTGTATTTGTAGTCTTTCAAACGTCGCTATTTCTACTTGAAGCAACAGGCTGATGCCAGTTTTGTGCTTGAATTCCACAAGGATGAAAAACGCATGGAAGCAAAGGGAGCCATTTTCTTGGACTCAGCTGTCGATGTTTGCAAGGTTTCTATTTATTTGCAGTTTGTCTATTTTTTTCAAATCCAGTTGTGTTTGGTTTCACTGTCACATTTTTGCTAGTAACAACAATTTCCATCCCCCCAGATATTTCTACTGAGTACTGAGTCTACCTAATAAAGCCGTTCTATCCATGCATTTATCCACGAAAAGTTTTTTTAGTTCGAATGAAATTTTTGGGTAGGTAGAAATACGATAAATAAAATAACATGATAGTATGTTATGTCACCAAATTCAAGGTCAAGTTCAAGGTCACAACACTTGCAAAGTTACAAATTTTTCTGTTTGAAAGTCTCTCTCCTCTCCATTGACAATGGTTGCTGTCATATGTCTGGTAATTCTTAAACTTGGTCGCAGTATCTAGATTTGTTCTTTGCAGTTTTTTGAAATTTGTCGTAGTTTTTGTCAAGTGACTTTGAAGTTGCAAGAAAATAGTGTGTGAGGAGTCGACCACCAGTTCAGCACGGGGTTAATTTTTATCAGATAACATGAGAATGGAATGCCAAAGTTGTCTTGTAACTGTGGGATTGATTTAGTGTGAGTATTTTATGAAGTAATGTTATAATTCAGTTTCATGTGCTGTGTTGTGCAGAGCGCGAAGAAGCTGACATTTGAGATTCAGATGCAGGAGAAAGGATGTCACCTGCTCGCTGCGGAGTCGGAGGCGGAGCTTGATGAGTGGGTCACGGCGTTAAAACGTGCTCTTGAGTCGGAAGAACGCCAGTCGATTGGTGATAGAGGAAAAGAAAAAGGTAGCACTGAATTTATTTTATACAGGTGCTATTTTAGAGCTACCAGTATTTACCATTTAATTCTGATAATGTTGGTTGGTTTCTGGAAAGGTCTTTGCATGTTAAAAAGCATTAAAAGCATAACGTAAAAATTTATTTTTTTTAATTTTAATTCCACAGCTGGTGTGTGCACTGCTGAATTGACATTATGTGTACAACAAAGTATGTGTTTTGTCTGGTTAATGTGAATCTTATTAATTATTGTGGTACAGAAATGAATTAAGTTAGCATTTCATTATATCCACCAAGGTGAATGTAGTGAACTGGTGGAGATTAAGGCCGGGTTTCTGGATCTTAACTGGCTGGTCAAGTTAGTGTTAAGTGATAGATTTGCATAACTCACGTTTCCCGTTACACTAACCATTGGTTATAATGGCCAAAAAGTTAACTGGCTGAAATCGGCCAGTTAGCTAACCGTCAGTTGCATTAATTGTATTTACTGTAACTTTTGTACCATTGTGTAAGCAGTTTATTGAAGAATGTGATACTGTAGAACGATTTTACAGCATAGCAATGCCTTCAAAACGCTACTACAAATTTTACTACAAAATCCATTCATGAATGGACAAAATGATCATCCACAATCACTTGGCTGGCTTGTGAGCTGGCTGACGTGCGCTTGCGCTCATTATTATTCATGACGCCCGCCTGCACTAGGAGGAAGTAATTAGTGCCGTGCGCATCATTGCTAAGCAACTATAGTTTACCTTTTAGTTAGCTGATGGCCAGTCTAAAGTTTTGTTCAGAAACGCACACAAAGTTAACTACACTGTGTCTCAAAAAACATCTTGAACATTTTCAATTATAACTTGAATAATTATCGGATATCAATATTTTTTGGTAGATTATTCCTGAGACAATTGGACATCAAGTCATTATGCAGTTTCCCACCTCGCCCAACGTCTGTTTCTGCACTACCTGGGGAAATCAGCACCAACGAAATATTGCATTATTGCCTAAAGTGGTATTATTACTTAATCTAAATAAAACCCAAAAAAACACATTTTGTTCACGTTTTTGACACTTTGGCTGGCACTTTATCCAGTTGTTTCGTTTTTCAGCTGCCTGCAATAAAAATCAGAATGTTAGCACATTCTCCAACTCAGACATGGAGACGATTTCTCCATTCATTGACAGCAGTATCAATAATGTTATGCTCCAGACTAGTTCAGACTTCAGTAGTTGCTTCTTGAATTTATAAACAGATCTAGATAAATGAAGTTTATCGACGTTTTTTTATTCATTTCAATGCATATTTTGCTTGTTTTGTTTTCCCCAGGTAGTACAGAAACAAACATTGGGTGAGGGGGGAACTTGAACAGTAATTTAATAGCCAGTTGTGTCAGAAATATTTGTGCCAAAAATTATTGAAATCTGACAATCATTACAGTCAATAATGTTGGGGATGTTTTTTCACGTTATTTGTATATTTCAACACATATTTTGCTTGTTTTTCTTTTCCTAGGCAGTGCAGAAGCAGACATTGGGTGAGGTGAAAAACTGAATGGTCATTTGATGGCAAGTTGTGTCAGGAATATTAACAAGTTGTTGTAGTTGCATTAGTAAATGTAGTAGTAGTTGTAGTAGTAATGTTTAAATGGTTTTACTTGGTGGAGATATGCACTCTCATGAGCGCCTTCTAGTATTGTAAATTTATACTACACTGTCCCAAAAAAACATCCACGACATTTTCGACTGTAACTTAAAAACCAATTATCAGATTTTGATAATTTTTGATAAGAATATTCCTGACACAACTTGCCATCAAATGACTATTCAGTTTCCCACCTCACCCAACATTTGTTTCTGCACTACCTGGGGAAAACCCAACCAGCGAAATATCACTTTTTTATCCAATGCGATATGATTGCTTAATTAACATAACGCGTAAAAACACATTTTTTTCACATTTCTGACACTTTGGCTGACAATTCATCCAATTGTACATTTTTCAACTGACTGTAGTAAAATTGCTTGAAGTGGTAGCCAACTATGCGAACACAGGCAAGGTAACGCTTTCTCCATTCATTGATAGCAGTATCGATAAAATTCTGGTCCAGGCCAATCCAGGCCATACCAGTCGCTTCTTGACTTCACAAACATTCCAAAACTTCATCTTGTAGTCATACTGCTGCATAACAGTCAAACCTTGTAATAGACCGACTGTTGGGGCCCACAGATTAGGACAGACAGAATTTATGAACGTTTTTTCATTCATTTTAACACGTATTATGCTTGGTCTCTTTTCCCCAGGTAGTGCAAAAGCAGACGTTGAGTGAGGTGGAAACTAATACACTATTTAATAGCCAGTTGTGTCAGAAATTTTTCTGCCAAAAATTATTAAAATTTGTCAATTTTTCTTTAAGTTAGGATCAATAATGTCGGGTATGTTTTTTTCTGGTTTTCTGTTTATTTTAACACATATTTCGCTTGATCATACAAAAGCATACATTGGATGAGGTGGGAAACTAAATGGTCATTTGATGTCAGGTTGTATCAGAAATATTTGTACCAAAAATTATTAAAATCTGATAATTGGTTTTCGAGTTACAGCCAAAAATGTCTAGGATGTTTTTTTGGGACACAGTGTATTGCAGTGTGTAGAATATGTCTGCATAACGTGTATCAGGTTCGGATGTTACCATTAGTCGGAGTGAAAGTTTCCGAGAGTCTTTGGAGCACAGCATGAATCCAGAGCTTCAGAAGGTGATATTGCTGTGTCTGAAATTTTGGTTCACATGTCTTATTCATTGCTTATGTCAGCTGTTGCTGGCTGGTGAATTATTATTAGAGTGCATTACTGTTGGCTTAATATACTTTAAACCAGAAATCTGCATTTTTATTTCTGAGTGCCTGTTGGCAACATACGAGGGACGTTCAATAGGTTCCAGGACTGTTCTTCTCAGCAAGTAACAGCTGAAAACCAAAACTATTATGAAGTTGTACTGCCACTATTGTACATCACTTACCATGGTCTCATTTTTGACGTCACGTTGTGACGTCATTATTATTAAGATATAAATGATGGGCATTAACGTTTGTTTAGCGAATGAGATTACAAATTTAATCATAAAATTTTCTAGTTGCAGGAGGTGTAGAAAGTGCTGAAAGTTATTGTAGATTATTTGCAGTAATTAGCAATGACACTATCACGTTTGAAAGTATTTGAATAGTTTGCCTGCTTTTGCAGTGATCATTAGTCAATTAGTGATGATGTCAGTGTTGGAGCACTGCTTATGGCAAAAACAGTCAGCTGCAGACAAAGCATTTTTTGGTTTACTTAAAGAGTTGTTCTTGCAGACGTTTTGCTTGAAGGACATACTGTAAATGCACAGTATCGCCAGGCACTATTGTCTGATTGATTAAGACCAGCAATTCGCAGCAGTTGACCTGGTTTGCTGCAGAAAAGTGTCATTCTTTAAAATGGCAGTGCCCCATTGTGCAACTGGCCCATTAGACAGTTTGAAAAAAGAAGAGATAAGCTGGGAACTGCTACAGCATTCGCCATACAGTCCAGATTTAGCTCCAAGTAATTTTAATTTGTTTGGACCACAGAGTGAATCACTTGGAGACATTAAGTTTAAAAATGATGAAGATGTGCTACAGCAAAATGTGCAAAAATTTCTACAGGTGCCAATAAAAAACTTAATACTATGGGTTCCAGCCGACTTGTAGAACAATGGGAACATTGCAGTGAACTGCAGGGAGAATATGTTGAAAAGTAAGATAACTGTCAGAAATGTGCGATTTACTGTCGTTGTATTAAGGACGTAGTCCTGGAACTTATTGATCGCCCCTCGTAGTTTAATAGTGCTTCTGCTGCTCTTGATTTTTATGTGATCACTTCTGCAGTTACTCTGCTCCTCATTAATCTGTGTCCTAAGTCAACTGTTGAGAGATATTTGCAGTAATATTTGTTATACGAAATTTGCTCTTCCTTTCCAACTAACAGCATCACACAGGTATAATATTATTACAGTGCATTTTAATTTGCTGAGCTTTAATTTGCAGTACGCTCGTGAGACGGAGTCAATGTTGGCTCAACAGAGAAAAGAAAATCGCAGCAACATGTTTGCTCTCTGCCCCCATGTGCAGGTTATCATTGTTTTCTGTTATTTTTTCATTATGCTTTATATTTGTGCAGTGTTAAAAACGATGTATTTTCAAGCTATAAGGCCATTTTCTTAATCCTCGGCTAGGCACTAGTTTACACTGCAAAATCACATGATGACAATTTTGTGGCTCGGTTTTTTTCTGGTACTCATTGTACCTACCCATGAAGGGATGGCCAGGCTGAGTTGACTTGGCTTGGATGACTGGTTACCTCGTGAGATGGGTACCGGTCCAAAGACAGTCGCCTATCCAGATACTAACCAGGCCCAGCATAAGGCAGGTATGTTGATAAGGCACAACTTGTTTGTTAATGCTTAACCACACCACCGTACATCGATTAATGTACTAGACGTCATATCTGTGATGTTGACAGAAGCCTCTTACGGGAAACATTGAAGACTCGACAGACATTGCAGTAGTCAGCAGTGGTCAGGATGCCGATGTCTACAAAGAACAGTTTGGTACGAGGTTCATTGTTCGCTGTGATGACTTCAAACTTCGCCTGCAAGCAAACATCGCTGACGAAGGCCATCCAGAGCGACTTGACAATGTTCGTTTCTCTTTATTGTTAACTCCTCATTTATATTGTAATGTAATGTTATCTGATCGACACCGATGTGTTCTTTACTTTTTTTATGCTGCTTTCATGGCTATTAAAACTTGTAAGTAGATTTGTTGCATAACTACTGATTTGTTTAGACAGTGAAAAGTGTTAGCTGCTATTGGAGCTGAGCATCTGGGCACAATGAGTTATATTCTAGCCTCATCATGTTTGCTGTTTATAGCTATTTTTCCTTACTTGTGCACTGTGCAGTGTATGTTGGCATATATGCAGACTGTTTTTTTAAGTAATTTAAAAAGGCTGTTAGTTGAATTCTTTCTACACGCACCATTTTGATGTAGAACATATTATTGCTAGTGTTGTCCTTGTTGCTGCAGTCACTGCTGCTGTTACTATTTACTAATTTATGCGTGTGTGTTTGTTTACTGTATATAGCCAGAGCCATTTTTTCTGACCTTTGCACTGTACAATGCAAAAGAGGGCAAGAAGATATCAGAGGACTTTCATTTTGACGCAAACTCCAATGCTATCCGCAGCATGCTTCCAAGTGAAGTGGCGCACCTGTCAGGCAGTGCTGGTTACAGTCAGCCGACTGCCAGTGGTGCTACTTCTAGTCCAAGCATTGCTGCACTTGATGTCAAGTGGTTGGAACTGCAGAAACAGGTGAGCTGTTCACGTTTGAATTCTAGCGTTTGAACACTTGAATTATAATGGTTTAAAAAATGAATCAGTTATATGCAGAATTCTAGAAATATGCAGATTTGTGCAGAAAAGTTCCCGAATAGTTATGCTGATGTGTTGCTGGTTTTTGTGATAAGGTTTATTTTTCTTCTTTCTCATATTTGATACGACATTTCATATTTAGTAGTCTGTTAGCAAAAGTTAATGAGGTATTCCCATGCACGAACTAATGCAATATAACTGTCGACCATCATTTTTTTTCATTTTATTGTATACCCAGTGAACTTGGTTGTGCAGGCGGTGTTCTCGGTTGCACAGCCGCACGGTGACATATTTCTTGTCGTGCGGATAGAGAAGGTATTACAGGGCAGTATCAGTGGTGCCCAGGAGCAGTATGGGCGTACTGACGTCAAGACTGGTACAAAGCTGCACAAATCAATGATACCGTATTGCCAGCGACTTGGAAGCTACCACATGCCATTCGCATGGGGTGCCAGGTGCTAATCTCACCTTGTTGACTCTTACAGTATGATGTATCACAGTGATTAATTTTGTGCAATTTAGTTCACTGTGGAAATATTTTTTGACCTGTTAAGTTTTTTGTAGGCTCTCGTAAATCATTTTAAATTGTGGTTTTGGATGAATATATTGATTTTGATGTTGGTCACTGCAGTAGTAATTTACTGTTATTGGCAGCATTACTTATAAATTTTTTTGCTTTTATGACTGAAACGTAACTTATTTATTTTCGGTGTAGTTTGAGATGAACAATTTTGTTAAATTGTAAAGCTTGTTAATACTGTTATAATTTGCTGTCTTGCTTAAGAGATCTAATACTTGTGAGTCTGTGCCCAACTGTCCATAGTGACATAGCTTCAGCAATTTCCATGAAATTTTATTCTAATAAATATTTGTAGTCTTTTTGTTGATATGCTACAGGCCACTGTTTCGTAAGTTCTCCCAGGAGCTAGACATAACAGCAGATTTTGTCATTCAGAAGGCAGAGAGTTCACGGATATGTGAAGTGGAGATTGTCAAGTTGCTGCAGGATTTACGCCGGTGTGTTGTCTGTTTTCCTACTGGTTAATGTCATAAAGTTACTATTTGCTTTTTGTGACATTTTGTAACCTTTGATTCTCGTAACAATCACGTAATCAGGTAACTACAAACTTTCTGCATATCATCAGTTATGAAGAATTTTCTATTATGTTTAGATGTTGTATTTTTATTTGGTAACATATTTATATTTGGGACTGCTGATCATATAGTAATAATAGAGGTGGGAATTATTTTGATCTTTTGGCTACTTATCACACGTTTGTATGTTTTTTCATTCCAGACCTGATCGGCAGAATCGTATACAGCCCTTTCATGGCATTTTGCTGAAAGTTACTATACAGAACTTCAAAGAATCACCATGTAAGTCATCTGTATTCACTGGTACCAGGTATTGTTTAATTTTTGTCTGACTTGCATTACGTTGTTAGTTTTGAGTTTTTGTAGCTTTTCTGTTCAAACGTTGGCAACAGACTGTACAGTGGACTGCTTAGTGTTTAAATATAATGACAACTTGGTATGTTCATGGAGATCGAGGGAACTAGACAGCCCTGTAGAGATGCCTGGTGGAATTCTGTCGTAAGGGATTTGGCAAAAGTTATGACGTGTGTAGCTAAGGATAGCAATCAGTGGTGCCTGTGAATTAAAGGAGAACTGACTAATCAGATTTACTAAGAAAATGGCCATTAAATGATTTGTGTGTAAGTGTGCATATTTTAAAGTAATTTTAGGTACTGTTGGTTAACTCAAGTGAATAGATGCTAAAACTTCTGTTGAAGAGTATAGTGTGTACATTTTTGGCCAAATTAGTGGCAATTTTTTTAGAAATAAGCCTTTTTGTCTGATTTGTATAATTGTTCAGGTGTGCTGACAACATCGCTGTTGCCAGTCCGACCATTTGATGACCCTCTGAAGTCGCAGGTTGTTACACGTGAAGTAGCAGAATTTGTTCCTGAAGAAAGCGGACAGTTTGCGTTTCCTTTCACTACTTACATAAACCATGTATATGTTCATCCACGCAGTCTAAAGTATGATGGTCAGAAGGCTTTTGCAAAGGTCAGCTGTTCTTCTTGTTTCTTACTTGCTTAAAGCCATTATTTATGTACATGTACATCTACATGAATTATGAATTGATCATAATCGTCATCACATACTTGCAGTGCACATATATGCAGTTAAAATGAGGTCACTGTGCAGTTTAAAAGTCAAAAAGAGCATTAAACAGTTGACAGAATTTAAAGAGCATATGTTAAGATGCTTTTAAGAAGTTCCAGCATTGTTCACAAATTTTTGATCTTAAAGAAGTTTTGGCAAATTCAACTTTGCCTCAGCTACAAAGACAACAAAATATGTTTGACAGACATGAATGTCACATTGTTGGTATTGAGTTATACGATTGATTGATTTTAATGTGAATTTGTATGTTCTCTAGAATATGTTAGAATCTAGCTGTGAGATGTCACAATGTGCTGATGCGTAGGCACGGAATCTGGCGTGTTGCATTGAAATACGTGATTCTGATGATGAAGGAGCTTCACCATTGCAGGTTTGTCATATTTAGTGTCACCCTAGCATTATCTCTGTTATATCTCTGCTGCTGTTAAAACTGTTCCATTGCGGAAAGCTAATTGATGCATTCTATACAAGTTCGACCAGTAGACACACACACATGATATACACTGTGTCTCAAAAAAACTGGGACCCCCAACATTTTCGACTGTAACTTTAAAAGCTATTATTGGATTTTGATAGTTTTTGGTACGAGTATTCCTGACACAACTTGCCATCAAATGACCATTCAGTTTCCACCTCACCCAATGTATGCTTCTGCACTACCTAGGGAAATCAGACCAGCATAATGCGTGTTAAAATGACTGAAAAAACGTTGATAAATTCCATCTATCTTAATCTGTGGACCCCAACAGCCGGTCTGTTACAAGGTTTGACTGTCGTGCAACAGTATGTCTACCAGATAAAGTTTAAAAATGTTTGTGAATTCAAGAATTGACTGATACAGCCTGGATTGATCTGGAGCAGAACATTATCAATACTGCTGTCAATGAATGGAGAAAGCATCTTTTTGCTTGTGTTCACATAGTGAGCCAGCACTTCAAGCAATTTTACTGCAGGCAGTTAAAAAATGGACAACTGGATGAAATGTCAGCCAAGGTGTCAGAAATGTAAACAAAATGTGTTTTTACGCGTTATGTTAATTAAGCAATCATATTGCGTCGGATAAAAAAGTGATATTTTGCTGGTTGTGTTTTCCCCAGGCAGTGCAGAAACAAAAGTTGAGTGAGGTGGGAAACTGAATAATCATTTGATGGCAAGTTGTGTGCGGAATATTCGTGCCAAAAATAATCAAAATCTGACAATTGGTTTTAAAGTTACAGTCGAAAATTTCGGGGATCCCAGTTTTTTTGAGACACCGTGTAGATAAGCTAAGCACAAGTCTCCAATAGGAGTTCAGTTGCTGCTGCTTTATCTTTTAGCCTCTATCTAGGTAGGGTTTTGGCAAGACGCTGAGTATTGTAGAGTTAATACACAAATTAATAACTAGTTTATTGCTTGCTAGTTATCTCCCTACATAGTACTTGTTGGAAAATTTTTTATGCAGATATACAGCTTTGATTGTAATTGCCATCAAATTTAGGTCCGGTTTTTTCATCGCCAATCAAATCAAATTTGATTTCTGATTTACTGATCTTCGATTAACTTGATGTTCAGAATTGATCGTTGATCAACTGTGTTTCGTTTTTCCATGCATTTTCGATCTCCAGTTACGTGATCGGCGATTAGCGGATCCGCCGTCAACTGAGCCTACTTTATGCCAATCTGATTGGTTGACAGTGACCTCAATTTGCGGTGTTGCGCTAAATTACCCAGCATGCGCTGCGAGTGGACGCTAGCCAGTAAACGTCATCATAGCAACGATATCAACGATATTGTTCATATCATCCGCGGACAAAAATATGTTCTATCGCAAATCAATCGGGAGCGTCTATCCATTTTATTTCTTCACAAAACACCATGCACAGTATAAATTGATCAGTAGTGACTGATTGTCATGCCTGGAACTTCATTTTAATGCGTGAATTGCCGTTCTGACCGGCGACGTGAAGCGATGTTTCTGGTGCGAATAAGCAACGAACTGCAAATTGCCACGTTTAATTGTCAATTATCTGACTTGATCCGCCAATATTCGGCCATCAACTTGATGGGAGATTTGATAGATGATCAGTCGCTAATTAACGATGGAAAAACGGTTATTGAGATGATCTCAGATCAAGTACCAAAGTTGATCGGAGATCAGTTTGATTGGCCATCAAATGTGCATGGAAAAATGGGACCTTAGTGTGTTTTAACCTTAGTGTGTTTTAAGTACTGACTATGTATGCTTTTTCCAGTTATGGTTGGTGCTGCTAAAATCTTATTTGCAATGTTGTAATATTTCCATACCAGTAGCTGAACTGCATCAAATGGAATGGCCAATATTTTCTTGAAGTTGTTATTTGCTGTATGTTGACAGCTGATATATGGCTGTCCATGGTCCTCGTCTGTGTTAGTGTCGAGTTCTTTCACAACAGTTTTACATCATAACACTGCGCCGGATTTCTTGGATGAGGTAACGACACATTTAGAAGAGATGTCAGTTATTCATCAGTAATATGTGCATCTCTTTGTTAATATTTCAGTTCTTATTATGGATGGTAATGAATGAAAAGTTTGTAATAGTTAACTTTGAAAAATCAGTGATTAATTAATCACTAATTTTATTTGAATCTGGCATTGGTAATTGAGTAAGAAAATTAGATTTGTCAGCAGTTTTATAATCTGTTCAGCTAACAGTTGTCACATATGTCCTGATATGCATTAATTAGTACTTGTGGACTAAATGCTAAATTTTTATATTCTCTGTAGAAAGAGGTTATTTTCTCAGATGCTTTTCATCAAATTGTTCTCGTAGTGCTTTATTAATTACGTAACTATAGTCAAGAAGTTAACAATTAAAATCTTATTAATTGACTGTACATTTTAATGATTACTAGTAATTTTTGACTTGCCAAGTGGCATTTCAGCTGCAGTAAATGCTGCATGCAATAATAAGGGATCATTGAATGTGTAATGTGCAGGTGAAGATTGCTTTGCCAACTCACGTGCATGAGAGACACCACGTGCTCTTCACATTCTGTCACATCGCTTGTGACCTGCTGACCAAAACCAGTTCCAAGAAAACTCACACCATTGAGAACGTTGTTGGCTATGCGTGGTTTCCTATTCTGATAGGCTCCAGGTGAATACAGCTGGTACTATTGAAGTGCGTTGGTATTAGGCCTAGCTCTTGTTTTAGCAACATGAGAGAGTGCAATCTAGTCGCAACAGTACATAATAATATACTGAGAAAGAAGTAAGCCTGCGTTTATCAGTAATTACTCAGTTTGACTGCAGTTGCATTGGTTTTTCAGTTGATCAAAGATATGTATATATTTGTTTCCGTTTTTTATTACACTGTGTCAAAAAAACATCCCTGACATTTTCGACTGTAATTTGAAAACCAATTTTTATCAGATTTTGATAATTTTTGGTACGAATATTTCTGACACAACTTGCCATCAAATGACTGTTCAGTTTCCCACCTCACGAAACGTTTGTTTCTGCACTACCTGAGGAAAACACAACCAGCGAAATAACACTTTTTTTATCCAATGCGATATGATTGCTTAATTAATATAATGCATAAAAACACATTTTGTTCACATTTCTGACACTATGGCTGACATTTCATTTAGTTGTCCGTTTTTCAACTGCCTGCAGTAAAATTGCTCGAAGCGTTGGCCCACTGTGCGAACACAGGCAAGGAGACGCTTTCTCCATTCATTGACAGCAGTATCGATAAAGTTCTGCTCCAGACCAATCCAGGCACTACCAGTCGCTTCTTGACTTCACAAACATTCATAAACTTCATCTGGTAGACACACTGCTGCATGACAGTCAAACCTTGTAATAGACTGGCTGTTGGGGCCCACAGATTAGGATAGATGGAATTTGTTCACGTTGTTTCATTCATTTTAACACGTATTAGAGCCCACAGTTTTCCGCAGTAAATTTTGCCAAATTCCATGGGCCTGGTTAGTTTGCAAAATTCCGCGGCTTACCGCGGAAAAATTGTCCAAATTCCTCAGCTTACTGCGGCCTTTCGTTTGTACATAAACTAAGCTTTATTTTGTTTAAAAAAACTTCAGTTTTTAGATGCTGGCATGGCGCTCAGTTATGCTAGCAACATACGAAGGAAATTGTTATCTTTTTTCCTTTTAAAAGTGTAATTTGTCTATTAGTCGCATTGTGTTAATTTACGATTGTGCCATATACGATGGTAATTATTAGTAGGGACGCAGTTTTAGGCAGTTCAGTTTGATTTTTCTCCGTGGTATAGTTAGTTTAAAGCCGACGATCGTAATAATCATTGGTCATTTCTTAATTTCTGTGAAATTTAGTGAAATTTCGCAGCAATATCAAAATTCCAGGGAAAAGGGCAAATTCCGCAGCTCGGCTCAAAATTCCGCGGCCCGCAGAAAACTATGGGCCTTACGTATTATGATTATTATTATTATTACGTATTATTCGCATTATTCTGCTTTCCCCAGGTAGTGCAAAAGCAGACGTTGGGTGAGGTGTGAACTTAAACTCTTATTTAATAGCTAGTTGTCTCAGAAATATTTCTGCCAATAATTATTAAAATCTGCTAATCTTTCTTTAAGTTACGATCGATGATGTTGGGGATGTTTTTTTCATGTTTTCTGTTTATTTTAACACATATTTCGCTTGATCTGCTTTCCCTAGGTAGTGCAGAAGCATACATTGGGTGAGGTGGAAAACTAAACGGTCTTTTGATGACAAGTTGTGTTAGGAATATTCCTACCAAAAATTATCAAAATCTGATAATTGGTTTTCACGTTACAGTCGAAAATGTCGGGAAAGTTTTTTTGAGACACAGTGTAGATTCATTTTTATTCCGTTTTGAACTTTACAGTGTGTTACAGAGCTGGTTAGCTGTGTTGTAGAAGTTTTTGTATTGTCAGATATTGTCGTGGATGAGATAGTATTAGTCATGTATTTTATTATTTATTTCTGATGCTGTATTAAAAGCATGCCGTGTTGCATTATATTGTGTTGACGTTGTCAGGGTGAACATTGGAGAGCAGGTGATCAAAGTAGCACAGAATCTACCGGCAGGTTATCTCAGCTCGGAGATGCCAACAGCTGGACGTGCGGTAGCTATGCCAGCGTGTTACTACTCTCAGAACAATAGTAGTAATACCAAGTTTGACTAGTGCCAGCCACTCCATGCTTTTAACTTTCATCTGTAACTCCAGGACCTTTGCTACTGGGAATTCGAAACAATACTACTGATAATAATAATGAAGTTCATTCAATATTCAGACGTGGTTGTAAAACTAAAACTCAGGCAGTGCAGTGATCTGAATGACTGCTGCTCAGTCAGTGAAGCAGTGACAAAAGCATCGTCTTTTTTCAACGCAGCTCACAGCTGATACTCTCTTCTGTTTACTTTAATGAATTTTATACACTTAGTACTAACCGTTTCAACCTTAGAGTTTATTCACAAACGTAATATATGCTTGTTGTTGTGCTGTTGCATACAGTCAGTCTCATCATCAGATGTCAAGTGGGTCGATGGTGGACGTCCACTGTTCAAATTTGGTCTTTCTCTGCTCTCCACAATATACACCAAGGTATAGTTTGTGTTCATGCTAATGGCTTCTGTATTCAGTAGTTACTTGAGTGTCGTGGCTCATTGTAAAGACAGTGGCTGATGTTTGATTCTAGTGGAGTTCTGTATTCACGAGTCACTCCTGCTATCAGGAAGTGTGTGCAGGAGACTGTATAATAGCAGCAGCAGCATTAGAAGTATGCCATATGACCCGATCCAAGGTCAAGGTCATGAAACTTCGAACGTTAGAAATTTGTTCGTTTTCTCCTTAATTTTTAATGAGAGCTGGTAAGTGACTACTGATTCTTATACCAGTGCACAATATCTAAATTTCCCTGTGGTCATATTCATTATTTATCCTAGTTCTTGTGTCACATGACTTTCAACATGGAAGAAAATTACACTGTGAGGAGTCATCTGTCAGTCCCAAATGGAGCTAATTTTTTAAAATGTTTGTTATGAAGTTTTGTGACTGTTCCATCATCTCATTGTAATGTGATGATGTCGAGTCTTTGTGTTGTTGCTAGGACAACCATCTGCATAGTTTCTTCACACATTGCCAGAGGCTTGAAAACTTCTCTGCTGTTGGAACAGACTCTGACACGTTGACAGCAAGAAATAAGATGCCGGTAACTTATTTTAGCTTACTATATGTTACTTACTTGTTGTATTAATATCAGAGTATTGAGTTGCTGTTCTGAGCAGTTTGAGATATTTCAGTTTTTCTTGATTTATGCAGTGCTTATCAATTATTCTTCAGCACTGGAGCTGTGTTGAATTGATGTGGTATTTGTTTTTTTTTATTTGGCAGCATAGTGTAGTGGGTTAGCATGTGGATCTCAGTTAATTGATGTCAGGCCCAGTTAGTACTTAGATGGGTGATCACTGGCAGGTGGGTAAACCATCGTAAGTAAGTAAGTAAGTAAGTAAGTAAGTGCATATTTAGAGTGCACAATGTCAGCCAGTGGCCGAATCTGAGGCACTTGGCTGAGCCGCTAGGGGGAGCTGTAGGCCTGCTGGAAGCATCGTGGTATATAACCAGCCACCCAGGTCAACACAGCCTGGCCATACCTTGGTGGATAGCCACAATAAGTACCACCAAAAGCTGAGATGTAAACTGCTACATCACATAACATACCAGCCCCATATCTCTTCTCACAGTGTAAACTGTGGTCTGGCTGAGAGCTGAAGAAACAGCTATCAGCACAGCTCTATGCATCTTCTGGCTCAGGAAGAACTTTGCTTTTTATGTTTGTCATTTACTCGTCACGCACTACAGTCCTAATGTAGCGAAGAGGAGTATAGGACATCAGTGTAATGTATTCATATTGAGGACCGACCTTCCAACGATTGATCTCCCTTCCTGGAAGAGCCTTCCTGGAAGAATTTCAAATGGATATATCTCGATAACGGTGCAAGATAGACGCGTGGTCACAATGGGTGGTGACCACCCATAGGAAGTCGATTACCGCGAGTCAAATAGTCACGTGACCGATGACGTCATGTGACCCCAAAAGGCAAGGTCGCAACCCTATTATTTTTGAGGTGCCATATCTCCATAACGGTGCCAGATAGATGGGGAGATAATTTTCAGTAACGACCTCGATGCCAGTCACTATTAGTATAATATTAGACCAGTCTCAAATAGATGCCAGGTCTCTAGTACAAGTTGAAAGGAACGAAAAAGCACTTAGAAGAATACAGGAGAAAATAATATGCATGAAGAGTACATTTAGATTGGTCACAATCTAGTAATATTTCTTGTTTGCTATTTTGCTGTTTGCACAAAGCTGTGAGTGGTATTCTGTAGTCTGTTGGCTCAAGGGAGTCTGCAATGGCTGCTGTGTCTGGCGCTGGGGAAGGCATCATTGCCATGCGTACAATGAACAAAGACAAGGAGGAGATGCTCAATGTCGTTAAGGTATGCACAGTATTTTTATCTTTTGCTTTTGTTTAGTGTTTTATATTCACCATTTGTGCCTCATGATATGTCCGGTCCAATTGTGCTGTTGGATGTTATCTAAAATATGCACCTTTTATTCTTGTATTGGTGTGGTAACTTAAATTCATATCTGTTGCGCTATTAGTCTGTTAATTTGCTGTTGTCAGTAATATGGCGAGTGCACTGTTTTGTGGTGACTACAAGTAACCTTTCATATTTGTACAACATATTGCATCATTTGTGAATTTTTTTTTATATACAGTGGGTGACTTCACTTTTTAACTTAGCATTTTGACTTAGACATTCGCTCTAAGCCAAAGCTAGAGTTGAACGCTGAAGTCTGTACTTAGACCAAAGTTCAACTAAACTTTGGTCTAAGTCTACTGACTTAGCTGACTTAGACCAAAGTTTAGACAAAAACGCTTAAAAATGGCTCATAAAACCAGTAAACCTAACAGGAAATAAATCAACCAGTTATGCTTGGATTTGCTTATTTAATTGCACCGCGCATGCAAATGACATAATTACGTAACGTCTTACGTCATTGAGTAGTCATTACGGCATTTATTTTTGGTACAAGACTGCTTTGATTTACTAAACTATCTGTACATATAGGACTGTAAACAGTCACCATGTTTTCGCTCAGCTAAAAGTCAAAAGTTAAAGTGGATTCAGGCTGAGTGAAAGTTTAGCCCTAATGGCTAAGTTATGTCTTTCGTGCAAATCGAACTGACTTTAGTCTGGTTATTTTGGCTAAACTTTGGTCTGAGTAGGTACTTATGTAGGTACTCAGACCGAAGTTTTGGTCTGAGTCAGTTGACTGAGACAAAAACTTCGATCTAAGTACCTACTTAGACCAAACATTCAAAGTCGCTTCACTTTTTGACTTAAGTATGTACTTAGACCAAAGTTTAGGCTTAGTGAAAGGCTTATCGAAAGTCTTAAGTCAAAAAGTGAAGTTGCCCAGTTAGGTTTGTGTCAGATAGCTACTAGTTTTAGTTTCTCTAGTTTGTACAGTTATTCTTAAGAATACATAGTATAATTGTGCATGATGTTCTAGGATGGAGAAATACATTGCCTTATGGTAATCCATTAGACTTATTATGTTTGTGTAGCAGTAGATGTTGTTAGAATGGGCGCTGTGGTCTTAACATGGTGCATATTGGGTACTGAAGTGTAATAATCTGCAGCTCATTTCCATGTTTTTTCTGTGTAATCTATACTTTGCTTTCTCTTTTATCAGCTTTCATTTCAGACTAACATTTACTTGATGTGTTTAATGGAGCGCAAAATTTGACCAAATTGAATATTTTATTGCTTTTATTGCCACATTTGTAGTTGAATATAGATTTGCAGGAATGGTGCTTTGTTGACTAGTACGAGTATTTACTTGTGTCCATGGAAGTTGTGATGTATACTTAGATATCCATATTCAGGAAATCTTTTCACTATCATACAGTGGCGTATTTAGGATTTGGCAAAGGGGGGCATGGCGAGTGCGCAGAGCACGAGCCTATAACAGGAGTCTGGGGGCAGAGCCCCCAGCGGGGTCCAGGGGCAGAGCCCCTGGTTGGAGGGTCAGGGGGCGAAGCCCCCCTGAAGCTGAAACACTTTTTGCTTTTGAACGTTCAATAGAAGCCGCAAATTCGCCCATTTTTTTCTGAAATTTGCTGGAAAATGGCAAAAGACGCACCTTTTCATATAAAGTCGCCTGTAAAAAATTTTTATGGTCGGGCCAAAGGGGGGGCATCGCACCGTGGCCCCCCTAAATACGCCACTGCTACCATATGCCCATGAATTATCAAAACAAATCAATCAATTTGCATGAAAATGTGCATGCACAATGTACTTTTCTCCATGAAAATTTTGTAGCCTATTCATAGTGCATGAAATTCACTTTATTTTCTATTTTTCTCAGTTTGGACTTTTGTAGCACATGTGCACATAGGCCCAGTATTTGTAAGGGATAGGGTTAAGGTTGGGTACATTTACCCGTGTTGGGGGTTGGGTGATCCTGTATGGCAGGTGATGCTCTTCAGCTCTGGGTTACCATTAGGGTTTTGATTTTTTGTGAGAGATTGCTTCACACATGCAAGTGATAGCTGAACAGCCAGTGTTGCTATGCAATTCGTGTTTAGTTTCCGTCAGCTGTTCTGGTATAACGTCATTAATGCAGCAGGCTATTTGCAGTAATGTAATATTTGGATCTAGTCAAATAGCTACAATATTAGCTTGATCAATTAATTAATTAATTTAATTAATTGATTATTTGCTAATTAGGTAATTGTTTTATTGTGGAAATTATGGTGAATTTGCATAAAAGTCTTTTGGCAGCTACCAGTTCTGTACTTGTTAGCATGTTTCAGCACCAGTAATTCTCATAATATGTTTCTCACTAGTACGTATTTTGATAAGCTGTTACGATTGGTCTGTCTTCTCATTATTTATCAGTGGCTCATTCTTGCACTTTTAGCATGAATTCCTGCAGGACTTGAGTATTTTTGTGTGAGCCAGTTATTATGAAATCAGGAGAAAAAGCACCCATTGCAAAAGTTGCTTTGGATAATTTTGAGCAGGCTGCTTTTGTTTTTAGAAAGTTTGCACAGTCTTGATGGGAAAGTGAAGCTCAGTCATGGCTTGAATTGACTTTTTTATTTTCTCTTGTACAGTTTGTATAGGAGTATATTTTGTGTTATTGTTTTGCGCTTACTCTATGCTTGGCAACGACCACTCAACTGTCCAAACTCTTTACCAGTACAGACTTTGCCAAGCATGCATTCCACTGTTTTGCTTCGTTTACTTCGAATTCTTTGCCAGGGACTGTCACTAACAGCAACTCACTGGGTACATTTGAAATTTTGAATCTTAAGACGTCTTTCTTCTCTTTATTTTACACGACCTGCCGTTATTATCTCTGAAGTCACATACCTAATGGCGCTGTAGAAATCCAACTGTTATTAGCGTTACAGTAGGACTGAGCATGGATGTTGTTGTGTGGATGTGTGCAGAGCTTGCATGCCGTCAGTGTGAGCGCGTTGATCAACTTCTTACCTCAACTACTCAGTCAGTTGTTTCACCTTCTCACGAGAACCTCGTCGAAGGAAGTCGCTATGAATTCAGTCAAGCAAGTATCACTAATTCACGTCAGTAACTAAGTAAGTGAATTTGAGCAGTGCACAATTTCGTCTGGAAACTCACAGAATGTGAGGCATGAGGGATGGGTGGGACACTGAAAGTTAGGTTATAGAATAACGTTTGGAGTTGGCAACAAAAACAGCATATCGAGGGGAAGTTGAGAATGTCTAAAGGAAGGGAATGTCTACTGTGTCGAGTGGCAACATGCACAAACTTTTTATGCGCAAAAGCAGCTACTGCTTTCAGCGCGCCTTGGCCGTCGCAATTCTGTCCGTCCGTCTGTCTGTTTATCCGTCACATTGGTGGATCAGTCAAAAACGGTGCAAGCTAGAATCACCAAATCTTCACCGTTGGCTTCCTGGAAGACTCTAGTTTCAGGAACCATAAAGCTTTTACATAAATTCGAAGGGGGTCACCCCGAATGAGGGTGCTAAATGAGAGGGGTGGGCAAAATTTGCTATTTTTGGCTAATAAGTCGCTGTATTTCAATAATGGTGCGACATAGGGGCTAGGTTACTATTAATCACTAATAGGAAGTCGTACACTGGCTCTCAATTGGCGCCGAATTCAATGACCTTGAATGACCTTGAACGCCAAAATAGGGGGTTTTATGGATTTTTGGCGATTTTGGGCTGCGATGCAATTCTATATCATTCACAAGGTGGCACCATGTACGAAACTATAGTTATGCGATCCAGATAGAGAATTTGGTAGTTGTATATTAACTTAGCGTGAACACCCCAATTTTCAGCTAAACTACTAAACCAGAACTGCTATAGGCTTTCGCGCGTCTCATGAGCATTAGCTCAAATTTCTTATACTTGGAAGTAACTTTGTTTTTTTCAAATAATCATTGCTTCTGTAACGGGTGATTCTACATTATCTTGGAGTGCACAATGTGACATGCTGTTACATTCATGTGCCATGAAAATGTTACGATATGGAAGGGGGATTGCAATTGGGCAGATGTGTCTGTTTTTTTGCGTTCATGGTCTGTTTGAGTTATTTTTAAGCTTTTGTGATTAGGATAAAGTTGATATGAAGCTGCTTATGAGATTTGTTTGTTTATTTTAGGGCACTTGTGCACATTGTGCATGAAGTCAGTGCTGTCGATAAGACTAACATTCTTCAGTCCTACGTTAAGGTATCATATATTGTTTTATTGACTAGGTTTCACACTTCTCTGCATCCACTGCTTCCTTTGTTGGAATGATTGTTGACCACTGAATGTTGCAGCAACAAACAGTAAATTGTCATGGATATGCTTATCACAGCAACATCTAGCTGTAAACAATCATTTCAATGAACGCAGCAGCTGATGCTGAAACATCAACAAACTTATTGATAAAAATTACAATTTGATGAATTTTCATAGCTTATTAACTACTATTTTAACGTGATAAGTTTATTCAAAGGTATTGGGTTTTGTTGTTGTTTTCAGTATGTTTTTGTGACCGAGACTGTATCGGGTCCGAAGCAGCAGAAGACTGTTCATGAAGAACTGGCGCAGTATCTGAAGGATTCGTTGTGGCCGAATCAGGCTGACCAACTTATTGTCAGCAAGTTTCTGAAGCACATCTGGTTCTTCTTTGAAATTCTCACTAAGAGCATGGCACAGTATCTTCTTGCTACAGATCGCATAAAGGTATGCATTATTTATTTTTGACAGTTTTTTGTTGTTGTTATTTTCATACTTAAATATCTGTTTTGAATTTTTTCTGTACATAATCTTTTATGTTGTCTGTATTTTGTGTTATTGTTGTGCAGTAACATTATATTGGTCACTTTGTCATCAGTCTAGTACATGTATTCTGCCATACAGTATATTGAAAAATTGAGTATTGTGTAATTATTTTTCTTTTCCAGTGGGCCTAATTTCGTGCTGTTTGTGAAGGCATTCCACATCATTTCTGTCTAATGCTCTGTGACCGTGATGTCATACCTGCTATGAACTTGTATGAGTTTCCAGAGAATGTACGTTTTACTGACATATAGTTTGTGGATATTTTCTAGTCTAATACATTAATGCTTATAACTTGTTGAATGCCACTGGTATGTGTTGTGATTTGGTGTGCAGATGTCGCGGAACGAGCGGTTTCCGTCGTCGTTTCAGTTTCACATTGAGACGCTCGTGCAGCAGTTGTGTCAGCACATTGTACAGAGACATCGCGAGTCACCGGTCGAAACACGCACAGCCAACACAAGTCTTGCTCACTTTGTCAAGGTCAGTTTATCATCACAAGTTGCCGTGGCCTTGTGTTTATTGTTCCTGGAAAATTAGGTTGTCGTTGGAGTATTTTAGTCTAAGTTAAGTCTGAAACAACTTGGTATAGTGCTATGCATCGTCACAGGTGTAAGTCAGAAGTGCTACGATGGTTCTGATCCGTCCTGGATTTAGAAAAAGTACTAACAGCTCTTGTAGTGTTTACAGAGAGTTTATTAAAGAGAGTGGAGTAGCAACAGAAAAGGAATGAGATGAGAATGCAGTAGTTGCTATGGATGAATGTAAATATCTGCTAGACTGGTATTTGTGTAAGAGGTTTCTTTGTTTTTTTAACTTAACATGTTGCGAATGACATTTCAGTTTGTATCTGTTTTGTTTTTCGTTAGTTATGTTTGATGTTACTTGTGCAGAAATCGTTCACGTTCATGGATCGTGGTTTTGTCTTTCGTCTCGTGAACATGTATCTCGAGAACTTCAACCCAGCAGATGGAAAGGTGCACGACATTCTGTTTTACAAGTTGGGTTTTTATGACTACCGGTAATTGTTTTCGCATGTTAGTTTTGTTGTCTAGTTAATTTATTGTTAATTTGTTATTTTTATTTGATGTTTCAGATGCTGTATGAGTTCAAATTTGACTTTCTTCGAATTATCTGCAGCCATGAGCACTACATTCAGCTGAACCTTCCAATGATGCGAAAACAAGTGAAAAATTTCAAAGGCAAGTTTTTTATTGACACTATCGACAGTATTTTTTCCTGTCATTTGAGAATCAAATGCACATCTTGCGTAATTAATATCAGTGAAGTTTAGCGCCATTGAGTTCGCTTGTTTCAAATGTTGGCAGTTTTCTTGTGATTACTTTGGTGCTGTTTTGTAAGTGACCTGAATGAATTTTTAGATACAGTTATCATCATCATTGTTATTATCAGAGCAAAAAACATGAACAATTTACAAACCTATGTAAGGGCGATATGACTCAAAACTCGAAAACGGCAAAAATGGTTTTGGGGCGATATTATCACGTGTTGAATTCCAGACTGCCTTTACAAGACTAACCATCCTAAATACTTGAAAAATATTACTGTATATTTTAAACAAAATTTCATTGTAGGTACTTTTGCTTAATTGACACAAAAAAGGTGCCAAGCTAAGCTAAGTAAAGCCGTTTTCGAGTGTTGACTCATATCGCCCTTACATAGCTTTGTAAACTGTGAAAGCCGCTTGTGAGGATGTGTAGGCCTATATTTGTTATGTAAGTTTTTGCTCAATGTAATTTAACGCACAGTGAATTTGAAAGTTAAAATAATATCGCCCCAAAACCATTTTTGCTTTTGAGAAGTTTTGCCACGTTTTCACTATTATTACTGGCAACGTCACTGGGAATGCATAAACTGCTGCTAGCCTACTGACGTCATTGTCACTATGACGTCACGCCACTGCGCGCACATGCAGACATGCCTGGACGTGTCTTTCTACCATAGGCATTGGCATTCACTGCAATATACGTGTTGTCGGCACGGACTGGTGTTCTACATTGTTTCGGCTTGTGACTTCTGTTTTTGTATTTTTATTTCAAGTATTTAGAATGGCTAGTCTTGTTAGGACCAGTGTGGATTTCAACACGTGACAATATTGCCCCAAGACCATTTTTGCCATTTTCGAGTTTTGACTCATATCACCCTTACAGAGCTTTGTAAACTGTTAAAGTTTTTTGCTCTGATTTTTGCTGTTTTTTTAGTTGACTTTTGTCAAAATTTTTGGTATTTGATTTTATGACAATAAATATATTCACTGTTTTCAGAATACTCCCAGACGTGTAAAGGAAGTTGGTGCAAGGAAAAAATTATGTGTGATGTAACAATGTCTGAGACATTTTAATACATGCTGTGTTGCAGCCAATTTTGTCTTTGAATAAAAACGATTAGTTGCCATGGCAACAGGAGTCATCAGGGGAGAAATTTTTATGATGCCATCAGATAGCCCAGGCCTGAAAATAGGTGGTAGGTGCAAACAGACCGCAATTATCTTTCATGGGGGCGAGTTATACTCAATTTTGTCTCAAAGTTCGTTGCCATGGCAACAGGAGTTGACGGGAGAAATTTAAATGATACCATCGGATAGCCCGGGTCTGAAATTAGGGGGATAGGTGAAAACAGCGTACAGTTATCTTTTACTGGGACCAAGTTGTACCATTTTGAAGTCCCCATAGGCCGTAATGCAAATTTTTTTGAAATTAAAAAAAATTTAAAAATTTCAATTGAAACCATATAAGGAATGCGTCCAGTGTCTGGACGCTTCGTTTGAGCCATTAGTGGCGTTGGTCGGTCCAACGGGCTGGTCTGTAGCCGTGCGCAAGGAAAAAGAAAGAAAGAAAGAAATAGACTCCTAACGGCAAATTTTGGGCAGCCACGCCCCTTTTGAACTGGTTGTAACAAAGTTTTGCGTGTGGGGTCGGGTGGTCGATATGATCACTGATGCAAAGTTCTGTGGAAATGGTTAAGGGGTTTTGGAGTTACAGGACCCCCCCCCCAAACGCCATTTCCTATACTTAACGTTCATCGCCCTTACTGTGGTTGTAATTATTATTGTTACTGCTACTACTGCTTGTTCAACAACAGCTGTTTTCATAGTTATTGTCTGTTAGTTTAGGTCACAAAGTGAAATGTTGGAAATTGCTGCAGCATGTTTTCTTATTGCCTTATCATTATCATTGAGCCACTGTATGAAATAAACATGTGATATTATTGTTGTTGTAATTTAATGCTGACTTTCTGTGAACAGAAGTTAGGCAAGAAGGTAACAGATTTCATTCAGCTTTTCTCATTGTATATCATGATTTCTGTTTATCTTATCTAATGTGGTTTTTATTTGGTTTGGTTTATTTATTTTGTGTTATTTTTCGCAGTTGCTTTTGTTGTTATAATGATTGCAGTGAGCAATAGACTAGTCAGAGCTGCTGCTGACTTACTTTTGTTGTCTGTAACCTTTATGTGCATGTTTTTTTTTCATTACCCGGTAGCGGTATTTTCATTTTGGGTATTTTTCTTTGAAAAATTAATTTAGTGCATTTTAGTTTTTGTTCATTTGTGTGTGACTGAGACTGGCATTTATTGTGACATTTTCTAATAAGTGAATAGTTGCATAACCACATGTAATAATTTTGCATTGTTTGCTTTGCTGTAATTAACTTTGCAGAATTTTGTTACTTAGATGCAGAAAGTAAATTAAATCGTTCAAAACTAAACTGACTTTCTGTGTAAAATTAATCTGCAAGTAGTTCGCATGCATTCCATGATCGAGCTGAGTTACTGATTATGTTTGCTCTGCGGAATTTTTATTGGAATTATAGTGTCACAATTTTTACACACTAATGATGTCTGTGCATTAGTGTATCATGATGTGTCAGTGGAAAATAAATGCATTTCTGGTCTTTCATATATTTATCATTACTTTAACTTGTACTGGTGTTGTGAGTGAATTTGCTATTAGTTGCTGGACATTTTATATTTCCATGCAAATTTTATAGTTTCCTTGAGGTTTAATTTTTTTCACAGATGTGATATGTTGTTGTAGAATTTTAAAAAAAATGTAATTTTGCAATCTGACTGATGTAACATCCAATTGTAACTAGATCTTTGCGATAGCTTTTTGTTTTCAGCAATAGGAGATTGAGTTGTTGTTACAATATGTTTGCATATAATATATGCATCAGTAATTATTGTTAGGCAATCTGTGTGCTATCATGTGGTGGGTTGCTTGCTGCATTGTTGCGTTTATTTTGTTTAAGTGTGCCATTTGAGCCATTTGATTTCTGAATATGGTGCTATTTTTGGGCTCTGTAACAAGCTTGTTCTTTATGGTCTCAAGTTCTAACAGGTCTTTTGTGAATACAACATGACTGAAGACTTTGTCTAACAGATAGCAGGAAGTTGAACATAAAACAGGTTGATGTTTTGCTTTTCACCTCCAGCTCTTGTTTGTTGCTTACCGTTTTCTGATTCTCTCGTTTAGGTGGTGGTTTCCTGGTTCTTTACATGGCGTTCTTGTATGATTGAAGTATTATGATTGAACTGTTTTGTTGGACTGCAGATTTGAAGCATGATTACACGTTGACGGAAGACTTTGTTAAGAATCATTTTCTCGTCGGTTTGCTGTTGACGGAAGTGAAGTCTGCACTGAACGAGATTCAGGACATTCGCAAATTTGCTATCACTACGTTACGCAACCTACTGGCTAAGCACTCAGTTGATGACCGATACTCTTCAAAGGTTTCTCATGTCGTGCTCTGTTTACAACTTATTCTAACTACAGCTTTTTTATTTGTTTTTACAATTCTGTATACTTTTAGTATTTGCTGATTTGTTAGCTTTAAATTGTTTAAATCGTTACTAAACTTAGAGTTGTCACTGACTGGTTGTATTATTGGTGCCTCCTCATCTAGCAAGTTCTACTTTCTGTAGTTGCTATTATTATCATTGCCCACAAAACATGAATTTTTCAAAAGTCAAATGTAGTGTGTGATGTGTGATAGTGTGAAAATATGAATGTCTATCAAAAGCCATCGTAGTAAAGTTGATTAACATATAAAAATTTCATATTGGTATTGATGTACTTGGATGTTAATATTAAATTTCTGAGACTGTATGATATACAGGTGTAGCAAGAGATATTAACCCCAGCACAGGTTAAACAAGTTGGGCTGAGAGTATATTATGTTCTATTATGCCAAGTGGCACAGAAAAGTGAAACATTGCGTACTTTGCATGGCTGGAGCAATTGCACCGTACTACGAATGATTAACCTTGATTGTTGCAGTGAAGTGTTTAACTGACCACCCTGCACTGAGGCTAGTCACTTTCAAAAGTGATCAATAGCTCTATCTTCTTATAGCATGTACATTTCGCTTTTTATATGTTGCCCTGTATTTCTGTGGTGGATGCAGTCATCGCAGGCTCGTATCTCTGCACTGTATCTGCCGCTGTTGACAATTGTGATTGAGAACAAGACCCGTCTGCAGCCCAAGGACAGTGCGCCGCCGATGTCTGGCGTCAACGGTGACACGCTGCCAGCAGATCTGACACTGTCCAGTCGACGCAGCTCAACACTCAACTCATACAATAGTCAGATGTCACTGGACCAGGCATCTCTGGCCTCCGGTTTATCGTCCATCTCCCAGCAACGACCGACTGTCCGCGATCCAAACGTCTTCAGTCTCATCTCCGGCCAAGGTTTGTCTTTGCAGCGACATTGTCTGTGTAATTTTTGTGAGTTAAAGCGTGTGTACAAAGCAATAAAAATGCACTGAACTCGCTCAGTACACTGCAGAATGAATCAAAATGAAATGAACTATCTGCAAGTTCATTTGCTTAGTACGCTTCTTAGTCGTAGTACAAGCTTTCAGACTAACCAGGTAATGACAGGCTGCGCGGTAGTGCCAGCCCTGTTGTAAAGGTGACCAGCCATTTCAATGGGAAACTCCAAAATTTGACCCCTCGTATTTCCCAAACCCCTTAATTTTTCCAGACCAAAATTTGCACAGATGATTACGTCCAGCATATCTCCTGATGCGCAAAATTTGGTGAAAATCCGTTTATGGGGGACTTCCCCACGAACAGGTGAAATATAACGCTTGCGTGACTTTTTGTGCCTTCCCTTCCTTTCCCTTTTTTTTCTTGCCGTCCTCCACAGGAAAATCGACTGAACTGATTTTAACGCACGATAGCTCATATGACGCGGTTTTGCGCAAGGAAGTGCCTTTTGGAGGTTACAAAATTTAAATTCAACATTTTCACCTATTTTTTCACAAAAATATGAAAAAATACAATGGCGCCTATGGGCAAAATTAGACAATGCTTTAAACTGTCATAACTCCGGCTATGTATAAGATAAAGTCGTAATTTTTGGTTCTAGGGTATGGTTTTCGGGGTCGGCCAATTTGACGGTGTCATTTATATTTACCTCTGATCGACCCCCGTTGCCATGGCAACGAAATTTGGGACAAAATGGGCGATAATTCGGCCCCCTTAAGAGAAAATTGCATGCTGTTTGCACCTACCCCCTATTTTCTGGCCCGCGCTATCCGATGGTGTCATTTAAATTTTTCCCCTGCCAACCTCTGTTGCCATGGCAACGAATTTTGGGACATATGGGTTAGAACTCGGCTTACATAAGAGATATATCGAAGGTCTTTGCATCAGATGGGGTGCTTTCGAGATCAGTTTATTTTAGTATGAGCAGTGCACAATTATTTAAAAAAACATACGCACCCCCGCAAAAATCATACGTTGAATATACGAAAAATTGTTATTATCTTGCAGCAAATACATTTTCTAACATTGCTATAATTAATTAATCAGACGTTAGATTAGTATGACATTTTAAAAGTTAACGACAGAATCTTCTAATTCGAGGGCTGCTTAAAGCGAGATAGGACACCCGTCCGCTTTGAACGTAAATTGATAGAAAATCCATAGAACTAAGCGAAGTAGCTCGCATTCCAAGATAAAAACAATTCTAAATTTACTTTACGCACAATAAAATAAATAAAATATTGGCGAAAAGTAGAGTTTGGAGACAAAACAGACGGACTTTGGGTCGTTAAATTTGTTGATCCCTGGTATCCATGACGACGCCAGCAGACAACGTTGGTGCTAGTGTTGGGTCATTTTAAATTATTATTGTGGT
>Ga0209367_1000818_pt1 | contig 34899 bp, 19 predicted proteins | sample WorMetLIZISLAND2_FD_187412 | JGI IMG/M metagenome (GOLD analysis project Ga0209367, IMG submission 187412) | Marine gutless worms symbiont microbial communities from Max Planck institute for Marine Microbiology, Germany - Olavius geniculatus... ... | reverse complement strand
GAAAACGAAAAGGCCTACGAATACCAAACTTGGTAGGAAGGATCCCCGGGACACGAGCACCCCGTGGACCAATTTCAAGGTCAAAGGGTCAAAGGTCAAGGTCACGGCAACTAATTGCGTTGTTGGCGAAAAATCCACCACCACCAAAGCACGCTCACCACGTAGCGTCGTCAAGTCTAAATGATTCACGAGATGGCAGCACTCGCTGTCGCCGTGTGGTAGCACGCACGTACTCAACTGCAAGGACGGCCCCATAGCGAGCAGCCCCTCAACGGCTGCACGCTCTTGTTGTTGTGACAGTACTCCGCACGACCAGTGCTTGTTATGATAAGCAGCATGTCTGTGCAGCAACCGTTTTTACGCTAGACGAGCCAAATCAGCCAATAGCGGTAAAATAAGGACTTAAGGGGTATGCCCCTCTTTCACGCCCTCGTTCTAAGAGAACCTCCCACACAGCGGCACGAAATTTTGTCACAAAAAAACTTGATTGCTTGCTTGATGCTGTCCGTCGTGAGCGACGATGACGCTGTGCTAGCTGGTCAGTGACGGGCGATGGCACCGGAGATGACTCCTCAGTCCAAAATCGGATGCACCGACTCTGCCACAGATGTGTCAGCGAGGGCCGGTTGCAGAAACGTTTGTGACCATATGTCGACGAGCGTCTGCCTCCTGGTTGTAGTTGATGTCAAAGGCCGCCAAGCCCTCATCACACACTTCCCGCCACTCTTCTCTATCGGCCGCCAGTGTTTCCAGCTGAGCAGGAGGAATTGAGCACTTCCTCAATGTTGCCTTCAGTTGATCAGAGAAGCGCTTCTTCTGACCTCCAGCAGCTCGCCGTCCCTGCTGCAACTCTGGGTATAGAATACGGCGCGGGAGTCGGTTGGACTGCATCCGGATGACATGGCCGACCCATCTCAGCTGGCGCTGCATGATTAAATGTTCCATGCAGTGGACATTGGCCCTTTGTCGTATTTCATCATGTGGAACTTTGTTCCACCAGTGAAGACCAAGGATTTTCTGAACAGACTTGATGTGATAGTCTTCCAGAGCTCTGAGGTGGCGTCGATACAATGTCCAAGTTTCACAGCCAAAAAGAAGAACAGAAACACACATGGCATTGTAGACTGCCACTTTGGTCGAAATGCTCAGATTGTGATTGAAGAATACACGGTGGTAGAGCCGGCCAAAGGCAGTGGATGCGAGTTGGATACGCCGATTGACCTCATGCGTGATATCACAGCCACTTGTTAGGATACTGCCAAGGTAGGTAAACTGCTGAACGTTGGCAAGTGGTGCACTACTGACAGTAAACATGGGCTGGGCAGTGCTAAGTTGTTGAACCTGAGAAAGTATTTCGGTCTTCTTATACGTTAACAACAAGCCCAGCACGTAGTTATGTCTCACAGATACGATCGAGGCTTCGCTGTAACCCCGCAGCTGTGTGACTTGGCAAAGCAGCGTCATCAGCATACTGAAGCTCGAACACATACTCCTTCACGGTCTTGGACTTCGCTTGTAATCGGCGGAGGTTGACCAGGCTGCCATCGAGGCGGTAGCTCAAGCCAACACCATCTTCGATCAGAATACCGCTTCGCAAAGCCAGTGTGACTCCCACCAGGAAAAGATTAAAAATCACCGGCGCCAGGACACAGCCTTGCTTGACCCCAACAATGACCATAAATGGGTCTGACTCGTAACCACCTACCACCACTTTGGCGGTCATACCATCGTGAAACTCCAGTAAGACGGCCAGGAACTGTGGAGGGCAGCCAAACTTGCTGAGTATGCCCCACAGCAGCGTTCTATTTACAGTATCGAAGGCTTTGATGAGATCGATGAATGCGAAAAAGAGGTTCTGGTATTGTTCGCGACACTTCTCTTGGAGTAAGCGAGCGACGAATATCATGTCTATCGTGCTCCTTTGCCGGCGAAAACCGCACTGTGACTGGAACAACTATATCCACAACGTGTGTGAAAAGACGTTTCAGCATCACGCGGGCTAAAACTTTGCCGGCAGCCGAGAGCAGTGAAATGCCTTTATTATTTCCACACTCAGTAGGCTACGGTCCCCTTTGCGTTTGTAGATGGTCACAATATTAGCATCCTTCCATTGCTGCGGAAGCTAACGTGAGTTCCACGCACAGGCAATGAAGCTGTGGAGTCGATGTAGCAGAAAAAAACTAGAGCCCTTGTGGCTACCTAGAGTGAACATTTCGTGATCCTAGCTTGGACCTTTTTGATACAGCTCTAGATTGTGACCGAGGGACGAACAGATAGACGTCTAGACGATAGCCAAAACGCGCCAAAGCATTACATGCTATCGCGCGTAATAAAACGACGTCGATGATGTTGATGATAGTGTCTGCAAGCTTGATCTGATATGAGCTTCAACATTTGCAATCATCATTGAGAACATCATTGGCTGTCACTGTTTCGTCATCATCGTAGGTATAAATGTGGACTTGTCGACCGCATCGACCTCTGCGCAATTAGCCGCGAACGCGACTCGAGTCATGCCGGAGTGAATGTTTAATCGACGCAACGCCACGGCACTGCTTCCAGTCGATCCTGTCGTCGTCTTTCCCTTTCCCGCGCTGGCCTACGAGATCGACGTCCGGCCCGTATGTCTAATGCGCGCCGAAGAGACGAGAATGTAATTTCTGGCTACGTTGCTAGTCTGCGCGAGGAGGGGCTGCGTAATTCGCGAACGAACGACTAAAGCAGGGCTCGGCTGTCCATCGTGTCTGCATCGATCGATACACTACTACGCCAGTCACTGCCACGGCTGCTGCTGCTGCTGCTGATGCTACTGTAACCCTCCCTCCGTCCGCACCGGCCCTGGTAGTCGTCGTCGTCGTCGTTAGCAGGCACCATACATAGCTGCAGTGTAAGCCGCCGACGCCGCCGCCGCTAATAGTTGTCCATGTACGTTCATTAACATCGCGCCGCTAAATTATTTAGACATAACGTTGGTCGGCGGGACGGCGACAGACGTGTCCGATCGATGTCCTCTTTCACTGGGATCGGATCACCCAGTTTAAGCGTCTACATCTAGTACGTACCCGCCGTGTGTGGTCTTTACGCGGGTGCGCGGGAGTGAGCGCTAGGCATGCTACTGAGATAAGTCTCTGCAGTGTCGGTCGTTCTACTGTGATGTGTACAGCCAGCCTACGTGACGATGACACATCGGCGCCGTGTGATGGAGCTATGCTGGGTGACACCTGCCGAGTGGGTGGCCGACCGTCAGATGACGTCACCCGGCTGTCCTCGTGTCGGCGTCGTTGTTGTATTTCCTGTATATACTGCTGCCAGTACGTCTAGGTCGCTGCCGGGTTCAACGTCAGGTCAACACCTGAACTAACGACTGCATCACACTACGTCAGGTTGTTGGTAAGCAACACCCAGTCTCTGCATTTTTTCGTCTTTTTCTTTCTCTCTGTTCTATGATAAGAAAATAATGTTGAGGCTGCTGGTAGACGTCTCCATTTGACTCTGTCATGCACCGTGGCCATCGTTTCGTCAGATGTTTCTTGTGTCCGCTATATATTTGGAAAAGACTCTCTGTACAAACGGCAGCCACTGCTCTGCGGACCAATAGCTGGGCAGGGGACATGCGCCAGCGTAGGCGGCAGGTACGTACCTTAACCCTAACCCGTGGTTAATATGTATTCTTTGTGTTCACTATGTCTTCCTTTACGTTATCTGTCCATTTTTGGTTGCTTTTTTAATTCCTCCCCCCCCCGACTATTGAGCAGTCCTATACCTCTGAAGTGTTGTCGGCAGATAATGAGCCGAGCGTATTTGTAGACGTGGCTGAGTCAGCATGAGCTATGTAGGCCTACTTGGGTTCTTATCTCGATTGGTAGAAAACAGTGCGAACAGTTTCCCCCACTACCGGTATGTTTTGTTTTGGATCAACCAAATAATGAGATCACCTACGTTTGCCACAGTAAAAGCTGCAATGTTAGGCATTGCCTTTGGTTTGGTACTCAAGACTTTTAATTCGCCTTGAACTGTAATGTAAAGCTTGGTATTAGCACCGTAGGTTGTCCGATGTCCGCCTGTCTGTTCGTCCGTTTGTCATGCAGTTTCACTAAAGCTGACCCAATTCCTGACCTTAATTCTACACTGTGGGGCATAAAAAACACACCAGATTGTTTTGGCCATAACTTGAAGGAGGGTTATTCAATTTTAATAATTTTTGGTACACATATTCATGACACAACTGGCCATCAAATGTTTAGTTTCCCACCTCACCCTACATCTGCTTCTGCACTACCTGAGAAAAACAGAACAGACAAAATATGCATTAAAATCAACACAACACTTTATAAAATTTTATCTTTTCGGATGTGTGGCCACCAACAGCCAATCAAGTACAAGGTTTGATTGTTGTGCAACAGCACGTCTATTAAATAGGCATAACATTCAGGAATATTGATGAATTCAAGAAGTGACTGGTGAAGTCTGGATTGGTTTCGAGCAGATCGTTATCAACGCTGCTATCAGGGAATGGAGAAAGTGTCTCCGAGCCGAGCCCATGTTCTTGGGCCAACATTTAAAACATTTTGTAGGCAGTTAAAAATGGACAATTAGATAAACTATTAACTAAAATGATGAAATTATGGACAAAATGTGTATTTTGTGTATTGTTTTGATTAAGCAATAATACCAATCGGTTAAAATGCAATATCTTGTTCGTTTTCTTTCCCCAGGTAGTGCAGAAACAGACAATTGGTGAAGTGGGAAATTAAACAGTCATTTGATGGCCAGTTGTATTAGGAATAGCCTATTCGTACCAAAACTTATTAAAATTTGATCACTTTTCTTCAAGTTTTTATAAAAAAAATTCGGTGTGTTTTTATGCCCCACAGTGTAGTTGAAAGGAAATGTGGACATTGAGCCAACGCCTATAGAAATGTATAGGAGAGAACCTTGAAGCTTTCGGACTATCGAACTTTCGGAGTGACTATAGAATCTTCATAAGGCCTATCATCGAGCTGCCTTTGAGCTCTGAGCGGCCAGCATGACCAAAACACATTAACAGTGACGCCTATTTTTAGAGCGGTCGTCGAAACGTATGCGGTACGTACAAACTCGACAGTCGTAAATCGTTTCACAATGTCTTAAACGCTTCCCCCTTCTAGGAATAGTTTTACGCACTAAGCCTTAATCCATGACGGACCACGCACTGTGAAATCTAAGTCCGCATGGAGGGCAGTGTTGTCGTGGACGATGATCAAAGCATGGCTGTTGTTAGTTGGCGCAATAAAATGCCGATACTCGTGAAAGAGATAAAAGTTGTCGCGACACCGACCATTGGTGTCGGCGTTGGGTCGTATATGCGTCGCTAGGGACCCATATAGGCAGAAGTGAAACTGTGCAGCAACGAGCAGTAAAATAAGAAGTGATGTCAGTGCCGAGTGCTGGCATAATAAGCGGCGGTTCCTCCAGTTGCCGAGTATTTTGGGCAATTTTAACATAACGGCATCAGCAGAATTCCCGTCATAAACGAAAGACATATAATATTACTGTCATACAAAACTGAACGAATAAATGAAGAAATAAATAAATAAGTGAGTGAGTGAGCGAGCAAACGAGTGAATGAGTGAGATAAACATCTTTATTTTATGTTGTCGCTAGTGACAGGACGAAGACATAAAATGCTAAGCTAAAAGTATTAAAAGCGTACGTGCAGTTAAGTAAAATTACAAATTCGTCAAGTGATATCTTGAGAGGATTTCGCACCTAGCGAGGTGCTCGAGTTTTTGGCAGTTCGACGAGCAAGCTTGTTAGAAAGGAACTGATTAAATTGTACACATTGATCAGTGCAGTGACTAACACATCGAAAACAGCAAAAATCATAAGGTGATGTTACCGGCCATTACATCGACCACGACAGTGTCAATGTAATGTAATTCGTTTAACGTAGTTTTGACAGAGTGATTCAGTTACTAACAGGAATACAAGAAGCCCAGCTGTCGCTAGAATAGCCGACCGTAGTGGTTGTCAGTAACCTTCAATGTCATCCAAGGTCCATGATTTTTATCTCATATGAAAGGGCGTATGTAATTCCTATTAGTGATTAATAGTAACCTTGGTTCTATAGCTCACCGTTTCCGAGATACGGCTACTTATAGCTTTAAACTTTCCTTTGAAAATTGCGGCCAAACCGCTGCAGATGGAGACATGGTTACTAATGACAGTCTATAGAAAGTCGCCAGCGCCCTATCCGATAGTACCAACGCCGACCCCCTATGACTTACCGTTTAGCCACAATACCGCACAATTGGTATACTATAGTGCATTATGACCCATCAAGGTCATTCAAGGTCCTCGATTTTCATGTCATTTGAAAGCCAATATACGACTTCCTAGGTTCTATCTGGCACCGTTTAGCCACAATATATCCGTGACAGACGGACGGACAGACGGACAGACGACAGCCCATACCAATAACTCTTCCGTTACTTGAGTACGGTCGGCTAAAAACTGACGCATCGCGAAAGACTGCACAGCAAGAACAAGAAATCTGAGCTAATGCTCATAAACCGCGCGAGAGCCTATAGCAGTTCCTGTTCGCAGGTTGCTATCTCTCGTGCGTAAAAAAATCGAAATCGAATTAGAAATGCATAGCAGCTAGCTTGGTATTTTTAACTGTCGACTTGTCTGTACACCGTGATCCACAGAGACAGTACATTCGCTACATTGCATAATCGCTGTTGATAGTTTTATCAAATGTTAACCGATTTTCACAATTTTTGCACGTGTCCCGTTTTTATTTAACACGGTGCACTGCATGTACACTGTGTGTATATTATATAGATCTGGTGAACGGTTGGACATGGAAGGCCAGGACGGGACGCTACAGACAGTAGAGATCATTAAGCAGCCCGGTCAGACGCTCGGCTTTTACATACGCGAGGGCAACGGCATCAACCGATGGACCGGGGTCTTTATCTCACGCATAGCGCCAGGCAGCGTGGTTGCCGCCAACGGCGTGCTGCACGTGGGTGATGAGATCCTCTCGGTCAACGGCGTCGACGTGACACACACACGCCTCGATGACGTCGTCGTCCTGATGTCGATACCGAAGCGTCTTGTGCTAGACATCCGAGTGCCGCGACCCGCCTGCGGTGACGCGCGCTGCGCCAACGCAGCCTGCAGCGGCATGAGACCGGCACAGTTCTATGATGACCCGGCGCCCGCTCAGCAGCCGGTGGTCGTGCTCAAAAGCGGCTTCAACAACGCAGTGGCCGGCGGCGGAGGTCCATTCGATGACCGGTCACCGGACGAGCCCGGACCGACGACATTCGCCGGTCGCGCGGGTGGAACTCTACGCTACAACAGCGCCGCTGGCGTGCGTGACGACCTGTCCTCCGCACCTAACTACACCCACTACGCCGGCTACACGGGAGCACCACCGGGTGATGTAGTCGACTGTGTCGGCGGTCCACCCAGCGGTATGCACACGCTGCCACCAGCACGCTACGCCGCCTACGACCCCACCGTTCCTCCCGTATCGTACGTACCAGGAGTGCGCAGTACGCCGTACCACAGCGCTGCCCCCGGTGTGGCCTATTCCACGGTGCCGCGTAGCGCCATCGACTACGCATCCGACACAGACGTCGGGTACTACGGCGTCGGCGGCGGGGGCGGACGCGCGAGTCTGGGCGGCAGTAGGTACGTTATGCGGGGTGGTGGGGGATCCGCCCCGCGACCCGTACCTCAGGACCGGCTGGAGCGTATAGCGTACAACGGGTACGACGACGGTCGAGGACTTGTCAACGGCGGCCTGTCGCTGGGCGGTGGACGCGCCGTGTCTGCTTCCTTCGACCAGTACAACTCGGACTCGGAGGTCTACGGTGCCGGTGCCGGTGGTGCTGGTGGTTATCCAATCCCTCGGTCCGGTGCCGGACTGCGGACCATGTCAGCCAGCGTGCCGACCGCTGGCGCCGACTACCTGACGTCGCAGTACTACGCCGGCTACAGCAGCGCCGACGAGAACGACGCTCCGCCGTGGAACAGCGCCAAGTACCACGACAACCTGCTTTTGTCATCGGTCAACAACCCGCACTTAGCGCGACCCAAACCTGCCGGTCTGTTGCAGTGATGATATTTGACTTATTCGAAAATCAAACTCAAGTGAGTTTAATTATTTGACTTACAGTCAAAGTCAAGGCTTAAGTCAAATAATTTTGACCCACAAAAAGTCAAAGTCAAATGATTTTCACCAAGTAAAAGTTAAAGTAAAAGGCAAATGATTTGTGCAAGTCAGTATCACTGGTTGGTTGCCCAGTCTCTGCTTCTGACAAGCAAGTCATTATCACTATTGTTTTAAAGTTTGTTTTAGTTCAGTCACATTCCACTGTTAATAGTGACCGGTTGTTATCACAGTGCAGCACGGTAGTGCTGACACTATTGTAAGGGCGATGAACGTTAAGTAGAGCCTATAGGAAATGGCGTTTGGGGGGGTCCTGTAACTCCGAAACCCTTTAACCGATTTTCATAAAAATTGGCGTCAGTGATCACATCGCCCACCTGATCCCACAGGCAAAATTTGGTTACAATCGGTTCAAAGGGGGCGTGGCTGCGCATGCGCGAAATTCGCCGTTAGGCGTCTATTTTTTCCTTGCACGCACGGCTACAGACCAGCCCGTTGGACCGACCGACGCCGCCAATGGCTCAAACGAAGCGTCCTGATGCCGGACACGTTCCTTATTTGTTTTCGATTAAATTTTTTAAAATTTACCTTTTTATGCCCCATTTTTTTAAAATTTTGAACATTTGCATTACAGCTCATGGGGACTTCCAAGCGGCATAACTCGGTCCCCGTAAGAGATAATTGCGCGCTGTTTGCATCTACCCCCCTATTTTTGGGCCCGGGCTTCAACAGTTTACAAAGCTATGTAAGGGCGATATGAGTCAAAACTCGAAAACAGCAAAAATGGTTTTGGGGCGATATCATCGCGTGTTGAATTCAAAAAATAGGGGCGTAGGTGCAAACAGCGCGCAATTATCTCTTAGCTTGGCACCTAGTAAAAGTATCTACAACTAAATTTTGTTTAGGATATAGGCCCACAGTAATATTTTTTCAAGTATTTAGAATGGCTAGTCTTGTAAGGGCCAGTCTGGAATTCAACACGCGATAATATTGCCCCCAAACCATTTTTGCTGTTTTCGAGTTTTGACTTATATCACCCATACGTAGCTTTGTAAACTGTTGAAGTTTTTTGCTCTGATCTTGGACAAACATGTGGTCACCCTAAAAACGTTGCACACAGTGCTGATCTTAACTATGGGCAGGGCAGTTCTTGCTGCTGTGAAGACTCAGCCATTTCTAGAAGACTGAGCAAAAACTGGATACTAAATGGCAGTAGAATAGCTGCTAACCTCATGTTCAGTAACTGTGTAGCTGAAGTGGTCTAATGATAGAATTTGCAACTTTGAGATTGTGGTGTGAATCTCACTGCGGCTCATTTGCAAGCAACCTTGGGCAGATTGTAATCCGGTCAACTCAGCTTTTTACCCTCGGCGGGATAGAAAATGAGTAGCAGCTTACGGGCTGCGGGATGATGGCTTATTGTGGATGATTGGGACGTGATCCAATTGTTTGCTGGCACGGACAGCAGTCTGCTATCTCACAACAGTTATCATAACTTACTAATTAAAATACTTTATTTAAAAAGAATATTTGTGCAACGTTATTATTTTGCATGACGACGTTGGTCTTAGCTTTAGATGCGGTTGTCTGTAATAGCCATATCATAGTCAGTTATCATGTCCGAAATACTTCGCATAAATTCTCATTTTTATTGTCGTCATATCACTGTCGTCACAACGAACCTTGATGGTTATGCGTGGGCGCCAGATTTCATTTACAATGTATGACCGTCATTCTCCCTGCAGGCCACATTCGCAGACTGTCTTTGTTAAGCAATCATATACATAGGAATTAACTTGGCGATAAATTTAGCGATAATTTTTAAACGATATAGAATGCAGGGACAGCTCAGCGGAGTTTCGTGATCAGCTGCTAAACTGAGCAACTGTTTGTCGTCGATTTCGGTGACTGGTCGCTAGTCCGAAAGGGCACTAGTCAGAATTGCTTATAACTTGGTCCGTCATAGCCAGGGACTACCGTAGCCAAGGTCTGCCAAAGCCAAAGATGTAAGTAATTTATCCATATTGCTAGCATTGTTACTAACAGTAACACCAAATCTATCCCTAATGCTCAATTCACACTTACGACGCCGACGCGACTCAACTAAACAGCGTCGGCGTCGTAGGTGTGAATGGACGCCCATAACGCCCTCACGTTGTTTGAGCTAGTCTCCTTTCACTAGTGAAATGCCCCGTCGTGTTCAGGCTCGCTGGACGTGCGCAGTTACGGCGACCGGTCGCCGGGGCCCAATCCTCGTCGCGACGGATACCCGCCCATCTACGACGACTACGAGCTACGGTTTAACCGCGCCGTCTCCCCGGCCACAGCACAGACGGGACGAGGCGGCACTGGGCCCGCTACAGCGCCGAGACCCACGTCTGCAGCCGGCGGAGGCCTAAATCACCGGCTCACGCGCAAGATGAGCGCCGACTCTCTGGTCGCGTACCGTACCTACCAGCCGGACAACGACCGGACATCCGGTGACATAACGTCCGACTCGCTACGTGCGGCGGCTGCATCGCGCGGTGTGCCGCGGACCAGTACGACAGCGTCGAAGATGTCGCCAGCATCAGCAGCGTTCAACGGCAATGGGTCCGCGGTTGGCGGCGGCTCGACGGTCTACTCTACCATGACTCTGAGCAGAGCCCAGCAGTTGGCGGCCGGTCGAGCTCGCACCCCCGCCGGAACATCCAGCTCTACAGGGTCCTCCGGCGGCGGCACAAGCACCTCGACGGGCGGCGGAGGTCCAGCGACGGCAGCGAAGCTACGCAGTCTGCAGCTGGCACGGAAGCCGCTGCAGATCCAGACCGAGTCGTTCAGACCGTGCCAGGCGACCGGGTCGCAGTCGGTCAGCAGCCAGTCGCTGATGGGGTCCGGAGTGTCGGGAGCGGTCCAGGTGCACATCTACTGCGCACACGGTCTGCGCTCGACGTCGTTCCGTACAACTCTGCGTGATCTCTACTGTGTGGTCGAGATTGATGCTGTCAGCCGAGCACGCACTATGGTTCGCACCGGCGCCATCAACTTCGACTGGGACGAGGCTTTCGACGTGGATCTGGACGCTGCACGGCGTCTGTCGTTTCTTGTCTACAGTTGGGACCCGCACGTCAGACATCGGCTCTGTTTCAGCGGCGTGGTGCCGCTCAGTCAGCTGCTCGACGGACCTCGTCAGCGTCTGGCAGTGGCGCTCGAGCCCAAGGGCGTTCTGTATGTCGAGTTGGACTACCGTGACGCGCAGACCACTCTGCGACGCACGCCGGCGGTACGTCGTGACGCAGTGTTCGGCGTGGCACTGGCTGAGTTGGTAGCACGCGAGAGGTCGACGCTGGAAGTGCCGCTGGTGGTTCAGCGCTGCGTGGAGGAGGTAGAGCGGCGAGGAATGGATCACGTCGGCATCTACCGACTGTGTGGCTCGACCAAGCGCAAGCAGCAACTGCGCGAAGAGCTCGAGAGAGATTCCCTCGGTGCCGACTTGTCGTCTGAAGCCATCTCAGACATCAACGTCGTAACCAGTACGTATATGCACCATCTTTCCGCCATCCCCTTTGCTTATGTACAGTTCATGATCACATTTGTCAGCAATATACGTATATCGTCCCTGCGATATACGTATTGCATTTTTTGTTCGCTGGTGTGGCAGCAGCTACTTGCGAAGACATAATAATACACCGTGTATTATATGCTTTTATTTTGTAGAAAAAAATTCTGTTTCCCGTATTCATTGACAAGCATGATTTTTTTGGAGTGATGCTGTTTATATTTTTATTAACGTATGTCTCGATCAGTGATGTGTAGGCGTTGAAATTGTTTTAAATGTCCGGCCATCGTCACTATCACTACACTACGTTGTGATTAGCGTTCAAAAATAGCATCGCCCGAAAGCACAGCAACGGTAGACTGAACGCCCACGCACCGAAGATAATGAAATAGTGTTAGATGAGCCGGTAACCCACATTCAACCAAGTAAACCAGCTCGCCAAACGATGCAGTCTATTCTTGTTTATTGATGGATGTGTATCGATCTTGGTTTGACGTGTCCAAACAGCGAAGAGGCCTGCCATAAAGAACTGTAGCTAAAGCAAAACGTCATGCTCGATGACTACAGCTGTAGTTATTGATAGTGGTATGATTAAAAGAAAGTTACCACCGTTACTCACGTTACACATTACACGGTAAATAATTTTTTTTCAAAGCGGTCGAACTGAGGAACTGACTGAAAAAAGTACCCGATGAACTCGAGAGATGTCTTAGGAAGAAAAGATTAAAGAGAGAGTGCGTGTGGGGGTGGGGGCACTGGACAGTGGGGGATGATATCGCGACGTCTTTGGCCTGCGTTCGTCGCTGATGTGAGGCGTATCAGCGGCGCCGTGGTGCTGTAAACTCGTCACCGAGCTGCAACGAGCACTCTGCTTTTACAGCACCCGGGACAGGTGTCACATTATAGGATCGCCTCCCCCAGAAAAGCCTCCTTCCGACCGACAATTTAGCGGCAAAAATCCGCCCCGCACGGCGGCCGCCCGGGCGGAGCGGATTTTTACCGGCAAATTGTCGGCTGTTGGGAGATTCCGGGGGCAATCCTATAATGAGGAGACTTTTTATGGGGCCGGCGATATTTTAATAAGGGGAAGACATGTCAAGTCCGTGATTGTTTATCCCCGGACGGATTTTTTCATGGGGGAGACATTTTAATGTGACACCGGCTGCTGAAACTCATCGCGTATCGTTCACGAGCGATTAACTCTTCGATCAGCGATGCGAATGCTCAGCACTCAGTACGGCCAAGTCATCGCACACGTCGTCTCTCGGACGTATGGCGATGCTGGCCTTACGCACGTTTCACACTCAACGCAACACACGCAACGTACGCAACGACCGCTTCTATCCTCGCGTGGGGTCGACCGTTGCATCAGCTGTGTTCGTTGCGTCAAGAAAGTACGCAAGGTCGGGCCTCGCGTTGCGTCCGTTGCTTGCGTTGCAGTGGATGAAAACCAGGCTTTACGGCGACGACAGACCGACGGACCAGTCACACTCAGTCACTTACTAACTAGCGTGTCGTTATAAGATGCATTATAAAAAGTGGCAACATTCCATTTTTCATGTTTCGAGCTGCAAAGTGCAAAACCAGCTTTGCTGCGCGCTGCACTGACGAGGAATGCGAATTGCACGTGAAATTTTATTTCTGTCAAGGGCGATTTGTGGGTGTCCGGTTAATCGTCTTGGCTGCAGATCACATCGCCAGCAAAGTCAAATTCATCGTCCGCTCGCACTGTACATTCTGCTTTTTACGCGCCGCCCGCTATATATACGACACAAGACGTGCGTTCTTTCGCTCTTCCATACGCTGTCGAAACTTTATTGATTTCTTGGCTCGTCTGTCGCCCATGGACCCCGTTTGCAGCCGGTGCGGGCGGTCCAACTCGAGGGTTCGACACCGGCCCGCTGGCCCGTCGGTCCAATGGTCGGTTGGTCGGTGCAGTTGACATGCTTTGTTGGCGTTTTACGACGACGACGACGACGACGAACGAACGAACGCAGCAAGCTTCACTCAGCGCCCGACCAGCTGCTGACGTCGTCGTCGTCGTAGACATATTGATTACTTGTTCCTGTCGCTAATTAATACCGCCGGGATTGCGCAGAGTCGCGGCGGGCAACGGCAGGGGAGAGGAAGGAGAGAGAGGGGAAGGGGAGAGGGAACGGGAAGGAGGCAGGGTATAGACGCAGGTTGATGCCGAGAACTATAATGCACAACCAGCTGGCGCTTAATGATGACAGACAGACAGTCAGACAGACCTGTACAGACAGAATATGAGATAGGCCTATGGTGATTGCAGCGTCTGACGGCGGTTTTGCAGGCTTGTTAATATTCCAGTCAAACCTATCACTCGACTAGCTATACCGATGTTCAATGACTGTATTCCGCTGTTATTATTCACATCATGTAGTGACTGTGTCGTACCGCATGACTGTGATATCGATTCCTCAGTTGACAGAACATTTTTCGAGCAGCTAAAACGTCTTGGCGAATGTCAACCAGTGTAAAAAAGCGACAAATGTTACTAAGCTGAACCAAGCTGAACCAGGAATTAAGTTTAGTTCAGTTCAGTTCGTTTACTGTGAACAGGTCTTAACGCACTTGATGCCACCGAAACATGATCCTTCTGTCATTAACTGTTTGAGGCGTGCTCGTTTACATGAGTTTTCTAGAAAACGAGAACAACCATGCTAAATCTTTTTAACGAAATATGTCCAACTAATTTTACGTGGGCCTAATTGCATGTACGCTTTTGTTATTTTTAACCCAGCCATTGTCTGCAACACACACTAAAGATAAAGATGTTTTATTCGTTCATTCAGTGGCGTTAATCGCTGACGCTGATTCCAGAGCGTGCTGTAGCGCCAAGTGGCCCCATTCTGCGACTGCAGTGTATACGCCCGTCAGTGACGCACATTCTACTACTGAAATCATTTGTATTTTCTACATACGAAACTGAAATATGTATATCATCACTTTTGGCAACGATTGATCTTCTGAAGCGAAAAGATTTTGTCTCAAAAGTGACCCAAAAAGAGGGAATTTTGCCTGGGGGTTGTGCCAGGGGGATTTTATCCAGAAAGATTTTTTCGTTTTCGTGTTCCTGGGGGATCTTTATTTTGGCGAGTTTCTCGCGTAGTACAGTCAGTGGTAATCAATTACTGTGAACTACTGTTAGTCATTGCCATAGATGTAAAAAAACGATGTTTACGTTTTTTTTTATTTTTGCCACGTTTTTTAACGTTTTAAACGTTTTTTTTATTTTCTCAACGTTTTTTAATTTTTTTAAAAACGTTCGCCAAAATTTGAAAATTCTACCGTGAACGTCAAGAAGGGCTTTTAAAGCCACGTAAACGAATTAATAGGCTATAGTGGTGATAATATACTTACTTAGTCTAGTGATACATGGTCTTTTGACTACACGGTTGAATTGAAATTGAATAAAATTTTATCTCTTTCTTTAGTTTTAGCTGTACTGCAATTACAGCATTAGGTTTTAGGCAAGAAGTCGAACTAATTAAGGCTAACGTTTTTTATCAACGTTTTAAAACTTTTTTTTTATTTTTGCCACGTTTTTACGTTTTTAACGTTTTCTTTATTTTTTTTCTGGAACGTTTTTTTACATCTGTGGTCACTGCAATAGCAGGTTGATTCGCTTACGATCAGAGTTATGTCGATTAGTGTAACTAAAAATTATGGACCAGCCAATGTTCCACCTGGACTTGCAAATCACGCAAACAGCGTAGTATAGGATTGACCGCGGCAGTCAGCATGCAGACAGTGCGTCGGTGTCGCCATGAATAATTATACCCGGCTCGGAACTGAACTGTTCCAGGAAGCCACCGAATGCTGACGATGTTCCTCAAATCTGTCGGAAATAAAAATCGGCCTACTTTTCTCAGTTCCCACCTTTCCATGTCATTTACGTCCCATTTTTCTCGATTTTACATTCGCAGTTGATGCATGCGAATCCAGCGAAAAAAATAGGCGTGACTAGGATTGGATTTTTTGGGGGGGAGGGGGGTGAAAGTTTTTTTTTTAATTATTGCAACAGTTCGCGTGTATGCAGTAGAATCAATATGCTAAAAGAGAAAGAAAAATAAAACGATTTATTTGGCTGTATTGCAGTTTTGTTGCAATGTGTGCGAACCCCTCCTGTACAAAACTCATACAAATTTTGTGCATGTTTACGCAAATGCAGAAAAACCTTTCGCTTTTATTGCAGGGGTTCGCATATACCGCAGTAGAACAAAGCTGATTTAGTATTCAAGTTTTATTTTATTTTGCTGCGTCCGTGAGTGAAGTCAATATGGCGAGATTTAGCCGGTCTGTAGGCAGAACGTTGTGTGAACATGGGATACGCTGATAGTGCACTGTGTATCGCTGTCCGACTGCGGCGTGTCGATGTCTCTTCACTCTGCCTGTCCGGTCATTCGAGATTGCGCAGCACCGATTGGCGCTATATCGATTCGCTAAGCGTTGGAGGGTAGCAGAGCGATGCAGAGGTCTATTGTCTGCTGCCGTCAGGGCATGGCACCGGTGTATGGTCGGTGGCCGGGCACTATATTGATCACGTACTACGCGCCAGAGCTCTCTCTCTGTGTATGCATGATGAGCAGGAATCCCGTGCATAATACACCTGGAAATAATCCACCTTCGACAAAGTTCCTTATGACAGAATTCCCATGAAAATGTGCAGATTTTTAGTAGAACAATTCTCCCCTGGAAGGAAATCTCCCCGTAATGCGGACGGACGCAAGATTTCAATTATAAGCAAAATACATTGCCGCACTTTGTAACTGCTATGTGGCAACGATGATTTTCTGTGGCCGGGGGATTTTTTCATCTTAGAAGAAACCTAACAAAGAGGATTCTTGTCGGGAGGATTATATCCGGCCGGATTTTGTCCGGGGCATTTGTTCGTTTCGCTGTGATGAGATAGAGGAAGCGCTAGTGTGCGGAGCTGTTTCGACGGACAGTGTTTATCCATCCGCTGGACGCTATAGTGTCCGTCGGTCGCCATTACGCCGTATATGCCATCAGCTAGGTCGCCTGTTAATGCTGTTGTCTATCATGGACGTTCGTTATCGTTACGCCCGCCGGCGCACAACGCTCTGAAAGCCATATCAACCACCCCCATTTTTCTCGTGCGTTACGTTACGTCACGTTGCGTCGTTTTTGGCCGACCGTACTAACGGTCGCGCTTCTGGTACTAGCTTGTGTTTGTCTATCTGTAACGCGTGTATTGTGGCTAAACCATACGTCTTAGGGGGTCGGCGATAATACCGTTGGATTGGACGATGACGAGTTCCTTTAGGCTGTCAGTATAGTAACCATGTCTCTATCTATCTGCAGTGGTTTGACCGCGATTTTGAATGCAAAGTTGCTGCCTGCAGCCATCACCCATTTGCGCCAAATTGCCGTATTGCATCGTAGGCGTCGATTGTATGACGTTCGATATAGCAACGTCACCATGGCGTGTATGGGACTGTAGTCAGCTCTGGGAAATCGCGTTTTTCCGCGACCGAAAGTCGGACGCTGGCCTTCGGATATAGACAACGCGGTTGGCCCACACTAGCGACAGCTAGGCTTCTTGTATATCCGGTTATACGACGGATCCGACACGGCAAAGACTAACTTATACGCTGCAAATAGTTGACGCTTATTAGAAAACATTGATGTTGAACTTGTTAGCCGTGTAGTGTATGATTTAAAACGTGGTAAGGCTGCAGATCTGGATAATCTTACAGCTGAACACTTACTGTATTCTCACCCGATATTACCGTGTTTATTGGCCAGATTGTTTAATTTGATCTTACTCTGCAATTATGTTCCGTCAGCCTTCGGGCTTAGCTATACTATCCCGATTCCTATAGTTGCAAGACTGTCGGACTAAAGCTATGACTATACTGACGATTGTAGGGGTATAGCTATCAGTCCTGTAATCTCTAAAGTCTTTGAGCACTGTAATTTGTACAGATTTGGCCACCTTTTAGAAACAAGCGATAATCAGTTTGGATTTTAAAAAGGGCGTGGCTGTACAAATGCGATTTATACTGTACGAAAGACTGTCGAGCATTTTGTTAATTGTGGCAGTACGGTAAACTTATGTTCCATTGATTTATCAAAAGCATTTGATAAGGTAAATCACCATGCCTTATTTATAAAGTTAATGAAGATAAATATTCCAAATGAATTGCTTACTGTTCTGGAAAACTGGCTTGGTGATTGTCATACGCGCATTAAATGGAACGATGTAACTTCTGTGTTTATCAGAATTGATTTCGGAGTGAGACAAGGTTCTGTCCTGTCTTTTCACCTATTTGCTATTTATATTGACGATATGGTTACACGTCTTCATGCTGGACAACGTTTTTTTATTGTGCTATACGCAGACGATATCTTAATATTTGCACGGTCTATCCAAGAATTGCAAACTATAGTTAGTATCTGTGAACTAGAACTTTAAGGTTTGTTTTTTTATAACTGTGCTACCATTGTATAATGGTAAATAAAGTTGTATATATTATTCAGTTAAGTAAACTACACGTAGTTTCAAAACATAAAATTAACGAAAAAGTGTAACAAAAAACGATTATTGTATAGTCCGAAGTCCGTAAAGTCTGCGCTATAGAGTTCGTTTATTGTCAGTTGCGTCTTTGAGTGTTCTGTAATCTTACTCTACGATATATGCTATCACTACCCTGTCTGTATTTTATTGTATAGCTTACGTTTGTTGTGTGTGTTTGTGTGCGTTTTTCATACCGATTAAAGATTGCTTGATTACTTACTTACTCGACGCCGATCACATTGGTCTATGCGTGTGTGGTGCAGGTGTGCTGAAGGAGTTCCTGCGAGAGATGCCCGAGCCTCTAAGCTCAGACTCTCTGTATCAGATGCTGATGGACGCACTGAACGTACAGATCTCCGGCGACGCCGACGGCAACGCGCGTCTAATGCTCGGCGTCCTCGACTGTCTACCCGCTGTCAACCAGGTCTCTCTGTCACCACGATCAAATAAACAAGACTGTCAAATCTTGCGCAAGGTTAAGTCGGTCCGCGGTAGCTGTCGTGGCATGCTGCGATATATTTATAGCAATGACGTGACGTCAGCGTTAGCTAATAGCTATCGGCTTAGCCTAGCAGCAGCTAAGTAGCATCATGCTTCTATCTCGCAATGGTGAAGTATCGGAAAATTCGGTCATGTAATCTTGATTTTTGACCTATGACTTTGAAATTCAGTAGATTTTTAGAGGCATGCGAGTACATGTCCATGCATAATTTCATCGAGGTAAGTCCATCGGTTAATTAGTTATCGTGTTAACGGAGAATAAAAACAGTGACGATGCTGAAAACAATACTGCTGTCGCTGCCGCGGATAGTAATTAACACGAGACACAATCAATCAATCAATCAATCAATCCTGGATTTTTTAAGTGGCCTAAGTAATATACACTACTGCTAGGTCCATTAGAGACAGAGAGACAGTTAGTCCAGGTAATAAGCAAGCCGACAATATGCGGCCGTTCTCCTAGCTGTACACTGCACTGCGTAACCGTATCGTAATGCCAACCCTGACCTTTGGCCTTTTGAGTCGAAAATTGGCACACGGTTATTCTGGGGGAACGTTCACGCTAATTTTGCTTTTCTGCGCTTTTTTGTTTTCCATTTAAGAGCTTATATTATACGGGAGAGACGGACGGACGGACGGACGGGGTGATATGTGCAATGCGGCCTCTAGAACGCCGCGACAAGCATCACTGTAGGCCCAGTACTAAGAGCAGTTCTACGTGAGTCATTCATGTACCTGCATTCGCTGCTGCTGCTGCTGATGCTCATACTCACCTGTACGGCGACTCGGCCGCCAGCGTTTCCTCGTACATCTTAACCTCACGTCAGATTCACTGCTATGTCATTTGATATACGACGGACGTTCAGTGAGTTTTGCAACTCGAGATATTGAACTGAGAAACTTTTCGAAATATATACATCAGCAAAGCGTGCGTTCCTTACGTGCTCGTATCAGCTGAAGCGGATGTGAAGTCGTTGTAATTTATAACGTTATGTCGTTAAATACAACGATTTGCAATAAACTTCACGGCGATTAGGTGTTGAAAAACAGACTACGGCACTAAGACCAGAAAAGCAGAAATCGAAATAAACTGCCAGCAAGAAAAAAAGTATTAACAGTTTGGACTTTGGAAATCCCGTGTTTTGAGGTTGGAATGGAAAAATGAAGGAATAATGGATGGTATAAGACCATGACAAAAGTGGTGATGGTGATGATGCATCTGGTAAGAGCTGAGTCCTATCTTCGCAGCACCAGCAACAATCCAATTAAAGTAATTAGTGTGATGTGCTTTCTGGACGCTATTATCGCGACAGTATACTTTGGTGTACGGTGCGTACAAATGGTAGTAGGCCTATAGCAAACTTGCTTCTAAAATGTTGGCTGAATTGTGCGGCGAAATTGCTTTGAATTAGCTACAGAGGCGAATTGTCCACGAGCCGCATCTGCTGTTGCTGCTGCTGGCAGTGTGGTTGCCATGCCAACGGATGGCAGACGCCGACGTGCATTGGTCTGTAATGGATTTGTGTGTGCGACTCTCGCACGCACGAACATTGACCGGCACAAGGACAGACAGACAGACAGTTACAGACAGACGGACGGACGGACAACGGCGACGATGACAGGCAGAAGAAGCAAGCAAGCTAAGACCGTGATTACTATACCGTCTCCGTTGTGCTGCGTTCAACTTGCCCAGGTCGCGGAGGAATATGAATCCATAGAAGCTGTCACTGAAACTGCCGGACTAGAAAATGGTAAATGACGGACCATTTCGAAAAAAAACTTAGGCCTAAGCATTGTAGAAGCGCACTGCACTGGTAGGCCCCTAGATTTTCAGTTCGAAATACAACGATCAGATACCGACGTGTGTGCGGCAGTCCAGTTGCAGTATGGTCATTCGTTATGATTAGAGTTGTGGAGTCAACGATTCATGGTTAAAATTTTTAAATGCAATTATTAGCAAACTATTAATCGTTAATTTTTTTAAAGTCGCGTGCAGTAGATACGATGACATGCGTCTGAGTAAAGACAATCATTTTCTTCAGAGAACGTAAACATTTTAGTCTGTCTACAAGACTGGGTGAAACGAACACTTAGGCCTACGGTACTGATTTTGTCTCAGTGCATATGTGAAAGCTGTTAGCCAAGTAACGTACTGAATAAAAACGTGCATTTTGGACGACTAGCGCTATTAGTTTCAATCGAAATTATCGATTCATAAATTGGTAATTTTTTAAAGTTAAATATTTTGAAAAAAAAATCGTTATCAGCAGCTCTAGATATGATTGATGGATTATGAACAAGTGCGGCGTTGGCGCAAAGTTATTTGCGTGTGTTTGTTATTGGCGCCGGCGGCGCAGTTGGTCTTATTCCGGTTCTTTCTGACATCCGTTTCCGGTTTAGTCGTCAGCGATAGGTTGTCAGTGTTGCCGGCAGGCCGCGGTGCATGACGGGTCGGGATGTGGTTGTTGATTGATGGGTATATGATGGCACACACGTTGCCGTCATTCCGTTTGAAGGCTTGTGCAACTGCAATGGACAGTAATTAGGGTTCAGTTTTCAGTCTAAATTAATGATTAATTAATCGCTAATTGTTTCTTATTATTTTTTTTCTATCGCTACCAGGTCTAGGTGTTTGATCTCATGCTAGTATGTTTGTTTCCTGATATTTCTTTCATTTACACACCTGTACTTGTTACTGTGTCTCGTCCTGTCCGCCTTGGCATTAGCAATAACAACTTCACGTTTTACAGATAAACGAAGAAAAAATCACCGAAGAATAGACCGCTGCATTGAGTCAATTCACATCTAGACTTAAGTCGTATAGTATCACATAATTTTTTGACGTTTTATGTCGTAGTCTATATTCGGCTTATCAATGTTATCATCATTAATCGCAGACGATGGCAGGCTGATTGACCATGTGAAATACGCCGATAAGACGTGGCTGCTGGTTATTAGACAAATTGTACCGGGTGGCGCATAAAATAGAATAATACATTTTCTACGTAGTTTGAGCAGTAAGACAGTATTGGAAGCGATTTGCCTTGATCGTTACAGTGAACTGTATTCAGTGTTTGACAGAACCTTTTGATTGCTGTTATCATGGCTAATAGATAACTTAAACATGACTGACATGCTCGCCGTAACGCTAAGTACAGAATTGTGGATCGGAGGTTTCGCTGAAGGAATTGGCTGTTATTGTGCATGGTTCTTACTGCATCAAAACCGATTTACTTTTTTATATTTTTGTAAGTTTAGTTAGGTTATTGAGTTTTTGTATGTCAAGCCTTTCTGCCTCGGTTATTTTTGCCAGAAGAGTTGAATATCGTTGCTTATTTTTTCGCCTTTTATGTTACTTTTTTGTGCTTTTGTCTTTTGTTCGATTTTTGTGTTAAATGAATGAATATTATTTCTAGAACTGTTCGATTGCTTGGTCTACGTTCTAAAACGTGCATGTACTATGCAATCAAGTACGTCAGTAAGTAAGTAACAATTTGTATAGCGCCAAGATCTCACAGAAGAATCAGGGTACACTGAGCAGGGGCGCTAGGAGGCAAGATAAGCAGACTAAAAATAACTGGAAATTTGAGGCAAAGCTCAACGTGAGTCCGGCGCCCTACGTCCGATTGGGGGGGAATTCACGGGATGAAATTCATCACGTAGCAAAGTCACGTGCCCGAACTCAAATGCATTAGCATACACAGAACGTGCGTTGTCGTCGTAGGGTGGGTCAACATTTACGCCTATAACTTCGTTGTTAGTAGACCGAAGTTCACATTTTTTTTGCTGAACCCCCTAGGTATCGCCGTCGATTAAGCTTTTTTCCAGTTTTCGATATCTATATCGACTACTGAGATATTTGCGGTCAAACTCAACAGTTGTGCGAAATCGCGCCAAATTTTGACGTTTTTGCCTTCTCAAATTTTCTGCGCCACGCTGTGTAATCGCAGCAGATCGGCTTGTCGCTGAAGTCGGTCTGTGAAGTTGCGTTTGGACCGCGCTGTAATCCCGGGCATTACGCGCGGCCAGTAGTATTTATTAAGCCGACTGACGATCGCGTATGAAACGCAGACGATAACGGTCTGTGGCACGGCGCTATGTCTAATGACGTAGCGGGCGCGTCTTATCTGTGCATTTCACATGGTCGACTGTCCAGTCCAGCACACTGCGCTGTTGGCCGGTGGCGTCCATTGCGATAGTCTGTCGCTAGCTACCATGCCGTACGACCACTATTGGATAGGGCGACTGAAAACGCGGGAGTGGAAAACCTGGCACCGTAATGCATGCTTGTTAGCTTATATAATGTTGATTGTTTTTTTTAATTTTATAAGTTATTTTTATATTTACAATTAAACACCTATTCGACGCGTTTAGTGAACCTATATAGGTTTTATCGTCGATCTCATTGTTGTAATTAGACTTGAATGTACGTACCAACAATTATGTTATGTTGAACGCTTGCATTACAAAACAAGAAACTTCAGACTAGTTCACACAGTTCACGCAAAACAGAGCAACTGTCGTCAGTGTCACATATTATAATGTCTCTTTGTTAAAACAGTATCCGGCACGTTGTTACGTGTTCTGTAATTTCTACTGAAGTGCATTTATCTGACAGTTAGGCCCGTCGCGTGGTGCAATAAAATGAAATTAAACCAAATAAAACAACTTTCTGCGACGGTCGTCGTCTTCAACGTCGAATTTGCAGGTACTATTTGTCGCAGAGCAAAAATTTGTCGTTGCAAACTTGCAGAGAATTTTTATTTTATTGCATGGAGTCGCACATGCTGCAGCTAAACAAGCTGCAATGTTGTACAGTGTTTTAAGATTGTTGCGGGTTGTTCTATTTTATTTCATTCTGTTATGTTGCAGCATGTGCGAAGGTCCTTTGCGGTGTTTAACTGCTGACGTTAGAGTGTTAGTTGGGTGTCTACTCCCGCGTTTTCAGCGTCCCGGGTTGAGAGTGCCGCGGCGCTGTCTAGTGGCTATTGGTCCAGTAGGCCTATTGGATGACGTAGTGGCTGGCCTCCGGCTGCTCTGAAGTTGTTCAGTCACGCAATCTGCCGCCGCAGCATCAGCAGCAGCAGCTAACAAGCTGATATTGCGTTTATCATCTGTCCATCCTCTCTCCGGCCGTGGCCAATTTCTACGGTTGACTGCGGGACACCATTACTAATTCATCACATCATTTGCCTATACTGCAATAAAAGCGCGTGTTTTACTGCATGTTGCCTCGTCCGGGTAGAACCGAAATCGACCTGAAGTGGTCAGTGGACAATAGATAACTAGAAAGCAGTCAGAGCTGGCACACCTCCGCCAAGGCAGTGTTGTTCGCTAGGTGGCAGCACCATCTTCGGTTTTGCAGCGGTTTCCTTTATGCCCCATTGAAAGCAATGGTAACGAAAATTTCAAAGTGATCCAGAATCCATGATTTTTTCGGATCACCCCCAAAATTGAATCACTGGTAGTTTGTACCATGCCCGATATACCTTCAAAATTTCAGAAAGATCCGTCCATAACTTTTTGAGTTATCTTGCTAACAGACAGACAAACAAACGAACAAAGTCTGGCAAAAACATTACCTCCTTGGCGGAGGTAATCAGTTACGTTCTATACATAAGTGGCGATTGTCGTTGGCACCGGCAGGCCGTGCTTCTTGTGAAAAATTTTCACTCAGAGTAGACGCGAACAGTTACGCCGTCAGTGGACGATGATGTAATAAAAAGTGCAAAAACCCAGCTGTCGTTAGGGAAAGCCGACCGTACCGCCTACGTCCGAAGCCCAGCGTCCGACTTCCAATCACGGAAAGAAAGCGATTTCTCAGAGATGACACAGTTCCATGCACGCTATGTTAACGAAACGCTGCTCTCGAAAGCTACAGTCAACGCTAGTATAACAGACATCACACTTGGTCTTCTTGTCAGGTGATATAAATACCTACAGTCGTAAATAACCAACGGGAATGTCGGACGCGGGTTTCGCAAATTTTTTCTCACAATAAAAACGCCTTGCTAAGGAAGACACGCTACATCCTATACAGTTCCTGTTGCAGTACTGATCTTTAAAGTCATCCAAGGTCAGTGATTTTTATGTCATTTAAAAGCCAATATGCCACTTCCTATTAGTGACTAATAGTAATCTTGCCCCTATACATGTATCTCAGCGTTTCCAAGATATGACCAGTTTTCCATTGAATTTTATGCCTTTCCCCTTCACTTAACCTCCAACTTGAAACTGTTTCCTTTAAACTAGATCGCTAAAATTTTGCATGCCGATGTTTATGGCACGTGGTTAATTATTCATGTCAAAAGTTTTCCCCTACGACTTAACGGTTAGCTACAATACATCTGTTACAGACGACGCGTCTATTTTAACTAGAATGAAACGACATTTACAGGCACTGTACTAGTTTTCTGGGTTCTTAATGTCTCCAAAATGCATCTGTGGTTGGAGCACCACGCTGTCCCCGATGCCGTACTGCTGGACCCTAGAACCTTCCTTTCCCTGGTTCTTGGCCTTGAAGTTCAGTCGCTTCAGAAGGTCGACCGGAAGACAAATTTCTGGTTACGCCGCTGCCTGGACCACGGAGTGCAGCCAGACACTAGCTGAAGGAAAAAGTCGTTCAGTAGAGTAGATGACACGCGGCAGGCAGCAGCAGGAATAACGGAGTGCCCACGTGCAAAAGAATAAAACAGAACTGAATCCTGCATGCAATTTTGTTTTAGTCAGATGCAGGCACGGCCAAAAATGCAACTCAGAGCTACATAAAACAGAATGGCACGCAAGATTCAGTTTTGTTTTAAATAACTTTATTCACCTTTCGGTAGAAACAGTAAGCAACAGAAACAAAATAATAATAAAGCAGCATAATGAACAGCATTTAAAAAAACAGCAAAAATGATTAAATTAGCCATCTAACATAAAAGTGACAAATGTGAGACGAAGACAATTACACACACGAGCACAGCATCACGTAGTTAAACACAAGGAGTGCAATTTTCCATCAGCATCGTGTTCAAAAACGTTTCGGATGGTGTTGAGTTCTACTCCCTATGTCTGTCAGACAGTACACTTGGCTTCCGCGTTTGTCTGTGTACATATCTGTAAGTGGACATGCGGCATCATATACAACTGACGGCAAGACGAGAGGTCGTTAGCGCTAGTCATAAAGAGTCTGACTGCAGCGGCAGGTCGTCTTTCGTCGTTCGTCGTTCGTTGTTCAGTCAGTCGCTTGTAATCGCCGACGAGTCGCCGACTGAGTCCGTACGTCTGTGTGCGACGGCTGAAGCGACGGGGACGCAGCGGGTCTTCATGCATCGTGACGTCTCGCTGGCACACGCCGCTGATGAACCTGCTCTAGCCGGTCGCCCTGGTCGTTCTAAGTCCGTAGAGGTGAATAAATCGTTCGGTTCGGTTTACAGCGTCGACGGTTGGTCGTCTGTCTGAAGGACAAGCTGTCCGCATCCGCATGACGCCACATCGTTGACGTTAGTTATCTACGGCTAACGGCCGGCGTGTCGTCGGTGCTTGCTCGCCAAATGAAGTCGGTTGGTCGGTCGGTCGGACGAGTGGACGACCGAGTGCTTAGTGACCAAACGGTCGTTGTGCGATCGGTCGCCGGGTCGTATAAAGACGGACCGGCCAGTGCGCAGAGCTGATATTCGCAGCTCTTATATCGTGTCGACAGCAAGCTGCCGTGAAATGCGTCGTTGTCGTCGTTGTCGTTGTCATGGCATTAAGCTCGGACAACATCAGCTTCGATTTGTTGTGGTGCATTTGTTGTACAACATATAGGCTTAATAGTTTGTAAGCCTACAACGAGCTCTTGATTTTTCATAACAATTATGCTCTACTTGGCAAGTCATAAGCGGTTATCTCTAGATTTTAAGTTTCAAATGTAATATAGTTGTTATGTTTTTGTGTGTGTTTTTTGTTTTATATCATGTACGACTCGTATGATTTTGTTGTATATGCTATTGCATTGGCCTCACATATGCGTTGTCCATTCGGCCAGTGTCATGTCATAATTTGTCATTGTACTACATAATATTCGTTGCTGTACAGTAATCAACATGTCGTACAGAAGTCGTACAACAAATCGAAATAATGTAGAATTCAAGCATTCTTATACGCTGCCAATTCATGGCAACAAACAAATGTGTCAGATATCTCACGTCTCGGTGATACTTAGGCTACTATTTTAGTTTAAATCGGTTTAGTTTGTACAAAATTGGTTAGGTCAACACGCCACAAGTTAATACAGTCTCGTGGAAATGTACAATAGTACCAAAATGCATAATAAGTGGTCTTATCGTCTTACATTTGGTGGTAAAATTTTATTTACAAAGTTTCAAGTAAGTAGGCTGAAACTGTGTTAAAACTTCGTACTTGATAAGCAACAGAGTCAAAAGTGCTTTATGTAGATGTTTATTATTTTTGTTTTTTTTTTTGTTTTTATTTCTCTTTCTTTGTCGCGAATAAAAGGTTTTATAGACGCTAAACGCAATCTTGAAATTGCAGCTGTAACAGCAGGCATGCTGGTCGTACCTGCGGTTGCATATCTTGTTCAAAATGCATCATTTGGGCAGCTGAGAGACAGCTGTAGTAAAGGGCATCAAGGGACTTTGTTAGCGAGTCGAGTCGCAGCTGATGCTCTTTGACAAGCCATGCACAAACGCAGGCATCCAACCAGCGGTGCCTGTGGCGTTACCCAGAACGATGCTCGTTCACCTTGTATAGGTATCGATTCTTGTCGAATTATCAGCGAATAGTTGATCGATTCCATGTAGACTCTACAGCGCTGATGTGGCGTTGCAGCAGCAGTAGTATTGTTCATCGATATGCGTGGGATAAAATTCTTAGTAACTTGTCTAAAATGAGGTCATGATCGCCTTTTCAGAGCAGACACAGACATTTCGGAAACAAAATGAAATGGATGTATAATAGCCCTTAGAACGTAGGCTCTACTGTAGTTAAAGGGAAAATGCCCGCGTTCATGTATTTAAAGCCTGAAAGTTTCTGATGAAGCTTTTTAGTATTATACTCAAATTACCACATACCACGTAGTTTTCGCGTTATTTTTGCATAAATTTTTTTTCAGTTTTTAAAAATCATCGATAAAACACTTTTTGAGAAGGGTAATATTTTGATATTACCATCTTATGGACCAAACAACAAGAAAAATCACGAAACTCAAGATAAACTTCAGTTTTTAAGTTCACCTCCAGAACTATAGGCTAAGTAAGACTGGGTGACGGTGTGTGAATGTAGGACACGTTGACCTACTTGCTGGATCACTTGAAGCGCGTCGCAGTGCGTTCTGACGTGAACAAGATGACAACGCTCAACCTGGCCGTCTGCTTCGGCCCTGCCGTCGTATGTCCGTCGCCGGCGTGCGATGTCGTCGATCTACAGCCGAGCGAAAAGCTTAGCAAACACGTCGACCTGCTCAAGTATCTGCTCGACATCTGGCCCGAGACGCGAGGTATCATATGTATAGGCCTAAAGGCGTGTACTTAGCGACGTAACTGCACTGAACTGAACTGACATGGTTAGTTTTTGACGATCTGACCGATGGGCGAGCAGCAATGCATTACAGTAGGCACCGTCTGACGGCGTCAGTGGCCTACGTGACTACGCTCATGTACGCGTCAACCAGTGACCAATGGAATCGTCCTGCTTGCCTGTTGGTCAGTGCATTAGTTGAACTTGAAACTTGAACTTGAAAACCTGAACTTGAAAACCTTGTCAGTTCAGTTCAGTTACGTCGCTGTGTACGCGCCTTAACACCGCCTGCAGTGGCGTCGTGGCAAGCAGAGCAAGAGCCAATTGCTCCCCCTCTAAATTTTAGCATGTCAAAAATGTTTTTCCAAAAATACAAAATTTGGGGCAGAAACCCCCATTTTGGAAAGATTTTAGGGCAGTACTAAAATTTTCAGCATTCATGATCTCATCCGTTGGAAAATTGCAGCTGCAGTCTGTCGGGAAAATTGCAACTTCCTTCCTACCCAGCCGAACTTTTTTAACCGATGACGCCGCTGGCCGACCGTCCTGCTGACACGAGGTCATATAGCTGTCAGAACATGGGTGCTTAAAGTTAAAGTACGTACAAATGTTGCACAATATGCCTATGCCTATGCGTTGTGCAACATTGTAGCGCATGTTGAAGGTAGGACGTGGTTAACACACACATAAAACAAAAGCATTTGCACAAGTGTTTTATTACCTCCGCCAAGGAGGTTATGTTTTTGCCGGTTTTTGTTTGTCCGTTTGTTAGCAAGATAACTCAAAAAGTTATGGACGGATCTTTCTGAAATTTTGAGGGTATGTCGGGCATGGCATAAGCTACCAGTGATTCAATTTTGGGCGTGATCCGGCAGGAATCCCAGATTCTGGATAACTTTGAAATTTTCGTTACCATTGCGTTAAAGGGGGCATAAGGGAACCGCTGGCAAAGCGAAGATGGTGACGCCACCTGGCGAATAGCTTTGCCTTGGCGGAGGTACCTGCGGGCTACGACTGCTTTTCTAGTTCTACTTGTGACCACTGCATTACCAACAGTGAACGACTACAACCGCATGCAGCTTTTTCTGGGTCCTGTTAATTTTGGTTGCTGTAGGCCTACAGTTCAGCCACCTGTCCTTTGGCGTGGTGTAACAGTCCGATGAAAATTTTTATGTGTGACATGCAGTTTGACCCAGTTTACTGAGAAATATTTGTAAGCTTTTTCGGGCATGTACAAAGCGACAGAAAAGAGCTAAAATGTCATTTTTAACTGATGCTTGTGTTGCATGGACTGTGCAAAGCAAACGAAGTGGCAGTTCATTTAATTTCATTTTAGTTCAGTTCGGTCCAGTTCATGTTCTTCACTTCGTGCACGTCGTTTCGGATGGTGAGCTAATTGCTGTTCACTTGTGTTAGATCTGAACGCGACCGTTGACCGGCTGCGGGCCGGTACCTCGGGGAATCGGTTTGAAACGGTCGACTTCCGGTCTGAAGGAGGTGGCGATGGTAGCGCGGCGGTCAATTCGTCGTCTGACGCGCTGCAGACGTCGTCATCGGCGGCACCACGTGGGGGCCGTGACGACGTCGACGACGACGAAGAAGACGACATCACGGCGGCCATTGAACGAGCTCAGCTCAACAACGACAACGGCGACTCACAACAACCCACATTACCATCGGCCTGGGACAACATGTCTGAGTCGTCGCCTTGCTGACGTCACACGTCACGTGACCATCCCAAGTACTTCTGATTGCACGGGGTGGCGCAGAACAAAGCGGAACGTTCTATCTTTCGTTCAGTGGCGTGCTGATCTGCTACAAATTCAACGGCCCGATTCACAGGCTTTGTTATGAGATTCATCGTTAGATATGTCATAAGGCAATCATCGTAAAACATAAAATTATATCTTGCAATCGTCTTACGACATGAGTTAAGTGGATTCACAAACATAATGTCTTGGATAGTCGTAATATATGTCACAGGCTTTTGTTTTAAGGCGAGTCTTGAGATTTGTCATAGAGGTAAGTGTTCAGTGAATTAGAACATTGTCATAAAATGGCTTTAGGTGTGAAAATTGTCTTAAGACTGTCTTAAGTGAGATCTTCTGTGAATTGGGCCCCAGCTTCGCTACACGCGAGATACAGGATCGACGAGAGTTGCACGTAGTGAAATTTCTCTAGAGAGTGATTTGTGGGCGCTAGATGGATCTTCTTGACTGCAGATTATTTTGCCAATAACGCTGATGTTATCAGCCGTTCGTTTCTTTATACGTTCCACTTTTTATGCCCCACCCGGTAGATATTCGGCTATAGACCGTCTAGATCTTCTGCCCCGCTGACTCGACAATGACACCCGCCATAGTTCGAAACTTAACAATAGATAGACGATATGTTGAGTTAGTTTTTTTAAAATAATTGTAGTCAAAGCAGTCTTATTAAAGTAGGAAAGTTTCGTCTGCGCAGATAAGTTTGGAATGTACTCGGTGCATTCGCTGCAGGTGTGTCGTATTTTGCTACGACGATAGCGTGTCATGGGGTAGATGTTACAAAGGCAATGGCTTACTATTCACAATACATAGCGTGCATGTGTACAGCGCGCGCGCCGTTATAAGAAATTATTTTCATATGTCGTTAGTGAGAATGATTTATTTTAAGAAGACAGGGAAAGCAGCAGCAGCGGACACAAACGTGTACACTTTAAGGCGCGTACAGAGCGACGCAACTGAACTGAGCTGAACTGAACCTAGCTGACCAATGGACGAAAAGTAATGCATTACTGCTTGCCCATTGGTCAGTTCAGTTATGTGGCTTTGTACGCACCTTTACATTTAGCAGTATCGGCTCAAACACGTGTCAGTGCTAACGAGATACGTTTGCATGTTGGGTTAATGAGAATAGTATAGATTAAACGATAAACAAATTATCTTCACAAGTTTAGGATGACGTGTGGACAGTTTGAAGCTGTGTTATCATACCTAGCTTGTTGTATGTGAACTTACTGTACTTGCTGAAACGACTTGTTTACCGGCAGATTACGTTTTGTGCCACATTCAACGTCGCTCGTTGCATTAACTTATCGTAGTTCAACGACTGTGTGTATAGCATGCTGTTCTACGTTAATTATGATAATTGTACCGTGTAGGCAAAGTGGATTGTGTTTGCTTAATATGATCTCTTTTTGTTCCGTTTATATGTTGCAGCGCGTTACATATTTAGATCATCATTCCCATGTTACCGCTTTGTTGCACGAGGCTACTATACGTGTGCTAGTTGTTTTTTCGTGAGCGGCACCGAAACCGGCGACAAGTCACTAGTCGGAAGGGACCCTAGTCCGAATTTGGTCAGGTTTCGGTCCGCCAAAGCCAAAGATGCAATTTATTCCTGTTGCTGACCCTATCGCAAGCACTAACCTTAGCTTATTTTTAACCCTTGCACTGTTCGGACTGTTGCGCCTTCTGACTAATGAGTTGTTTTCCTCCGAAACCTCTTCACAAATTTTAATGCCCCTATGATGATCTATCTGCTTTTTACAGCCCTGGGCGTCTTAAACACTATATAAATTTTGAAGCAAATGCTTCGTTAAAAAACTAGAGGGTTTGCGCATTTTGGAAAAGTTTGTATTATTTAGGAGATGACAAATTATATCAACCTTTTTCTAGCTTGTTTTCAGATGTTTTGTTCTACCTAGGATGTCCCAAAATTGACGACTGTTGTGGTGAAGACCCAGGCTAAAGAAGCTAAAGGCGTTCCCGAGACCGCTAGATGGACTTAGAGAAACGTCTTTGGAAATGAACGGGAAAGGGGAGGAACAAAAGTGGGAGAAGGAAAGAGAAAAACATGCCGCAAGTGCTCATAGGAGATAGACGCCCTGGCTTTATACCAATGAAAATTCTACGAGTATTAAATTGTTTAAGCAGAAGGGGCAAAAGTAAGATTTGTAGTACACCATACGTCATAAAAACATGCCACCAAAAGTTCAGCCATATCATTGCTAGTTATTCGTCGATTTCCAGAACTTTTTCACTGGCACAATTCGCCGAAGAGTTGCGACAACATATGGCCAAAGTTTTGTGGCATGTTTTTGACTTACGTTGTCGCTGTACGATGCGCTGTTTGTGCGTATTAATTTGGTGATATTGTATAGAGAGAGATCTGTTCGTCTCTGACTGATTGTTCATAGATCGTTGATGATTTCGTGATCATGTTAACGCACGTACCGTACCGTAACGTAGTGTTTGTTGTCGTTTGTGTTGAACGATGGGCCCTATAGATAGCCACATCGACGTTACTTACTTACTTCTTAGCGTGTACAGTAGCGTAAGTTTGGCTGATCGATTGTGCGTCGCTTTAGAATTTTTAGATCTGTCGATTTTTCCGTTTGTTGATAGGATTCAACGACACTGCGAAATACTGATATTATTAGTACTGTTATTATTTCTGACGTGTGCGGCTGCCTGTATTATAGCAGCGATAGTATTTAGTATTTGGTCTGATCGCTTGCGAATCCGAAACGAAACCAGCTCAGTGTTTTTTTACCTCTCTCTCGTAAACTGTCGCTCGATTGTCGTCGTCTATTTTCTAACATGCGCGTCTGGCGTCACTCGTATACGAAGTGTAAATTGAGAGTTATAATTTATCACGACGAAAATAGTCGACGATTTTGGCGCGACGTCGGAGAGTTTTCTGTAGATAAAGTTTGATTGCGACGATACCACTGTGTAGGTTTACCGTTTAGGCTACGTATTTGTCGTAGGCAGATGGGAGATTGTGTGCCGCGTCTTGTGATGCTGTGGACGTTAAATTCTGTGCTAGAACGCAAGGGTAGTTTAAATAAGAAAGAAGACTTTCTCAGAACAATGCCGCGGCTAGCTGTTATAATAAAACGAGGGATCGATCGCCAAAGGCAGAGGCTTGCACGTAGGCCTCATGCTTTGCCTCATCGCTACTGTAGAAAGAGTCGGGGAAAGGACATCACAATATTTTTGAACTTTTTTGAAATTTTATTTTAATGCGTTATTGTCGTTGGAGTTTATAGTCACAAAGTTTATAATTATTTCTTATCTGGTTTTATTACCTTCGATTTAGTTTAGTGGGAGCGTTAGATGCCATAACTAATGCCCAGTTATGTCACTGTTTAAAATCTCAACATCGTTAACTTATCCCGCCGCTTCATGTCACGGTCTCCAGAAAACCGTTACTTGACATTCAGTACTATTAATAGGTCTACGATTGTCACTAATTTCCATTACTCTAATGTTCGTCCAAGTCAAATAATCCATATCTCCGTTGTCGAAATGTGCAGCAGCGTTACAATGAAATTCGAAAAAATGGTTGAATTTTGTGTTGTCAATGTCATTACGTTGTAGTTGGGTGTTGCGTATCGGCAATCAGTTGTGCTACGTTGTTAGTTATTCTACGATAGACGCTCTGCAGAAAAATCGAGCATCGAGTCCGGAGTTAGTTTGTGTCGTGCAGCTGCGTGAACTGTCTGTGTAGAAAAAAAGCGCCAAAACATAATTCGCGTTCTTTTGTTGTTATTTTTGTGGTGAATAAAGATTTTCGTTAGTCACAGTTGAGTTCTGCATAAAGTTACCGACAGAAACGAAACGAAACGATGTTGCATTGCTTTAGAAATATTTCTGTATTTGGAAGACAACCAGTACCGTCGTGACAGGGGAGTACGAAGGGGAGCTAATTATTGCCCCCTAAATTTTGGGTTGTAGGAAAATCGTCGAAAAATTTTTATCTTGGCGGAAAAATTTCGTCCAGAAATGCTACCTGAAACCTCACATTTTGGAAAAATTGAAGTGGATGAAATTAACATTTTGAACACCATGATTTCCTCTGTTGGAAATTTGCAGTCTTTGTCGGAGAGTCACCGGCCTACGCTTTTAACCGCCTCCGCAACTGAGGACATGTTAAATGCGTTTACAGCACGCTCGGTTCAGCATGCGAGTATATGGGCTTAGCCAGATATGACATAAACAGTCATCGATCGCTGACGTTTTTTCCTGAATTTGTTATGTTTCCGTACAGTTAGTGCTGAATCTGTTACAGTAGGTAGATTGAGTGAGGAATATCCGATTTATGTCGGACTCCTGGTTGACGTGGGCGTACGTGGGCGTCGCAGTAAATCGCTGTATTGCTGTGAATTATTGTCTTAATTAAACACCTACGAACGATAGTAGGCCTACATGTGTTCAATTTGCTGTCGTTTTACCCTCTGGACTAGTTTGGAGAAAACATAAATGCGCTAACCATGGGGTAATTGTAGAAAAATTGACACTTACGGTGACAGATGCGGGATGATCGCTGCCTCCGCATCTAAAGCATTTGCTGACTACTAAACGGATACAAATTCGCATAATCTTGCAACTGTCATCACGGCGATCAACAGAACTGAGAGAGAGAGAATTTATTTGCCAAACCAACTTAAGATAACACAACACAATAACAATAACACAATGGCAGGCTGCCAGAGAAGCAATATATGCCTATCAAGCTGGCCGCCCATAGCAACAAAACATCAGTTACTCAAAATATCAAAAGAAGAAAAGAAAAGAAACACAAACAAAATACATGCATAACAGAACATAAACAAAGTGCATGTGCAATCAAATATCTAAT
>Ga0209367_1000817_pt1 | contig 34900 bp, 18 predicted proteins | sample WorMetLIZISLAND2_FD_187412 | JGI IMG/M metagenome (GOLD analysis project Ga0209367, IMG submission 187412) | Marine gutless worms symbiont microbial communities from Max Planck institute for Marine Microbiology, Germany - Olavius geniculatus... ... | reverse complement strand
CTGCATGTCCTTATTGCGGCTCTCAAGACGGTCGCACAACGACGTATTATATCATATAGGCTAACTCACTCTATCTTATGCAGAGACTCAGTGCTTTAAACGTAACGCCAGGAACAACTATCGTTTAATGCGAATCAGTAATGACATATTTCGTCTCGCTTTCAGTCGCTACATACCAAGGTTAGAAGGCAGGTAGTTGATGTGACACTGCTTGATGACGTTGCTGTATGACGTCACGTCGACGTCACGTGGTTGATGCAGGCGCGCGGCGGCACAGTACGCCTGCAGTTCATTGTAACGATGCTGCGAAGCGGGTGCTTCTTCCTCCTCCTGCTGTAGATGATGATGATGATGATGATGGACAGTCTTTCTGGTGAGCTGTGGTTCGTCGCTGGGCCACGGTGTCGGTAGTTCTGGTAGATAAGGCCATGTGGTGGTGGTGGCGCCACCGAGCGGCGTCGTTGAGCCGTGATGCTGGCGGTAGCAGGCGATGACTGACGCCGACCGGTCGCTGCAGTAGGACAGATCCAGCTGCTGATGGCGAGACCCTCCACGACGAGGAAGTCCCAGACAGCTGGAAGACTCGTCGACATGAGCGTAGTTGAACGACTGGACGGCAGCAGTGTAATCAGCACAGCGGCAGAGTGTTGTCCGTGCATGCGTGTCCAGTTCTAACTGACCGCGATCATAGCCACGGCAGACGTCCAGGCTTCGAATGTCGCCCGCGCCTAGACCCAGCAGCTGGTGTATGGCAAACGATGCCGGTGTCGCCTGCTGCTGCTGCTGCTGCTGATGATGATGACGTTGTATGTGATGACTCGGCAGCAGACCGTCTGCAGTGTCAGCGTCTGCAGGTGCCTTGGACAGTTCCACGCTTGCAGCGCAGCTGGTACAGGCATGGGCGAGGTACGCGGGACTTAGAGACGAATCGCAGGACGCCGCGTCAGAGAACGTTCTACAGTCGGTGCCCGCTGACACGTCACTGACGCGATGGTGGTACTGCGACTGAACGTAGTAGCCAGCAGGCAGACGCGACGTGTACTCGTCAAACCGTAAACGATGATCGGTGACTAGCGCCGAACTCATCGTTCCAAGCAATGCACTTCACTATCTGCTTCCTTCAGGCGTTGTCTGCACCTTGAATCCCTTTCAAAAGACCATAAACTGACACACAACAATTATATAAAGCAAAGACACTAAAACTTACTAATGCGCTCTATTGTTGAAACTATATAAAAAGCAAACGGAAAATTATTATCTTTTGGTCGTTCGACGTTGACACGGGAGTGATATTATGTAAACAATCGATACGTCAAGCAAAAATCATAACAATTTCACCAGAAAAAACATAAAACTAATCTGAACTTTGCAGCAGAATTGTTCGTATTCTGTAAATAGCGTAAAAAGTTCATGACAAAAAGCGAAACCAAACCGAATCTTAAATGCTAAAAACAGTAAAATTCATGAAATGTATTTATGAGGCCGCAGAAAAAAATGACGACTGCAAAACATTACGAAAAGAAATCTCGAGAAACAAATGACATTGGAAAGATTCAAGTATAAACAGCTGGTCGAAGATTAAACTACAGTAGGCCTATACCATAGGCATAACTGAAAAATGAGACAAGTGGTATCGTACATAGACTAGAACGAACAAGCCATGATCAAAGTTGTCAATATTCATTTTTATATGGGATCGCTTTAGCGCAAGTGATTGCGCCTGCAGCTATACATTTCTTACAGTGTGGTCTGCCTGTCTGTTTGTTTGACTGCCGTATGTCGCACAGGTCCACTCTGCTTAAACCGTTGGACGAATTTAGATTCCACCTGGCAGGGCGTCCAATGTCACATTCTAAAACAAGCAATTGCAAATCATTGCTGCTGTCGTCTGGCAAATAGAAACGACGAGCGATTCCGCGTTTTACCCAATTACTCTGGTCGTTGTTACGATGTTACAACCATACCTGGTAACACGTAAATCCAAGCGCACGGCGCACACACGTGTTTGGTTCGAAACTTCAGAATCTGACCACGACCGCACGACGTCCAATGTCGGGAGGGGGACTAGACGGAAGTCACGAAGAGACCCGCCTCCCAGCGAGTCACGCCCATGCAGTTACACAGCGCGCGTCGCGACGACTTGCCTATATGACGTTGACGCTCCGCCCTTGCAAGACGCCGACTCGACGACGACTGAGTGTGCCACGTGCCTGACTGACGGACAGACAGCCGACAACAGACAGGCGCCTCATCTCTATGTCTATGGCATGTCCTCCGACACGACACGACACGACGTAGCCCTCGTCACTCACTCGTCACGGCCCGTTCATTCAGATGCTGTCTTTTTACTGAGCCGCCGCCGTCTGGAACACGTGGCGCGGAAATCAGGGACTAATCACGACAGGAGTCAAACCGTTTAACGATGGAAACATTTTGTCGGTCGTAAAGATTCGATGCGAATTCAGACCGTTGGCCATGGGTCACCTTATTTGAATCAACCCAACCCGACACATGTAACCAGCTCACGGAGCCAACCCGATCCTCAAAAACGAAAAATTGCGACTCTCGTTTCTGGAGATTCAAGTATATTATGCGAATATTTGCAGAGATTTCCGAAAGAATCGAGGAGGCGTCAAGCTAAAATTGGATGATTGGGGTTGTCGAAAACGGCGGAACCTTTGGCAGTTTCCACGCAGTGCTCTCGATCACTATATCTTTGCAGATTCGACACCATTGTCATGGAGCGATTGTATTGCATAGCCTTTCGTTGGCTTTCCCTGACCCCAAATAATGACTAATTGCCATTAAGTGATCAGTGACGTTACCCTGAACATGTATTTTAAATAAAATTCTGTTTCGGGCTGGTATGTCTGGCATTTTCGTGTTCTGAAGATACACGAATACTGTCAGGGGAAAATATACGTAGCCCGATTGCACAGGATTGATGCAACTCTGTTTTCTTCATACTGGCTGCGGGCGTATAACGTCTCATCACTCAGTCATCATCGACCTTCATCGAATCTCTCGTCGAAGTTCGTCGCACGCGTGAGGCTGTGGTAAGGCCTATATAGTCACGTGAGCGCTGCAAAGTAGCCTCGTTTGTGACAACGTTTGCGTGTCCTGTTCTCATCTCAACCTCGTGGCAGCAAAGCAGCAGCAGCAGCAGCAGCAAACTCCAGTATACGAAGATGTCGAGCCATGTCAACCGGCCATCATCATCACGTTGCATGGAATAATTGGCCGCAACAGAACTTCTGTCAGTGACGACAGTGAACAAAATGTGCATAGGTGACATTCTGATGTCCACGGTAACCACACAATACCACGATGCTACGATGTTCAGTCAGCATGTTACAGCGTCGTATCATTAGTTATACTCTATTGATTTTACAGAGTGTCCCAACAAAAAGTAAACTTTTAAAATTTGTCATAACTGCATAAATTTTACCACCGATATACTTTGCGAAAACATTTTGTAATAAGCATCAGTGGCGTAGCCAGAAATGTGAATTGGGAAACTCGTTTCCCATCCCTTCCCTTTTTCTCTTTCTTTCGTTTTTTTCTCCTCTCTTTTTTCCTTTCTTACCCGTCACTCCTTTTCCTTTTTTCCTCTTCCCTTTTCCTTCGCTCCCTCCCCTTAGTTAGGAAGTATAGAGAAACGATGTAAGTTTTTCCAGCGTGGCCTGGAGCGCTTTGGGGCGGAGCCCCAGCCAAAATCGATTTTGGTGCATTATAGCTTTAAACTATAAGATCTGGTGGCAACATTTGTAATTATTTTCCCACGAAACAATTGACAAAATTGGCAAATTTAGTGCAGTTTAAACGTGTTTATGTTTTGTGTGGGAGATTGGGGAAGGCGGGTGGGCCCCCTAACCCCTTTGACTACGCCACGGATAAGCATGATCATGGAACATCGCATTACACGCCAAACGCGTTGCTTCCACTTACTACCTTGTGAAATACAGTTAGCCTGCATGTAAGGTTTCTTCAAGGCGTATATTCTGCATGCAGCTTGTCTAGGCCTATACTATGATACATATGATGGGTTCATGCCTAATATATTTCACGTTTTTTTTGTATGAGGCCGAGCATATAACTGCATATTCAATGTCGTCATATCATAAGACGAACTCTGGTAGCGTATACTGCTGGCTGCGGCTGTTGAGCAGCGACATGCAAGACGCAACGCCGCAGCTATAGGCCAATAGATAACGAGCTAATAACAACGTAGCGATGACACAATATAGGCTAGCATCTTCGTCCGTCGTCCTCGACACACTACAATATAGCACCGAACAAGCCAAGCCTCGTGATGTGCAGGGTATATGACTGATGCAGATCGTTCTAATTATTTCACCTACCTATCGATCTCGTTAACACGACATTTCGTTTTCGTGTCCAAAATGGACAATCATCCCGCTATTATTATACCACCAGTGACGCCCGTATATTTGCCTGACATCGTTAATCCGCTGGGCGGATTGAGCCCAAATTTTTTTGGTGGTAGGGGTTTACGACATAATCACGCCATTCAAATGTGGTGACGATCGGTTTAGAGGTTTTGGGTTGGTTGAAGGTCAATTTTGCCTTTTCCCATAGACTTTGAAGGTAGTCCTTACAACACTCACACTATCGTGTGAGGTGTGATGATGTGGCGCGGTCTCTGGCTTGGCCAGACGTGCGCAGAACACTTTGACTTGATCTGATTATATAGTTTCCGCTGTTTGCTTGCTTCTTGGTTTTGTTTTTGTTTGTGCTGTCTTTTAAATTTGACGAAATAAAACTAGATAAAATATATAAGCCAGCAGCCACGCATTAGGCCTGTATAATTTGCTAGAACAAAGTCTGTAAAATTACTCTAAAAACGTAGCAGCGTAGACAGATCTCCACTTACATGTAGATGCTATTGCATGCATAGGAAAGATGCACATCGGCGATGCCCTACGAGACGCATAAAGTATCGACTACTAAATTATTGAAATAGACAATGGTAAATGGTGAGAAATCTGTAACAACAGGCCTAAATAATGATACGTAAACTAATAGCTAGTATATATGAATAAAGGCCTAAAAATACGCATTTATTTCGTAACGTTCAATATGCAACGCGCAGTGATCTACCGTACTTCACAAACACAATCGAGTTGTATAGGCCACCTACTTGTAAAAAAATACTGATATGCTGTCAACTTTATTGCACAATACAGCAGAGTTAAGCATACTGATTTTAAATGTTTGCAAACGTAGACACAAAAATAAAATGCTAAATGCAAGACACTTTTACTACAGACGCAGTTCTATTGTAGGCATGGACTTGAAGTAGCTATGCACGTTTCTATACGAATGGCACAATCCGGATAAAGTAATGCACGAAAGCTTCGCCATGTCTATATAACTATATACGTCTATATACGTCAGCTGTTGTTGTTGCTGTGACATGCAGGTGAAGTCGTATGATTGATCGGTTATATCGGTTGTTTCATGGCTGCATCTTGGCGAATGTCATCGTGCAAACGACGTCGCCGCAGGTCCACGTCTGCAGAGAGCATTAAAAGATCCGAATTATATTTGCACATCCACCCCTTACAAAATAGACTAAAACGAAATCGCATAGTCTATTCATATTTTTTAGTTTTCAGTTCTGCTTCCGATGGAAGGCGGCGTCCAAGAACAATGGGATAATTAAACACGGCGATGTTCTCCGCTTTCGATATTATGTTAAGCTATACAATGTCATGTAAGTCCCTACTGCAGTACAGTCACACGACTAAAAGTCTGAAACTATTTACGTGTATGAGCCTAGATCCGCCTAGTACATAAATGTAATAAATTTATGCCAAAGCACGTATACATTATTGCAAATAGGCCTAAGTAATGTTTACTGCTTAGTCTGTACTGGAAAAGATTCCATTACGCGTGCTTCTAATTTACATGCTGACCTGAGTTAAGACGTCTTCTGTAACCTCCCACACAAACTGCTGTACATGGCTCTCGCCATGCAGGTTGCCGCTCACCTTGTGTTCGCTGTCCACGTGCGCTCTCAACTGAAAACAAGTAATTTGAGCAAAACTCACGTGACGCGCAACAGCATCGGCCCTGCCATTTGGGCAATCAGTGTATAAAGCGTGCAATAAAATAATAATAATGTGTCTTGAAAAAGTACCCACGTTTGAGGCCTCCATACGGAAGGCTTCTTGAACCTAGACGGTCGAAACTCAAGTGGTTACAATGTACGTTCTGTGCTAAAAATTTCCTACGCAGGTTGTCCGGATCTATCGGTAGTAAATGTCGGTGCCATTCTCTCTTGAGATATGCGCCATGAACCGAAAATTGCAAAAAACACACACAAAAACACTTATTTTAGTAGTTTAAGGTTATTCAAAGTCATCGATGTTTACATTCTAAAAGCTCGTTACTAGCTATGATAAGCAGCATGTCTGTACAGGTGCAACGGTTTTTATGGAACGCAAGACAATAGCGGTAAAATAACCATTTTTGTGGGTACTCTTCTTTGACGCCCGCCCGCGTGCCCAAGCCTTCTTGAACTTAAGGAGTCAGGACTTGGACTGCTTAAATCTAAGTTTAATGCTGAAAATTTCATAGCGCTGCCCGAAATCGCGATAAATTTACTAAAAAACCCTTATTTTGGGAGTTTAATGTCGTTTAACGTCATCGATGTGGATAGCCCTGAAAACCTGGTCACCAGTGTTGGTTATAATATGCAGCATGTCTGTGCTTATCTGCAACCGTTTTACACTGGACGAGCCAATAGCGGTAAAAAAGAACTTTTAGGGGGTACCCCTCTTTTACGCCCTCGTTAGAAAGAAATTCTTTAACCCAGAAACTCGAAATTTCTTCGCACAAAACTAGAGTCTTTGTGGCATCCGACAGTGAAGATTTCGTGATTCTAGCTTGCACCGTATGATATGGGGTGCAGAATGTGATAGATGGACGGACAGGCAGACGGACATACATGTACGGACGCGCGAACGCCTAAGCATGGCTAAGACGCGCGAAGGAAAAAATTCCGTGCTTCCGGTGGCGTCGAAGCTTAAGTGGGACATAGCGACAGTGTCCCCTCGTAAATTTTAGCTGTCAGTAAATTGTTTTTCTTTGTCTAAACATTTTCGTCAAAAATACCAAATTTGAAGCTAAACAATCCATTCTGGGAACATTTAGGGGCGGAAGCAAAAAAAAATCGAACATCCATAATCTCTCTCCTGTCAAAAATTTGCAGCTTCCTGTCCCGACAACTTTTTAACCCACAACGCCGCTGCGTGCCTCTGTTTAAATAGGTTTTGTTTTCCATCGCGACTTGCTGGATAGAATATCGACATTCCGTAGGATCGCTTTGTATAAATACATTTTTGAGAGAGTTAGTTTTGCTTATGCTGAATCGTAAGAGGAAGAGAAGTATACCATCTCGAACTTTTCGGTGTGGCCCCAGACTGGGACAACGGTGTCGAACGGTGTGACGTATTCGTGAAAGAGCACGTCATTACTGTAGATACACAGTCGCGCAGCTTTCTGCTCCAAGTCGATGATGCAGTCCTCGACGTGTCCGGTTGGTCCCGTCGCCGTCAGCAGAGGCACGATCTTCTTACGAATCTTCGTCGTACACCCTGAACAACATGCCAAATGTACTGCAGCGTTCAACAATACGAAAACTTACAACTAGCGTTCACCAACTACTTAATGCATGAGGCTTCGTGCTTTGCAAATGCCAGCTCGTACTTTTGACAACTCGTACTTTATATACCCAGAACCCAGTCCCGTTACAACTAACAGATTCCTTTATATCTCATCAGATGACAACTTAAAATAAATAATAAAAAAAACACATCACGTAGCTAACCAGTCACTTGCAGAAGTTCGTCGACATGTTTGGACGACGTCAGGTACCAGCGACCATTGATTTTGTGCCTCATTTTCAGCACTCAGCAACAAAAGTCAGTCGACACAATAAATACTGCAAACGCAGCCAGCTTCAAACAGCGCATTAACAAGTCGACAGCTCTGAATAAATAGTCCAACTATCGTAAACTTTGCTACTGAGCTGGCAACTGAAAACTTTGACAGACTGCTTTGACGCTGGACGTTGAACCGCGTTGCTGTTGTTGATAGCCTAAGCATAGGCCCATCACGTGCGAATGTGTAGTCGTAGTCAGTGAAGTAGAAAGAAAGCATCCAGAGAGCTCAGTCCCACCCTAATTCCCAGACAAGATACAGCGCTGCAGCTGCTGCAGACACTTTGAATAAATTCTAGGAAGTCTTACTTTTAGGGGGCAGGGAAAGAAGGAAAGAAAGAGAAGAGAAAAAAGAGAGGAAAAAGTAGGAAAAGAAAAAGGGAAGAAAAAGGAAAAGGGGACGAGATCAGACGGGAAAGAAGGAAAGGATGGAAAGAAATTGAGGCCCCCAATTCACACTTCTGGCTACGCCACTGGTTAGGCCTACAGTTAGCAATGCTTTACTGGCTGAACAGCAGCCAAGTCGCTCCAGTTCGCTGATCATCATCATCATCATCATATTCGTTTATTAAATGAAGTTGTCAACTGCAACTTGCAAAGTTACTAAGTTAGCTTAATTACAGAAAGCGAAAGTTAAATGACTGCATATTGTGTAAGTCTATCCCTCGAATTAACGACAACACAGCATAATTAGGTTGATCTTTGCACGTCTGCGACAGGTGCTGCGCAAACAAAAAAAAACACAGCTGTCGCTATGGCCGACCGTTCCGCTTATATCCGAAAGCAGCCGTCCGACTTCCGGTTACGGCTGTCCCTATATTATGGCTATTGACATCATCAATCCGCGACTACAAATTAATTATTAAATTACTGAGAAATGTATTGATGTGCCAGTGCCTACGATAATTTTATCAACCAGTTTTCGTCAGTAAAATGTCTTACTTTGTAGACTTGTCAAAATACGGCACACGTTTATTACCTAACATTTAATATGCAACGTGCAGTGATTTATTTTACAAACACAGTCTGATACAAGTTGTATAGACCTACTTGCTCTAGGCTAAAATGCTGGCATGCTGTCAAACTGCACAATACCGCACTCAGCAGAGTTAGGTATATCGACTTCAAATGTTTGCGAATGTGAAACGAAAAAGTTAAATGCAAGCGAGACATTTCCACTATAGACTATGCAAATGGCACAATCGGATAAAGTAATGCACAAAAGCTTCGCTATACCTATATAACTATGCTAGCTGCTATTGCTATGGACAGAACGCGGCATGCAGATGAAGTGATGATCGGTGTTGTAGAGATAGCGTCATGGCTGCAGCTTGGCGAATGTCATCGTGCAAACGACGCCGCCGCAGGTAGACGTCTGCAAAGAACATAAAGCATAAACAATCCAAATTACGCTCACCACAAGTTTTCAAAATAAACTAAAACAAACTTGCATTGACCCAGGCTATCGGTTTTAGGCCTAATGATTGTTTCGTCGTCTGATGTCTTGGTGTCTTTTGTGCACTTTGCAGAGCACGACATAGCATCCAGCGCAAATATTGAGAAATATCACCTTTTTATAATAAAAAATATATTAAAAAACTCACATGTTTTTCTAGTTTTTAGTACAGTATTTGGTTTTTCTGCTTCTCAGAGAAGGGCAATAAGAATGTAAACGAAGATTTTATCCGCATTCGGTCGATATGGTACGTACTGCAGCGCGGTGCTGACACAGAACGGAAAAGTCTTAAACTGTTAACATGCAAGTCGAGTACAATGTAATACATTTGTGCCATAGCATTTAATGTTGCAAATGTTATGTTTACTGCTTAGTCTGTGTATGAAAAAAATTTAACACGCGTCCTCATAACATTAATTTCGCCAACCTGACCGAAGACGTCTTCTGTAACCTCCCACACAAACTGTTGTATATGGCTGTCGTCATGCATGTTGCCACTCAGTATGTGTTCGCTGTCCACGTGCAATATCAACTGCAACAAGCAACGATTGCTTCACAACAAGATCACGATCGGATGCAATTGCCACGCCCCCTTAGCGGCGTCAAGGCAAGGAGGGGGTAAGACGACAATCCTCTTTTTGAGCTGTCGGAAAATTATCTTTTTGTCCGAAAATTTTGGTCAAAAATGCCAACTTTGGAACAAAACAATTTATTTTTAAAAAAATTTAGGGGCAAAAGTAAAATTTCGAACATCTATAATCTTTTTGTCGAAAATTTGGAGTGTCTGTAAGAATTTGTTTAACCACGACGCCGCTGCGTGCCTGTGTTTAAATACAGGGTGCGGCAATAAAGTATCTCATAAAGTTGTTTGCCATTTTCCCAGCAACCGCTTAAAATTTTAACACAAAATTTTACACATTTATTGCTTGTTTTCACCTACATAAAAAAAACCAAGCAGCATTTTGATTTACTTATACTGTTGCAAAGTTACTATTTTTGCGAGACAACATCGTAATTTTGCACATTCAAAAACTTAGTATTGTAATGAAACACGTGTATTAAAAACTAATGAAACAATCTTGTTGCTATAGTGATGTCAGAGTAACAAAAACTTTATAAATTATGCTCATAAAGCTTTTACTTTTAATTTATTATTGTATTTGTTGACAATATTGTTACCAAATAAAATCCGTCCCTGAACTCGAACGGGCGCTGCAGGTGGATAGGAAAACTTGCTACAACAGGGTTGTTAATATTGTAGTATTGCAATACTGGCTGCATGATTAGTATGGTATTGCAATACTTTTAATGCTGAAATATTGTAATACTTAAAAGCAATATTTTTAGGTTTGGTACATTTCTAATCGTGAAAATGCTGTTTAATTATCAAAGAATCTTTTCATTCTATTGCTTGATCGCACAAAAAAGACCAAACGGAAAAATTGCGCGTTAACATGACTTGCTTATTGTTTAAATTCTGGGTTGATCACGTTATCACGTAGGCTAGTCTGTAGTCAACCCATAATTTTAAAAAAATTGTACGCAGCGAGAAAAATCACAATTACTTATTTGGGGGATCGAACAGAGGAGTATTGCAAAAAGTATTGCAATACTGACTTGGAAAAAAGTATTGCAATCAATATTTCAATACTTTTTCCACAGAGTATTGCTATTGCAATATTTTTGGCCAGTAGCCTATTGCTAACAACCCTGGCTATCAATAACACTGTTTAAAATTTTAGTCAGAGATTAAATGCGCGTCTAAAGGTGAGGTCACACTAGCGGTTCGAACGGCCGTCCGGACCGCTAGTGTGACCTCTCCTTAAGTCTGAGGTGGATACGTCGAGTATCTACAGTAACGGGCAAACTGTTATGTTCTTCCGATGCTAATGTTTTTGCAGCGCAAACATGGTGCGCCTTCGTCGTACCTATAGGCCTATGCTGCACGTGAACATGCGAAATAAGGACAGGGTTGCAGAAAAACATCCGCTACTTTGTCGTAGTTACAGGTAATAAAATATCCTTCAGCAATTTTATGCGATGGTGAATCAGTCACACACACACATGACAAATTTTGCTTTAAAATTTCCAGCGATTGCTAAGAAAATAGCAAAAAAGTTAGGGGATACTTTTTTCGCCGTACGCTGTAGGCCTATAATATTTTTGCATCGCGTGGAATATCCGCAGCGCATAATCGTTCGCTATAAATATATTTTTGTCAAATTTTAAAAAACTTAACATTTTCTTTGCGTGAGAAAAACAAACAAAAATATTATAGACCTACCATCTCAAACTTTTCGTTGAAGTTCCACATTGGGAGGACAGTGTCGAACGGTACGACGTATTCGTGAATGAGCATGTCATTACGGTACTGTGCACCCCTAAGCGTCCACATTTTATCGACACTCTTATCAGCGGCGGATGCAGAAATTTGAAATAAAAGGCAGAAGGGTAGCGGGTGGGGTCTGGAGAGGGGAATAGGCCCGATTTCCAAAATTAAAAAAAAATTTAGGCAAAAATGATGCATTTTCGTGCAAAATTTTCACTTGTTTTAAGATGCATCCGGTCAATAGGGGGACGGCCGCCCCCGCCCCCTTGAATCCGCCATTGACTATTATATTATTTATTGTGTCTCCGTCATAATCGATCGTCCATCGATCGCCTATCCCTGCACATGCGGCGTGATCATTGTTTTTCAATCGTTTCTCATTTTCAAATGGCAAGCCAACTGCGCATCACTTATTTAATAGTCTTTGCCGACTATTCGTTATTCTATGGTAAACAAATAAAGGTGTAAGTTTTTTCTTTTATGGTGTTATTTCGTGCACATAATTTTTTATGTTTGCTAACCAGATAACATTTTTGGTTATACATGCATATCGTGTAGTCACATGCATTTGTTCTGTGCGGAAACGCGGTGATGCTCGATCCGCTTGCGCTGCTGTCCTGATACGGGGCTGGCGAGGCTTTAGCCTTGTTATACACGGCTCAGATTTCAGAATAGATTAAATAATAGATTAGATTGAAAGACTTAAACATTAGGCTAGCGAGGCTTGCAAGGCGGGCGACAGTTATACAGCTACAGCAGCTGATATGTAGACAGCAACTATGTCAGTAGCAAAATCTTACTGCAGACAAACAGCTAAAAAGGCCTTCCAAGCAGAAGGTACGAGTAAATAGATTAGTTAAGCTATGGAACTCACTACCTGATGATGTTGTATCAGCATGCAGTGTTAATAGTTTTAAGAGACGTTTAGATTTGATTTGGCGTGGTTTTAGTTTGTATTATGATTATAAATCTGTCATCTAGTACCGGAAGTCGATATGAAAACAGTATTAGTTTAGTTTTGGTTGATATTCGTGTACAAGTTATCTACTTTGGGCGGAAATAGAGGCCTTTGGCCTGCTTCCAGATATCCATTGATGATGATGATGAGTAAGATAAATGCAAAATGAAATTTGGTTACTTCCGGTGACAGTAACAGGGACTTACATGGTGTCTCACAAACTTGGTCAAAAATGATGCCCAAAATTGATGTTTACTGCCCTTACATGTGATTACCTAACTGCTCTCGACATCTTGGCCACTGCTCCTACTGTAAAGGCAGCTGTATAGCCGTCGCCAGCCTTTGCCTGCCTTGTCAGCTTCGCATGCATAGTCTAGCATTGCCGCTGAATAGATGTGTGTCTTATCAGTGTACTAGTGTATGTGCTACGTAGTTGCCATGCTTGAAACACCCGGGCATATACCAAAACACCCAGTGAGTTTTTATTGTGGTTAGATGATTTTCCGCAAACAATTCTATGCATGCAAATAAAAAGAAATGCACATGATTACTGTCACATTTTTCGAACATTGTAGATGGTGCATGTGCACAGCAAATATAATTGTTGAAAAATAATGCTGATTTTGCTGAATGCAGTGATTCACTCGATAGGCCTAGCTGAAGACAGTAACTGCTTAGCGAGCTTTATTTTTTGGAGTGTAATTGAATTCTGTACTTGGGGTCAATGTTGTATTGCATTTGGAGTTGTAATATCGATATCAATATTATTTTTTTCTGCATTGACAGGTACTGATCAAGTTAGATGTGATGTACAAAGGATGTCATGAATGTCAGTGTACTTCAAATTTATTACAATGTGTTCAGAAGTTGCTTACATCATGCAAGGAAAGTTGTTGGTATTCTTTGTGTTCTTTCAATTTGTACAATGTACCGGATATATTTTGATGTCTCTGGTCAACCTGGTCAGTTTACAAACAGACGTGAGCTCATCACAAATCCCCATCGCTGGAATGCACTGCAAAATGTTTCTCATGAAAAGATGTGGCCAAGAACGGTCGGTGAAACTGATGATCGTATTTTGTCTCAGTTACGGTTCATGGATTATTATGCTTCACTGCCTGCAAACCGTACGATGAAACGCATTCTACGTGTTGGTTTGATGAATTTTGAAGGACTGCCTGAAGGTCAGGAAGTATTTGTTACTGGAAAGTGTCCTATACAGGAATGCAGCATAACATCGAGCGAAATAGAGTCACACTTGGTAGATGCGTTGTTAATATCTGAAATGAGTTATTTCAATTGGTTACGCTATCTTCCAAAACCACCTCACCAGCTGTGGATTGCACAGCACTGGGAGTCAGCAGTGCATGACCGTATTTTTACATGGTTGGTAGGACGATACATAAACTGGACAGTTTCATACCGCAGAGATTCTACACTTGGAATCAGCTATGGCAAATATGCTCGGATGACTAACATGGATATCAGTACACAAACAGTCGATTACAGTAAAGGGAAAGTCAAGCAGGTCGCTTGGCTAGTGAGCAACTGCCACGCCAAAAATAACCGGTTTGAGTATGCTCATGAGCTGGCCAAATATATTGAGGTTGACATATATGGTTATTGTGGCACTCTGACTTGCAACAGAACTGGTCGAGAAAGTTGCCACAATCGTCTGGTCAAATATTATCGCTTCTTCCTGGCATTTGAAAATTCCAACTGCAAGGACTACATCACTGAGAAATTGTACCATGCAGGATTTACGTATGTATGATTATTTTGTTAACAAGATTGGAATGGCTAAAATTTATGTTGTGCCGGTGTGTCCTGACGTTTGTGGTTGGGTACTGTGTTGTCTGTCATTTCACATGATAAGTGTAATACGAGGGTCAATCAGTAAATAATAAGAATCAATGGGCAACTTCACTTTTTGACTTAGACTTTCGCTGAGCCTAAACTTCGGTCTAAGTACCTACTTAAGTCAAATAGTGAAGTGATTTCAAAAGCTTGGTCTAAGTAGGTACTTAGACCAAAGTTTTGGTCTAAGTCAACTAAACTTTGGTCTGAGTACCTACTTAGGTACCTACTTAGACCAAAGTTTAGTCGAACTGACCTGGCTAAAGTCGGTTCGATTTGCATGGAAGAGATAGCTTTAGCCCTTAGGGCTTAACTTTCGCAGTGCCTGAATCCACTTAACTTTTGACTTTAGCTGAGTGAAAACATGGCGACTATTTAGTCCTATACGTGCGGATAGTTTAGTAAATTAAAGCAGTCGTTACCAAAAATAAACGTAATGAATACACAGTGACGTAAGACGTTATGTAATTACGTCATTTGCATGCGCGGCGCAGTTAAATAAGCAGGTCCAAGCGTAACTGGTTGATCTATTTCCTGTTAGGTTTACCTGTTTCTTCTGCCATTTTTAATTGTTTTGGTCTAAGTCATATGATAGTTACTGGGGGTTTGATCGTTACTGTATGCAGGGTGGTCTTGTAACCAATTTGCCAAACACAAGGTCATATACGTACCGCCGATAAGCATACTTCAACCCTTACGCACAGTTTCTGGCATACTCTACTTTTATTTCGTATGCACTGCTGCTTCTGTGCATGCATGGCAACGCCGTTGTCACAACAATCCGCCGCAACCAAACTTCGCTTAATTTTCACCATTTCCCTATATTCTTTCGGGTCCGGGTTGTTACCGCTTTAAAACCCTAAAACCCTTATCTTTCATTTGCCACCATTCGCGGGTCTCTGTGTATTTTCTAGCTGTAGATATCATCCGTCGTAGCAGTACGACATTACGGTAATATGGAAGGTACATTGTGCGAATGGATACTCGTACTTCTCCATCAAAATACTCCCACAAAAACTCTACCCACAATTCCGTATGGGTTACCACGTAAAAGCTTGTTGTCTTAGCTTTCTGATGCATATTTTCTTATATTTTTCTGAGCAGTATTTGTGGAGATATTTAAAAATCCAACCTTAACTTTTCATCTAAATGGCCACTTTCTGTGGCAATTCCCTTATCTTTACTATGGGAATTTCGTTTTCTATATGAGTTGAGGCTCACGTACCTAAAACGTTGTGGGAAAAGAAGTAGGCCACGACTTAGATTCACTAAGAGAACACAACTCCCATCTCCACCGCCGCAGGATATCTCCGCTGGAAAGCGATAACCAAAACTGTAAGCACACCGGGTGGCCCAGACGATCTCTGCTTGCTAGGTATGCCCTGGGACTGTCTCTCCCCTCCTTAGTCCCTACCATACAGCGCGTGAGACAGCGTCATGCTGGCATTAATTGGTCTAATGCATGCAGAGGGAAGCAAACGATACACAGCCATTGTTCGCGGTACAATTTATTGCACCTGGACTTGACGTGATCGAATTATTAGAGCCAGGTGTTTGAATTAATAAAAAAATACAGTTTTCGAATTAATAGGCGTAAAATAAATAATTATTTTTTCTTAAAATTTAGGTGTTCGAATTATTAGAGTGTCCGAATTGATGGAGGAAATACGGTATCAGATGTCTTAGGGCACCGCGTTGCTATATTCGGCTGCAGACTGGAGAATTGTCATTCAACAGCGAGCCTAATTCTATACTGTTCGTGTTAACATATGAAATCGTGTCTCTTCAACTCGCCATGACGTCAAATCAGAATGACGTCACGTCCGCAACAAACCCATGTGTGTTTGTAGAAAATGTACTTTTTACCCATACAGAATGTGGAAAAAAAATTTCAGTCTAATACATTGATTCTCATTACTTATTGATCAACCCTCATATATGCTTGTCTATATGCTTAACCTTGCTTTTTTCTGTGGAATAGTTGGCTTACAAAAGATTGTGTTTTTTTGGTTATTGATAATGATAAACATGTGAAAAAACTGAATTCACTATATATACCATGAGTATACAACCAAATGTTGGGACTAACTACTACATCGAAGGTCAGTACTGGTTGATTTTTGAAATTTTTACTGTGGAAAATTTGCTGTATACAGTGATCACTAAATATCCCATTTTGCATTAAATGCGTTGCTAATTTGCTACACTATTTTTAGAAATATGTAGTTTTAGTTTATTTATTATTTATGCTCATATGCTAAATGCAGTTTTCGCTCGGCATTTTTTCCCCAGAATTTCTCTAGATTAGGTCGGCCCCAAAAGGAAAATTATCAGTTGTTGTGGCATCCTGTCATCTACAGTTCATCTAGTCCTGTCATTTCTACATTTTCTGCTCTTGTTAGTATCCGTCTACAGTGCTTTTTAGCAGTGGTAAATATGCTGAATGTTGATGTTAGGCACAATGTGATACCAATAGTAATGGGTGCCAGACCTGAAGACTATGCAGCATTGGCACCACCTGGTTCATACATTCATGTCAGCAACTTCTCCGGGCCACAAGAATTGGCTCAGTACCTGAAACTGCTGGCAGCCAACCCTGACTTGTACAACAAGTATTTTGAATGGAAGAAGACATGGTCACAAATTGATATCAGATACTGGTGTCGTTTGTGCATGATGCTGCATCTACGTGAAGACATCGGCTACTTTGCATGGTTTGAAGACTATCATCTTTGGTGGAATAGCGTCTGTGGCACTTCAAGTCTATATTGTTCTAGTTTTGTAACCTTAGTAAATGTTGTCATAACACTATTAGCAGTAAATAGATTGTTTTGTCATAGATGTATGGAATGATGCTGATGGCTTGCATTATCTAGTTATCTAGAACAAGATTACATTTCTTATATCATGTCACCACAGCTTGATGTTCAGAATACTGTTGCAATATATAACATCAATTTGTGATTAAGTCTTCTTCCATTCAAATTAGGCCTACTTGTTGCTGTTCTGGCTATGTTTAAGAACTTAAGGTAGTGACACATGCTGGTAAAAAATGATGTTAGTATCTTAAGGTCTTCCTTCATGTTGGTTTTGCTAGATAAGTTTCATCCAGAATTTTGAATGTGCTTACTTGAGCAAGAACATTCAATGACAAGGCCTAGGGAAGAGTGGCAATTTTGGCCTTTAAGTTGTCCAAGATGGTGCAGTATTTAAGTAAGTAAGTAAGTAATTTATATAGCACGTTAACTGTAACAACCTCAAACACGCTCAATGTGCTAGTGAAACGATGTTTTAAATGACGTTTGAAAATAGGTAAACAGAGTGAACTGCATTTGGGTCATGTTTGCTACTGATTACACATGGTTTCAACTGTACCTTCAACTGTACACATGCTTTCAACTGTACCTAAATCAGTGACCTCGTATGACCTTGAATAGCAATTAATCTCTTAATAGCAAGATATACAAGCATTTTCTGGAGACAACCACATGTATCTGAATGAATGTTGTCTACAGAAAAATATGGCACCTAAACTCAGTTTCTGGCTCATATATTCACAGGGTTCTTTCGAGATTGATATCAAATACGAGTGGGGTGATCATCATCACTGCGTCTCCAGAGATAAGGCCAAAATTAATACAGGACAAAGACCCCAAAATAGATAGCCACTATTGTGTAAAATCATCTTACTGGGTCAGTACGGTATGATTTGCTAACTGTTGTGGCTTTTTGAACTTTATTTAGTTATGATACTGTAAATATGACAAAAATATGCACAACTTACTTAGCTTAGAGATTCTGCTAGTTTCTACACCATGTCCCAAAAAACGTCCCTCTTTGTCATTTTTCATATCTTTGCCAAATATTAACCGATTTTCAAAATTTTTTCACTGGCAGATACTGTGAACAATTTGCAATAAAGTTGTTGTTAAATATCCCACCACACTTTAACTGTGTCGCTACACTACCATGTGAAACATAAATTTTCAGAAATCACTATAATACATAGGCAAAAAATCATCTTCTGAAACAGTTTTTACTCGTTTTCATACAAAAATTAAATTATGTACAATTTTACATACATTTCTGACGTTTGTAAACAAAAGCAGATGATATTGTCGTGAGTAATAATTTTTAATGCACGGACGATATACCGGTGATGTGATGTGCCATTCAACAATGGAGACAAGGCTCTGATTAAGAACTCGCACCGGTTCAAAAAATACAGTTTTTGCAGAATACTAGCAGAATTTTTGAAGATAAACTGCAATAGGGAAAGAGTGGGAATGTTATTAACACTGATTTAAGAAACATGCAGCACCGACCAAAAGCACAAGACCGCCAGACTGAAACATACACGTACTGAAGAAAATGTGATCACTGTGGATGAAATGGTAGACTTGCTAAACCACAAAGGCCAGAAACAAACATATCGTTCAATACGCCAAATATCCAAAGAAAAGGATCTAACAAAGTGTAGCATCGTACAGATCATTCACGGCATTTTTGTTCAGAAGTGTATTTTGTTCACCAACACGCTTGCTGTCTATTATTGTTATTTTTCTTGCATTTGTTTCACAAGGTAGTGTTGCGACAAAGTTAACGTGTGGCGCGATATTCAATAATCACTTTATTGCTAATTGTCCACAGAATGCACCAGTGAAAGAATTTTGAAAATTGGTTAATTTTTGGCGAAGATATAGACAATCACAAAGTGCACCGTTTTTTGGGACACAGTGTAGATATAAGGTTTGTGCAGTTATTTGTGGAGAGTCTTCAAAAAGAATTGTGTCATTGAATTTAGCTGATAAGTTATTTTCTCAAGTCACTGTTTTGGCTTTTTGTTAATTATGATGGCGGCAGCCGCAGCACCGTATGTAGTTGCTTTTAATTGCTAATTTTTGTATAAAACTGTGTTGCTTATCATAATCATTTGTTACAGTGCTAGTATACTTGGCACCTTTTTGTCATGCACCGGTATTATGTTTGCTATTTATTGTGTATTAGGCTGCATGTCTGCAAGCCAAGTCAAAGGTAGTCCATTGTTTGGTGCTGAGCAGCTTTCTACTTGTTGTTTGGTTCTTCTTAACATTGGTCAAGTGGCAGGTGTCAACACTCCCATTGCTATGAGGCAGGTGCTCCCCCAGTGGGATAGGGCCATATCTTTGACAAAAATTCACGAGTTTGGCACATCTCAAGCATAATTCGAATAAGCTTATTTAATTGGTAGAAGTTGTTAGCATACATACACTAACTGGCATTAACCTCATTATTGGAAAAATTCTTTCCAAATTTTGGGAAAATTGCACCAGCATCATTGTCATAGCACTGTGTTTCTTATTTAGTTGTTGTTGTTGTAGCCCACCCTCCATCTTGCTTAGGTCAGTCATACAGTTGAATTAGTTCAGCTTTAAATGTGTTTGTTCTGTGGATGCAACTGTTTTTTTGCAATGAGTTAAGTGAGTGATCATCTGTGATCATTTTTTTCTCATTCCATTGACATACGTGTTCTTACATTCCAATTCCATTTTTCTATTTGAATGTTTGAATGTGATTTGTTTATTTATAGTGTGTGTGTATGTTGCAAGTGTGAGTTGAAATTGTTAAAGATTGTGCAGTAAGCAGTACTGGTGTTTTGTGGATGTGAATTTTCACTATGTATTATTATGGCAAACCAGGCAAAGCAATAATGCCGTTAATAATTGTGCATGACTTGAGCTGATGGGTAGTGCATGGAGGAATGAATTCATCAAAGGTTAGATCTGGCCAGGTGCCCGGTATACATGTCTAGCGAAAAGTGTCAAAAGTGATAGACCATCTTTCAGATTCAGCCAGCGTTTTATGTTATCTACCTGAATCAGTGGCCTTCTGTGGCCTTGAGTGGCAATTATCTCATCAGTGTTGCGTTAACTGTACGAGTTGCCATGCTTCAAACACCCGGGCACGTACCAAAACACCCCGTGAGTTTTTATTGGGGTTAGATGATTTTTGGCGAGCAATACTATGCATGCAAATAAAAAGCAGAGTCCAGTATGGAGTGTCAAATATGGGTACCTTTTCAAAATGTGTGATAACTGCCAATATATCCACCAATTTGGGGTAAAAGTGTTTGCAGATAGACAGACTTGCTGCTTGCCATAACAAGCACTGCTAACGAGCTTGGGTTGAGCATGATGACCTTCAACGACCTTGAGATTTAAAAAGGTGAGTTTTTAATGATTTTTGGTCATTTTAGGCTACGATGCATATTTCAACAGTGAATTATTAGATCTGGGGAACCTGTTTATGAATTTTTTAGCACATTCCACTGGCCTCATGAGATAGGATAAGTAAGACGGAGCTGAAATGAGATGATCGTGTAGATGTACTAGCTTATGTTGAAATGCTGAGCTTGAAAGACTGTTAGGTATTGGGTGCAGTCAGCTTGGTGAAATACAAAGGTAGATTAAAGTGGTTTATACAGAAAAGATTATGCTTAATTTTGCTCACTGTTTCAAACAGTGTATGGTATACAGAACTGAACAGAGATGGAGACACCCAAAGAAGACTTGGCTGAATTGCATCAGTGACGTTATGAAAAGTTCTGGATTGTTTTGGATGCTGAATTTAGGAATGGTGAGTGAAAGTTAATGGGCCAACTAGCAAACCAAGGTTTACCTTGGAAATGTCTAGCAAAATGTGTTTTTCGCATGCACAGATTTTATGTGGTGAATGAATCTTAACTTTGTTATTGATCAGTTTGTGACCCGAGTGACTGGTACGTGCCTGTATGTTTGCATCATTTCCTTTTCACTGCTTATATTTTCCATTGTTTACATTTTCCACATAATTTGCAAATATAGAGTGAGAGATTGTGAATATGTTGTTTTTGTCACTGCCAACCAAGCAGTTGCCTGGAAAAGAAATTCAAAAACTTCTATCAAATGATGTCAAGTCATATGCAGAACAAACAGTCTGTATACCTTATAACAAAAACAACAGGCACTGGGCAAACAATGCATGCAGTATGTTAAAATGCCATTAAACCACACAAAATGAGTTGTCATACAGAGATTGTTCTTAAAAGAACACGATTACGTTTTAGCTAACTAGCAAGACGTTTGTGCAGGGTCACAACCAGAGCTAGTGTTTTTGTTTGACGTGATGAAATGCTCAGAAACGAGAAAGTCATAGATCTTGCGTGTCTTGTTGACATCAATTTTGATCAGCATGCGTGCCTGCGCAAGCCGCAGCTGCCCCTGTTTCCTGCATTCATTGACGAGCACGTTCTTGAACTCGAGGTACGACTCTGGGACCAGCCTCACCCGAGAACACAGCTACAAACACATGCACGCAATGTTGTCATACAAATGATTTCATGCAGTACATACTGCACAAAAGAATAAGGCCAGGGATTTGCATTTTTGGAGGGCCTGTGCAACCAGCCAGGCTAACGTAAAAGCGAATAAAAATTGTACAATTCTTAACTTACTGTCTCATCCGCTTAGCCCAGCAGAGTACTAAATGCACAGCCATTAATCCAGGCATACAGACCAGTGTTATTCTAATTTTTAAATACTGCTCATTTCAGTTCACATTCAGTTTGCAGGTAATCATTTTCATTTTTATTCAGTTTTACTTCTAATGCTTTGTGATGTGTTTTTGTTCTACTGGAAACAAAGCATGACTTAAAGTTATGCAAAAATACTAGAACTTCACACGATGACAAAGACAATGAGCTGGCAGTTGAACTGTAACGCTAAGTGACATGATCTACTCTGCAGCATCCTCTGTGAAACAGACCGCACATTACAGAGTCAAGGTTTGAACCTGTATGACGACCAAAATAAAACTGCCCAAAATTTTATACAGCAAAACAGCTTATGGTTGAATCAAGTGATACTTGCCTGTTTCTCGGAGTCCGTCAGGCGCTCGTAGCCCGGTAAGCCGACGATATCTAACGGCGGAGCTGAACGACGAGCTGCAACATAAACACAATGACAATGTGTACACAAGCATAGTTGTTGAGCTCTGTGCAATACCTGTGGACACAACTAGCTGTTAAGCCTTACGCAAAGCTAAGCTGTCCATGATAACCGCCTGGCATGCTGCAATATTTATAGCAGTGACATCAGTATCGGCTAATAGCTATTGGCCTAGGTCTAGGCTAGGCCCTGCCTAGCAGATGCTATCTGGCAATAGTAAATTATCTGAAAATCCGGTCCTGTGATCTTGACCTATGACCTTGAAATTCAATAGGATTCTCGCAGTTGTGGAAGTACATGCACATTCAAAATTTCATCAAGCAGTGCACTGACAGAGAAAGGACCAAAAAAACTTCACCATGATGCCAAAAACAGTACTGTTGTCGCTCCCACAGACAGTAATTATGATCTGTACAGTGTATATACACATTCATAACATGTAGTAGTCAAGCCTAGCATTTGTGTGTTCCTTCTGCACTCTGCTTACCAATCAAAGACAGTGCTATTGCACCTAGACTCCTGAGCCAGGTGGCTGTGAGTTTCACAGCCGGCTTAGCAATTTTCGCGGCAAAGTCTTGGCAAAACCTCAATTTTTGTGGCGGCAGCTTAGCAAAATTTTGGCAGCTGGTGGCCAGCTAAGTCGGAGGCTTAGGGGTCTAATTGCACCTCAGAATTGTTGGGCTTCTCACCAACATTGTGTGCTCCATGAATTTACTTACTCTGTTACAGAATGATATGCAGTGCTCAGCAGTCTAACACAGGGTAACAACCAATGTATGGATCCAACAGATTTTTCCCCTCAACTGCACTGTTGTTTTGTAAACAGTAAGTGAGCGAGTAGTTTCTTAACGGCACATCAGCACGAAATAGGCCATCCAGTGCCATACATGGTTAAAATTACTTAAAAGCAATTAATATATGTATGAAAAGCAAAGTTAAAATACTTGTTAAGATGAAGGCTATTAAGCTAATGTAAAAACCTACATTATATACAATTGTAAAAGTTGATATCTTCAACAAAAGCGATGATGTTGCGAGATGCAACATTTTCAATAACGTCCTTGAGTGTGTCCACTCCAAAATATCTCTGACGTGCTGCACTGTAACGGGCGCAGTCTACCAAGATGTGCTTGACAGTGAGTGGAAAATGGCAAGCTTGACATACCAGATTTGTAAACAGACGTGTAAAAATTGCTAAAAATTACTCTTTACTAAATTTGAAGCTAAATGGAAAATGCTGTTTGGTACGTACGAGGAGCCGGGTGGCTGATAGCAATGCTCTTTGACAACTTGTCAAATACCATTTTCCGCTGAACCCAAGGCTGGCACTGGTAGCTGTCCTGTTACAAACAAAACGGTTTCTCATCAACAGTACATAGTAGGCCTACATATAATGTGCAAGAAGCGTACATGAGCAACAGTCATACATTTTATGCTGGGATAATACAGCTCTCTGGAATGTACTCTACCTCTGCAAACTGTACTTCTTCTGGTCTTCCTATCGGTTGACGACTTTATAAGACATGTTTTTCGCTGCAAATAACTGTGACTGAGCTATGATTAAACACCCAATTACTGTAAACAGTTCAGGATTACCCTCAATGAAACAGTTTTTCTGACAACTGTAGGCTTAAAATGAGGATAATGAATCAAGTTGGTAGCTTGCAAAAAAAAAATAAACAATTGTTAATATGAAGATATGAACTACGCTGTACCACATACTTTATCACCAATGCTATTCATGGTGATAATGTTGAAAATAAATATGAATAACACATATTGGCAATACTTTACTCGCTGATAATTTTTTTACACCATAGTTTAGTGTAATGCAAAGAAACTTTCAGTAATACAGAAATCAGCATTGTTGACGGTTTTTCCTGAAAGTACTAAACTGCATATATTACTTAAATACGACTAACAAACCAATTAAAAATGTATACTATAATTTACGTTGTGTAGTTAACAAATAAACTACATATTTTACATAACAAAATCATGAATGTTTGGACAATAAATACTAAAATACTTGACAAAATAGGCTGAATCACCCAATAACAAAGATCAGCAATACTCTGCGGTCAGAGAACCTGTTTTCATACATTTACACATACTAAAATACAATGTAGAAAAAACGGAAATGGCAAACAGGCAAAGATGAATTCTTGTAAAATTACCATTGGAAGGTCTAGTTAAACTTCAGCTTTACATACGTGTAGCTAATTTGCTATCTTGAGCTTACTTTGTCCACCTCGGCAAATATCTACAGTCACCTCTAAATCATCTTCATATAATCACAATAAGACAATAAACAAAGCAAGTAACTAACCTGAATATAATGAAGTACATCATCCAACAAGTGTGGTCGGCTTACTTCTTGCCTGGCAGCCATCTTATCATAGAGTTTAGCCGACCGCAGCCATCTCAGGCCAGCTTGCCTGTACCTCTGTAATTCTGTAATTCGCTGGCGTAAACCTGTCTCCACTGTCACAGTACAGAGAGATCAGAAAGGTCATATAAAAATACACCACAAGATTATAAATAAACACCTTCCTAGCAACAGCGTGCACACAGGACACGATGAAAGTGGTTTTCCACGACTTTCCATGACCACTTTGTGTGCATTTTCCAGAACCTTGTATGTCCATTTCCCATGACGTTCCATGACTATTCAGATGAGTAGATATTGTACAAGTCAGATTTTCGTATACAGTCAGAACATCAATTATATTGCAAAATACATAGTTAATAAGGTAAGTCAGTAAGTTTACTAACTACACTAAACAACAGACTAAACCAAGTCTGACAGTAGGCAGTGATCATAATGTATGTAAAGAAAAAAACATGTATACAGGTCTAAAATGCAGCAAACATTTGTTTTCATTTTCTAAGACTTTCCATGACCTGGAAAATTTGAATTTTAAATTCCATGACTCTTTTTCCACAACTTAAATGGTCTGCATGCATCCTGTAACAATCAACCAAACAGAAATTCTTTTCTGTTTAACTGCTATTCAGTACCATGTCCAAGGCCCAGCAGTAGCAGCATCTGTCATAAGCAACACATTTGTTTATTCATAAGCCGACAAATGCAACTTATACAAGATAAAGTCGAAACAAAAGTAAATAAAATTTATTATCTGTTGAAAAAGGTATAAAAGTATAAATGATTAAATATACAATGCTAAAAACAAGAAAATGGCCAATAAGTATCACTATGGGGTTACAAACAAGCAGACAATTATCGTAAGTAGCAAAGTCCATTTGTAAGACGAAAAGATCTGTAAAACAGCAAGGCAAAGGCTATGGACAGCAGGTGGCAGCAAGATCAATAAAACTGTAAAAGAATGTAAAATGTAACAACAATCTGGTATAGTGCTGATGTCACATATTGTGAATCACATGTGCTGGAACTGTCTGTAAGAGCTAAAAACAGAACTGCAATAAGGAATGGTGCAAACTTACTCGACAAAGCTTCAATAACAAAGTCCCACAGTAAAGGTTGCTTCACAAACAGACTGCTCAAACGACGCAGCGTATCCACTGTCTTCAAGCTTAACACATGCTCGTAATGGCGGATGTAAGCTGGAAATCATAACAGCAACAACTTACATTATTGTCAACAATTCTATTTTTGTCACAGCAGATAAATTTTTGTGTCATACACAGTTAGCCACCATTCAACTACGTTAGACGTAATATCTAAATGCAAAATGTCATCAACAAAATGCAAAAGTTGACATATTATCAGCACCATCATTACTAGACAGAACTGCTTCTTGTTTGAGCAGAAGCAATTCTGCCTACAACTGCACATTTCTCCATAACGCGGTCTCTCCGCTGTCTGTCATATTGATGCACCCTGCACCGTTGGACAGATTTTAATGCCATTTGGCAGGTACAATGACACACTGCTGTGTTAGATGGGGGTGTCTGCCGTGAAAGGTAAACCGAGATTTGGGGTCATTTTGGGGACGACGGCCTTTCCAGGCAATGCACATAACAATGCAACAGAAAGTTTAACCTTTACAGAAAAAACCATATAGAGGCCAAACCCCCAGACCAAAACATGCAATCACAAAATGCACAATGCCACATGGTGAATAAGATGAACTGGCAACAGCGAATTTCCACGTCTTCCAAAATTACTTTGGACTTGTTAGTAAAAATGTGATACAAGTAATACTGTAACAAACACAACGAGTAAGGCAACAGGTCAATCTCATGATAGCAAGGATCTACTTTGACTCACCCATATGTGCAGCAACATCAATAAGTCCAAACTGCCGCACGATACTGCACACACGCACATACACATGCAGATTTTGCTTAAATGGCCAAAGATCAGTAAAAGGTGTCCATTTTAAACCTACAAGTCAAATTCCTAATAACTATTAATAACATACAACTTGCTTAACCAAACATCAGCAAAAAACTTCTTTGTATTCTTGTGGTAGTACCTTAGTGGGCCGAAAGCCCTTCTCATCACCGAAGATCAAACAACTGAAGACTGACAGCATATTAAAGGTTTTTTTCTTATAAGAATGCATTACATAAATTCACTTTCAACATTTGACAGTGTTCCTTACTAGGGACAGCATGTGATGGTTTTGTGCACTGTCTTGCCCCACGACAGATTCAAGAAAGCATCCCTTCTGCGACAATAACAGTGCTGCTTCGTTGGAGTCAGCATGCTGCCACAACTACACCGTCATGAACTCACGGTGAGCCAGGAACACTGCTGTGACATTCTACACCGGGGGCCATAAAACATGGCACTTTACTTTTATCCACATCTTCACCAACTATTGACTGACTTTCAAAATTCTTTCACTGGCAAACTCTGCATTCATGGTGTGGTAGGATATATAATGATCACATTATTGCAAATTGTCTGCAAAGTGTGCCAGTGAAAGTGAAAGAGTTCTGAAAATCGGTCAATAATTTGCGAAGATTCAAAGTTAAAGTGCCACATTTTTATTGGCCTACCCTGTACAGGCCTGGCGCCTTTCCTGCTGCCCAGTCAACAGCGTCAGAGCAATAAAAGCATAAACACAGTAAAGACAAAAATGTCTAACAACAGATGTAATGAAGAAGTCAGAAAAACTAAAAAAACTAACAGTTTTCGTCGCTGACGTTCTTTCAGAATGTTGCGATAGATTCGTAACATAGCAAGCTGCAGTGCTACACATTTACACACACGCACATCTACACGTACAATAAGCACATCTACATTAACAGCCAGTGCTGCTAACAATCTGTATCAAGCTCATTCTTACCTGACAGCTTCATATCACAAAATGCAGAACACTTGCACAGAGACACATCGATGTCGATATGACCAGCAATTTTACTAAGTATCCCACTTCCCTTTTTCTTTTCTACTGGCAAGAAAAGACTATCAACCAGAGTTATATTCACTGATACATTATCAATACGTCAACATGACCACTAATCTTACTAGACAGCAATGTGTAACTGTGCACAACTGTCAAGGCCACCGCTTTCAAATCACATACTACATGTCAACAGAAATGGTTAACAGCATTCACAACAGGAATACTAAGCTGGGAATATCAGAGTACTGGCTGTACAGCTGCAGCAGATCAAAGCATGCGTAAAAATTAATATGCAATTTAAGAATTGCAATATAAATCCAATGTCAAAAAAACAGAAAACACAAACTATTATCAATTAGCCACTGGTCATCATACATAGGCCGCAATACAAGTCTTTCCTGTCATTCTGTCCATCTGACCTGTACAAACTACTAATTTGAAAACAAAAAGGCATAAAAAATCCAAATTAGCACAAAAGTTAATAGACAGAATTTAGAGGTATTTGATACCCCTAAATTCTATCTACTAAAGTTCCCTAGATCAGTAGTAACCAGCATGTCAATTTTCATTTCAAAAAGTCAAAGATCAGGGTTCCAGTTGTGGAGCTGTAGGTGACATCAATATAATACACTGGCAACAGGCTGACATATTTTCCTAGCTGTATACAAGGCAACACAGAGTTGCTATAAGAAAAACTGATGATGCAGTTGATGACAATTTGCCGTACCAGCACCTAGAGTCCCATCGTTTGCAGTTAACGCAACATCTCGAATGTCAAGTTCTGCAAAGTTGTTATGTTCAACTGCAAAGTCCGACCGAGCAGCAGAATAACCCGACATTTCAATCTGCAGTGACGAGTCCTCAAGTGGTCGTGGTGGAGCCTGACTTACTGCACACACAAGGAGTACAAGGAGTCAGTCAGTACAAGGAGCAGCGATCAAAGAAAAAAGTGACGGGCAGATGCCTCATACAGCTCTGCTTACGCGAGTCAGACATATGACTAAAACACTTCACAATCTCGGAAGTGGCAGATGATTGCAAGAGCTAATGATACTACAGCACACTATGCCTTCACCAGCAAACAGTTAGACCCACGGTGCAGCCAGCAGACATACCACCACCCCAGTCAGTCACACTAGGTCTTCACTTTATAACCCGTAAGCTACTACTCATTTCCCATCTCACCGAGCACAGCAAGTTGAGTTGACCTAAGCACACAGTAGGTGAGTAACTTGCTCAAGATTGCTTGCAAATGGCCATGGTGATATTCAAACTGCACCTAACAGTTATAGCGATGACACACTGGCCAGTTTCAGGCGCCTGTTTCTGATCAGTCTGTCATACTTTTCTGGTGCCAGACTTTTTTGGTGCCAGAAACCGGTGCGCCAGACAGAGCATTTTCAATTTCATGCCGGAAACTGGCTGAAAAGCTGAACAGCAGTGCACAAAGGTCCCCACCTTTGTGCAGCACTTGGCCAGTCTGAGCAGATGATAAGCACTGCTCGTTTGTTTTGGAACAAATATGAAAGATGAAGTGGAGTGACAAAAGTATTTTTCGACTCATGGAACAGTACGAAAAAACGAATTTCTGTACAATGCATCATTAAAAACCCAATATGATAGAATCTTAAACAGAAGCATAATTGACAAGCTGCCGGTATCATTTGTCAGCTAAGTGTGTCACGGTTTCTGGCAACAGACAATTGGCGCCTGTGGTCAATCTGTCATCAACTTTATGAGTCTGACACTCTAACCGCCTGCACCTAATAAATGGCTTTCACTTTTCTTTCCTTCCAGCAAGTAAAAGACTATCAACCAGACTTATGTTCACTGATGCACTGTTGTTTTGGGCCCAATGTTTAAAAATTAGCAACAGATTTAGATCACACTTTAATAAAGTCTTTAGTCAACAGTCTTTAGTACTGTACTCTTAGCATCTTGATTAATACTAGCCTATAATGAAATTGTGTACTATGATGAAATGCATGCATGCTCTGAAAGTGGTCTCCACTTTACATAGCTTTGATTTTCAATAATCCTGTCAGGTTTACGTTTGAAAATTCCAAGCCAAGTACGCCAGACCTAAGTCTGAGACTAGGTTTGTGATGAAGAATTTATTACAAAAATAAAGTAACTGCATATGAATATGCGGAATATGTTGTAACTTACCTTTGAATGGGATTGGACACGGAAAGTGATTCATCTCAGCAATTGGCATATCTGGAAAATGCACAACAAACATATGCTACAATGTGAGCCAAATTATATAAGATTTTATTTTGCAAAGAGTTAATCAAGCAACAAATAAACAAGAGCACAGCCTCACATGAATAAAAGACTCAACTGTGACCTACTACGTATATAATGTAACCAAAAGATATTCTTAGACCTACTCTTACAATGTCAAGCATGTATCATATGTACCAGGAAGAGGTGGCTGTGGCACATCTAAATAACACTGCTTGTAATGGTTTTCACACTCGCTTGCAGTCCTGTACTGCACTTGGTCAGATACTTCGGACCTGAATCAGACCCAACAAACATCCAACACTCACAAAAATAACCACAAACGAGCATTGAAATAACTCGGTGTGCAATATTCAATCTTTTAATGTACAGTACTGATCACACTAATAAGTATGTTTCGTTTCGGCATACTGGGGACCAAGAAACAAAACCACAATTGACAAAGGTGTAGTTCTAAATAGCAGGGAATGCCTGCAACCTGCATAAATTTTTGCATGCTTTGCACTTTATTTTAACAGTGTAATACATACAAAATGCAGCACATTATAATTACTGTAAATCTGTAATCAGGGTTGGCAAATTTTACCCACAGTAAAACCCACTTTAACCTGGGTAAAACTGGGCAAAACTCATTTTTTGACTGCAAAAAGCACTAGTTGCATCCATTTATGTCATAAACTTATAAGAATTGCTTTCTGGCAAGAATTTGACATAATGTGTTCATAAACAATCTTTTAAACATCGTTGAGGCTGATTAAAAATGCACACACATTAATCAGCCTCAATGAACATTGTGCAATGTTCACTATGAAAGCTGCAAATAATCCACTGAGCAGAGATTACAATGAACAAGTTAATGCTCATGAGATGCGCAAGAGCTTATGGCAGTTCCTGTTCGCAGCTAATATCGGTTTATCTCCATCCACTTTGTCGCACTTCGCACTTTACACTTCTGCAGCCAAAAATTGCACAAAATCACTCAAATCCTCTATTTTCCACAGTGTTTGAATTGCCGGGGGGTTAAACCCCCCAACTGTTTTCTCAACCCCCCTAACATACTGTCAAATTATGTACAGGAGGTCAGCTAAATGCTATATACATATGATTTACATCACAATTTTGGTCGGTCTCCGACTGTTGAAAATTTCAACCCCCTCAGCTAATTTTTCACAATTCAAACACTGACTTTCCAGATTCAAAGTCATGCAAGGTCATCGATGTTGATACCATTAATATCTGGTGGCATAGCATAGTGGTTAGAACATCGGTCCTGGCCGGTGGACTTTCCTTATCCTGCGCTAGACTGATGGATGGCTGCTTTGAGGGTACGGCGTCCGCTATCAGTCAACCAACAAGGCCAACTCAGGGGTCGGTTAAATGAGTAGTAACCCATTATATGGGTTACGGAAGGTGGGGACCTTTGTACAGCTGACTGGGCTGCCTGGCTGGCTGGTGCGCCAGCCTGTGTTTGCAGGCTGCACGCAGCGGTTGTGCAATCGATGGCTCTGGTTAGTGACGAAAAGCGTATTAGAGGTGTACGTCGCACACGACGATGCGCTATACAAATTGACAACCTGTACCTTTAATACCATTAACAAGCACATCACCATTGTCTGTTACGATAACATAGCCAAATTTTGCCAAAGAACCACATCATTCAACGCCATCTTACCTTAGGTTACCGCTAAAACAGGACACGGAATTCTAACACCTATTCCTAAATATACCCAGTCCTTTCCTCTTTCAGTAACCGTCAACATCGTAGTAATCGGTGCGGCAGTTATTAAGATATAGCCAAAAATGAACACTAACCTTTTCTTAACCCCTTTTCTATGAGTCCCCCAATTACGTAAAGGTGTCCCATTATCGATCGCCGATGATCGATGTCATATTTTTTCATTAAGTTTCCATAAAAACTGTATGTCACCAAAATCCCTATATATCGCACTAATAAATGTGATATTTAGTATTTCTCGTCATTTGTTCTAATTCGTCCAAAAGGTGACACACCCCTTTTCTATCTATTAAGTCAAAATTCACATTTTCCACTAAGTCTGGATATGCGAATCCGGTACCAATGGAAGGCTTGTTGTATAAGGATTCCAGCAGTCCAAACCATTTCCAAGTCCATTCAGTAGTTTGGCTAAAAATTAGGGTGTTCAGGCTAAGTTAATATACTACCGATCTCCATATCCATCGCATTACTAACGACTTAGTTGCGTGGCGCCCTCTGGCGAATGCTGTAGACTTATGCATACGCAAGGTGTACTAGTCAGGCTTGCACATGCCCCTCATTCTCCCTCTCGTTCGATGCGACCCCCTTCACCCAGCGGCACGAAATTTTGTCACAAAATACTAGAGACTCTAGAGGTTATCATGTGGTGAAAACTTGAAGTCTCTATCCCACCTGGTCTTGAAACTGTACCGGTTGTGACATCAGGATGGACAGACAGAATTACCATAGCTAATACGTGCTGTAGCTAGCTATGCTCTTGTGCGTAAAAACTAAAAAAACAGTAGCTGTAGTAGTGATATGGGATACAAGTACAAGTGCTACAAGTTACAACTAGTCAATAAGCAAGCAAATTAGTTTGTATTTAATTTGTGCTAGCATCAAGTCCAAAACTTCAACCTAAAATAATACTGCTGATCAACAGCGAAACATGAAAGTGCTTAAAGTGTGGTCTGTATTCTAAAAACACTTAACAAACCAGCAAAAAACCTCTACATCAAACATCAGAACTCCTCAGACAAGCAAACAAAATTGTCATCAAGAGTTTGTACTCTTTAACACATTAGCAAAATGTCAACTTTTTCACATACCATTTGTTTACTTACCTGTTTATCTATTTATGAATAATTCACAGTGTGCTGAAAAAATAAAAGGTATATCCTTACCATAAAATTATTTTTCAAAATACTGCAAATAATCTTGGCAATAACACTCTTGTAAATTATTTAGCAAATTTTTTTCAGCTTTAGCAACCACATCTACCCACCCAGCAGCTTAGCTCCTACACACAATGCACTACACTGTGTTAAGTCAAGAAAACTAATGTAAGTTTTACCTGGTTTTATCCACTTTTGCCAGGTTTAAACCAGGTTTTACCAACTGTGCTGGGCAAAACCGGTTTTATTTGGGTTAAATGCCAACCCTGTCTGTAATTGTCTTAGCTAAAATATAACCATTACCAAATAAAATGGGAAACAATAGTAAGACAGAAAAACAAATAATAAAATTGACAGATCCACACTAAAAATGTTTTAAGCACAATTACAGCATCACAGCTAGTCTTTTTACAAGCATTTAAAAAATACTAAAGAACACATCCCCTCCTTAGAAAAAAGCAGGGGACAGCACAACTCTGCATCCCAGCCCTACTTAACACCAGCCAGTAGTTAGTAACCTCCTAGTAGTATAAACAGCAACATGAGTAGGTTCAAAAGTAAACAAAATGATTAAAGATGTGCACTTCGATTACCAATTACCAAAGCCACATTCTGCCACAGCATTAAGTAGACACATTTCTTCACCAGCAGACCATGAATGGTTGAACAAAATGAAATCATCTTTCTGCACAAACAAGACGATCAGTTTAAAAACCCAACTCAATACTGCACCATTCACCACTCATAACTCTGCTTCTGCTAGACATGTCAAAATTATTATAAACCAACTACTCAGTGTGCAAAAACCACACACAAAAAACAACATCAGCAGTGCACTCATTTCACACAAAATGTGACAGAAACAATAACAAGATGCTTCTCTTCCGAAAGCTTCATAACCTTTGTTGTTACACAAATGTTTTTTCCATCACCCGTGAACGTTTCCTTCCTCTAGTGATTTACCCTTGAATATCCCTCAACAGATTCCTCTCGCATGAACATACCATACTGATCTATGCTTGAAATGCTTCACTGTATCAATAATGCCTTCAGACTTTTGCACTTGTAAAACACCTTCGTTGGTCACTTACTCTGTCTACAAAATAATTCTTCCAACTTTGCTCTGATCACACATTCTAAGTTCTGTATCAAGATGCATTAGCAACTTGGAATAATATCACTAACTTACAGGCCTACACTACAGTACATCTAACATGAGAACATCAAACAGATACAGAATATTTATAAAACACCTAACAACTCACAATGACTTCATATGTATGGTCACTTTTGTGGCAGTTCTGTTCAAATCCTCCGCTGAAACAACAAAGGCACAACTCGACAGGCGGAGCCGAACACTGTGCACACTTGATGTACGGCTTCACCAACTGTCCGTTGCATGACACACAGCGTGCTTGTGCCATCACCTGCTACACTTCAAACAACAACCAATGGTTGAAATTTATCTCACTACAGCTCTGTTGCAATTATCCTTGGCAAATTATGTGAGAAAAGTTTAAAATTACTGTGTTTACTGCTTCCATATGAAAAATGTAATCTCAATGTTCAGCTATGGCCTACAAAATTAATAAACAAACGCAGTGGCTATGCCCCCGAATTTTTTCAGGGGCGTATTTCATTGTTTAGCTATGCCCCCGAATCATATTTATTATGCGATGTGTTGCATATTCTATGTTAGTTTGAAAGGTGGCCCTAGTGGTTAGGGTTAGTTATTGCAGCTTATTCAGTTTTGTCAGTTATTAAACTTTTTAGTGGTTAGGGTTAGGGTTAAGGCTAGGGTTAGGGTTAGTGTTAGGGTTAGTGTTAGCTATTAAATGTTTAGGGTGCAAATTTAAAGATATTTCGTACAATTATGTAGCCATAGATGTACACC